>Ga0209383_1001816_pt1 | contig 13042 bp, 9 predicted proteins | sample CoawatmetaG02DNA_FD_187510 | JGI IMG/M metagenome (GOLD analysis project Ga0209383, IMG submission 187510) | Marine microbial communities from the West Antarctic Peninsula - Coastal water metaG029-DNA (SPAdes) (version 2) | ecosystem: Environmental > Aquatic > Marine > Coastal ... | reverse complement strand
ACTGATGACGAGCCTGGCACCGGATCTGAGGTCGATTTGAAGTTAGAGCATTTTGCTTTTTCTGCTACGGGCGGTTCAGCATTTGAAGCCAAACTTCAAGCGATGAATGTGGACTATCGACGCGCTGATATTCCAGAGATAAACCTCTACCAAATTAATCTGTGGGATGCCGACGGCAATCATATTCACCTCGACTTCCCTGCAGATGATTAAACACTGTTTTGGAAGAAACAATGACCATGACGTGAGACCTCAACGTGAATTGAGGTCGCTGTAAAAATCAAAAAAGCGTACCCCGTTGCCTGGCTCTAAGCGACCGGCGTCATCTCGCTGACGATGAATTCGTCCACCGCGCCTTCTGTAGCAGCAAGGTAATCTAGCAGGTGCTGGTTACCCATGTGATTTTGCCAGAGTTCCCGTGATGACCAATTTTCATAAAACAGGAAGTGTGCCGGGTTCTCGTTGTCCTGATGCAAATCATAATTGATGCAGCCAGGTTCAGCACGCGTGATATCAATAAGCTTTAAAAGTTCCGATTTCACTAAATCAATGTTGTCGGCATTGGCAGTGATATTGGCAACGATTGTTAGTTTTGTCATTTTGTATTCTCTCTTCTTATCGTCTGAAATAAAGTTCGACTCTGGATTTTGAGTGACACTAAAGTGGCTTAACATTAGCCTTCCCCGGATGATGTCACGCTACCAATATCCGAATGCCAAGTTTTAAGCCTCTCGACATCATATCGTGCCTTCGTGCCCACACAGCGTTATTTTCTGCATTAGATTGAAATTAAACAGGCACTTAATCGCAACCCAATAGAAGAAGCAGATCCGTGCGGAAGAATTTTGTGCATCGCCCATCCTATTGCTTCTTGCAAGACACACCTGCTTGAAAATAAGTTTTGAATGGAATGAATACGGCGAAATCGCCTAAGTTGTTAAAGGTATGAGTGGTAATCTAAAAAGGCCGACCAAAAGGAAGTGGAAAGCGCCAGCGTCAGAGACGGGCTGCTGAGCGTCAATTCATCGTTAATGAACGCTTCAGGCTAGCACTTGAAGAAATAGATCAATGGCACGGGCGGCGAGCAGAATTGATTAACGAGCTTTTGTTGGGGAGTAATAGGTTTCCTCTCCATCACGATTAGAGAGAGTGTGATGCGACACTACAACAACTTGAACTTTAGCCTGCACCATTGATGAATTAGTAAGGCCAACCACAACCGCGTAAGCCAGCTAATCCCATTCAGTCTTAATTCGCCTCCGTTAAAGGTCAGAATCCGGTCTGCCCACTCTATAAATTGGATAAGTGATCAACCCAGCAGACAGCGAGCCAACATATCAGTCCCATTACAGTCATTCGCCCTTAAGGGATCACCACGCCACAGTGTCGTAAATTCGAATGATCATCAGCAAACACCCTACATGACCGTTGTTCGAAAAACGTCGTTTACAATTCCTTTCCTCATGATGGCAAAGAGAATATCAATTAGCTAAGATGTCGACCAAATTCGCCGCCAGCTGCGGCACCAGTACCCGTTACAAGTGAGTTATCAATGAGCGATTACACCAAGATCCTGCTAGAAGAAAGCGAAATGCCAACCCGGTGGTACAACGTGGTGCCAGACCTGCCCACTCCGCCACCGCCACAACTGCATCCGGGCACGCTGCAGCCAGCGACCGCCGAAGATTTTGAGGCGATGTTCCCCAAGGCATTGATCGCCCAGGAAATGAGCCAGGAGCGCTATATCGATATTCCTGAAGAAGTGTTGGATGTCTATCGATTATGGCGCCCAAGCCCACTCTTCAGAGCTCGCAGACTGGAACGATTACTCGGCACACCTGCAAAGATCTTTTATAAATACGAAGGTGTGAGCCCAGCGGGCTCACACAAGCCGAATACCGCCGTACCGCAGGTTTGGTATAACGCCCAGGAAGGCATTAAAAAACTGACGACAGAAACAGGGGCTGGCCAGTGGGGTAGTTCTCTGGCCTTTGCCTGCGCCCAGTTCGGACTGGAGTGTGAGGTCTGGCAAGTCGCTGCATCCTACCGGGCCAAACCCCATCGTCGCACCATGATGGAAATTTGGGGCGGTAAAGTCCACCCTAGCCCGTCTGATTTGACGGAATTTGGCCGTAGCTTGCTGGCGAAGGATCCCGATCACCCCGGCTCACTCGGCATTGCCATTTCAGAGGCCGTCAGTGAAGCGTTGGAGGATAAAGATACCCGCTATGCCCTGGGTAGCGTACTCAACCATGTACTACTTCATCAGACAATCATTGGCGAAGAAGCGCTACTGCAGCTAGCCAAGGTAGGCGAGACCCCCGATTTACTGGTGGGCTGTACCGGCGGCGGCTCCAATTTTGGCGGCTTGGCATTTCCCTTCCTGCGAGAAAAGCTTGCCGGCAAAATTAACCCGGTTATTCGATGTGTTGAGCCTACCGCTTGTCCTACATTAACGAAGGGCCAGTACCGCTATGATTTTGGTGACACTGCCGGTCTTACGCCCTTAATGAAAATGCACACGCTGGGTCACTCCTTTATCCCGGAACCTATTCACGCCGGTGGCCTTCGCTACCATGGCATGGCACCGCTGGTATCCCATATTTATGATTTGGGGCTGGTGGAAGCAATTGCCATTCCGCAGACCGAATGTTTTGCCGCCGCACTACAGTTTGCGCGCAGCGAAGGAATTGTACCTGCACCTGAGCCGACTCACGCACTTGCCGCTACCATTCGCGAAGCCCTTGCGTGCAAGGAAAGCGGCGAAGAGAAGGTGATTCTTACTGCTTTATGCGGGCACGGCCATTTGGATCTGGCTTCATATGACAAATATATGAGCGGTGAGATGGAGGATCTTGATTTGTCTGACGAGGTTATTGCAGCAGCAATGGCAAGCGTCCCAAATCTGGCATAACAGCATTGCGTATCGCAGCTCAAGCGGGCCGCCTTATATAAATAATTGAGCAACCCAGAGAGAGCCATGAATACCAAAACACAAGACTACCGTACAAAACCCCTGTGCCTTACTGTTGTTATCGCTGGTTTGAGCTTGGGCCAAACAGCACTCGCCCAGGAGCAACGCGAGTCCGGAGCGAGCGAAATTCTGGAAGAACTGGTGGTAACCGCTCGGCGCCGCGAAGAGGGCTTACAAAATGCCCCAATCGCTATATCTGCCTATACCGGCGAAACCCTGGAGTACCGCGGTGTAACCAAGCTGGACGAAATCACTCGATTTGTTCCCAACTTGACTATAGAAAACAATCCCAGTTTTGGAGGGGCGTCAAATTCGGCGGCTATCTATATTCGCGGCATTGGTCAAAAAGAATTTCTACCGACCTCTGAACCCGGGGTTGGCCTTTATGTCGATGGTGTCTATATCGCTCGCTCGGTGGGCGCTATTCTTGATTTGATAGATATCGAACGGTTAGAGGTACTGCGGGGGCCGCAGGGCACCCTGTTTGGCCGCAACACCATTGGTGGCGCGATTAACATAACAACCGTTACCCCTGAACCCGGCGATGAATTTGGCGGAGAGATAGGTGCAGCGTACGGCACAGACGACCGCATTAACCTTCGGGGCGCACTGAACATACCCATGGGTGACACTCTGGCTGCGCGAGTCTCTGTTGCATCGTTCCAGCAAGATGGCTACGTGGACCGCAGTGACGGCATTGATCTAGGCAACGACGATACAATCACTGGACGCTTGGCAGTCGCCTGGAGACCTAGCGACAGACTGTCGTTGGACTTTAGGCTTGACGCTACCCGTGACAAGGAAAATGGTCCCGCTATGGAACTGCTCGGCATTGACTTCACCGACCTCTCCCAGCTGAACGGCCTGGTCGCCGCTGTGCCGCCCCCTATGGCCTTCGTACATAACATTACCACTGCAGCTGTTGGTCCCGGTCAACCTTGTGCGGCCACGGATGCTGCGGGCAACGGCATTACCTCCAATCCGAACAGCCCGAACTGCTATGACAACCGTTATGTTGGTAAAGATGGCAAGAATGATGGCACTGCCCCTGCTAGAAGCGAGAGTGATGTTCTGGGTTTATCGGCTGATATCAGCTACGAGATAAACGACAACCTCACGCTGCGCTCTATTACTGCCTGGCGAGATCTGGATTCCGAGTTCGCGCGAGACGGCGATCACTCGCCCCATCGTATTTCTCAATTTCAGGACACATTGGAGCAAACTCAATTCACCCAGGAACTGCAGTTGTTGGGCACCTATGAGCGCATGAACTGGATTGCAGGTATCTATTACTTCGCTGAGGATGGCGATAATGAAAACACGCTGGACTTTACCATTTCCAACTTTCGTTCCGGCGGTGGATTTGATAACAAGTCGATGGCAGCCTTTGCGCAATTGACCTATGACTTTACTGACCAACTACACTTAACCGTTGGCGGTCGCTACACGGATGAAAGCAAAAAGTTTCATCCAGACCAGGTCATCTATCAAAACTACTATGCCGGCATCAGTCAGGTTCTGCCGCCGGGGCACCCTCTAGCCGCGCTGGATGCACCTTTCTTGCAAGCAGGAACCCGCATTCTGCCAGACCTGGAAAAAGAGCTGGAGATCAACGAATTTACGCCAATGGTAAACTTGTCCTATGACTTTGCCGATAACATTATGGCCTACGCTACCTATTCAGAGGGCTTTAAATCAGGCGGTTTTACTCAGCGAGTATTTCCACCTGTCATCCCTCCCTTTACTGCACCTCCCGGTACACCGGACATAGATCTTATTCCCACTTACGACCCAGAATTCGTTGATGTTTATGAACTTGGTTTCAAGTCGACCTTGCTGGACGGCCGCATGCGCTTCAATGGCGCGATATTCCATACCGACTACGACGACCTGCAGGTGCAGGTATTCGATAGCGTAGCGCCAGTGACCGAAAACATTGGTTCCGCTTCGATAGATGGCGTCGAATTAGAAATGCAAACGGCACCGGGCGACGGTTGGTTGGTAGAGGCGAGCCTGTCTTGGCTGGACGCAGGATACGACGAGATTGGTACGGACCTAACCCTGATAGGCTCAGACAACGAATTTGAGCGAGTGCCTGAGTGGGCGTCCAGTGTCGGTGTCTCCAAGGAATTCATGCTCAACGAGATGGGCTCTTTGGTAGTGCGAGTCGACTGGAGCTACCGGGATGACACCTATAACGACGCTTACAATACTGAAATATTGAAAACTGACGCCTACCATCTCTGGGATGCCAGTGTACGCTGGACCAATACCCAGGAAGATCTGTCAGTCATTCTGTCAGGCCGCAACCTCGGTGATGAGGAATTCCTAGTCACCGGTGTTTACGGCACGGCCTTCCAATCTTATGAAGGTATTTTCGACCGCGGCCGGCAATGGTTATTCGAAGTTCGCAAAAACTTCTAAGGAGCTAGCATGGCCAGAGTAAAAATTGTTAAGCCTGAGACCGTCGATGACCCGGCGGTCGCTGGCATCTTTGAGTGGGTCACTGAGATGGAAGGCGCTGTGCCTAACCATTTCTACATTGAGTTAAATTTTCCCGAGTTTTTTACCGCCAAGCTAGGTGCCACAAAAATACTGTGGGAGGCTGGTGAGCTAAGCATGGAGGAGATCCAGCATGTTGGCATACTGGTATCTCAAGACAACGGCTGCTCCTATTGCACGGCAGCTTTTTGCACGATTCTAAATCATGGCCTGCAAACGGCTCAGGAGTACGTTGCTGAGTTGTTAAAAGAGGGCATTGAGGCCGTTAGCGACACACGCTTGGCCTGCCTACTGGACTACGCACTAAAAGTGAACCAGGACCCGGCCGGGATCAGTGATACGCAGGTGGACGAATTACGTGAGCATGGCCTAACCGATAAAGGCATTGTGCAGCTAACCCATCTGGTCAGTGATTTTGGTTCCTACAACCGACTGAATCTGGCCCTGCAGACGGATTATGATTACCGAGAGTTTTGGCGCGCATTGGCCCTACCTAACGACAGCGCCTCTTCATAGGCGATATTAACGCGGCTCACTATTAGATGTGGGCCTCGTTAGCAAAGGCGCGCTAGAGCAGCCCGCCGCCACTGCTCTTTCAATACAAGCCTTGGTGCTTTAGCCAACGCTGCTGACGACCTTAGATGCCCTGTAATGTTTTCGTTTCAAGGTGATCTTCTAAGCCCAGCGATCAACCCAACAGTCTGTGAGCCGGCAGATCAGCATCGTGCAGTCATTGACCTCTTAAGGATCAGCACGCCACGGTGTCTTAAATTTGAATGATCTTCAGTAATCACCCTACATGACCGTTGTTCGAAAAACGTGGCTTATAATTCCTATCTTCTCAAAGACAGAATAGTGAGGGTGCCGAGAATGGCTAAAGCGCCGATTAATTTATCTACACCGCTATTGTCCAATGTTAAGTACTAGAATGATTGCATACCAACTATCTAACAGCAGGTAATGTCTTACAAGTAATTAAGAGATTGCCGCTTATGTGAGATGGGAGAGTCTGAGATTATGCAGATGCGTCCGCTAAGCGACACCTGCCCGCAATGCGTTTAAGTGGCGTGACTGCTCAGCAGCGGCTGGTTCTATGCTTGGGGTTCGCAGTAGGACATATCGGTTTCTTCACCTGCTTTATAGCATTTTGGCGTTAGAGGTTGTCCGTTCTCGCGCCAGAAATTACCTAAGCCTTCCAGTTCGCCATTAACATATGGCAACTCTTGGCGAAGCTGACCGTTCTCGCGCCAATTTCTGTATACGCCGTTAAGCTCTCCTTTCACCCAAGCACTTTTAGTGTAAAGCTGACCATTCTCGTACCAATCTTTTACCAAGCCTTCTCTCTTACCCTCAATCGCGGTGTATTGAGTTTTCAGTTGGCCGTTTTCATGGAAGTGTTCGACTTTGGCTGTCAGCGGCACGGTGCTATCTGGCTTATAGAGAAGACCGTCGCGCTTTAACACCTCACCATCGAAAACGGGCAACTCCTTATTGCAGCCCATGAGTACAAAGCAGAGTGTTAGTAGTGTCGTGGCAAGAGGCAGTTTCATAGATCTCTATTTCTTTGTTGGGTAATTGAATAGTACAGCAGCTCATTAGCGTTTGCAGTTATAGCTTGCCATGATTGAATAAGAGCTTTGAATTGAATGTATACGAAGAATTAATTTGAAGTTTTTCCGCAGATAGCAGATGCCGCTTCGTGTCGTCGCTGAGTAGCTTGATCACTAGTTTGGGCTAATAACCCTCCGAGTAATTGTCAGCAAGGTTTTATTGAATAGATGAAGGCGATTTTGTGATCGTTTTTTGAGGGTTGTTCAGACAGAGCGCGAATCATTCTAGTGTCATTCCAACCATCATTCCAAAGACATCAGTGAGTGACCAAAATACCTTGAAATAATGGTGGAGCTAAGCGGGATCGAACCGCTGACCTCCACACTGCCAGTGTGGCGCTCTCCCAGCTGAGCTATAGCCCCATATTTCGTTTTAAATCCGCTGAACCCAATATGGCTGATCCAGAGGCCGTGCATAGTAAACAAACCCTGTTTTTTATTCAACTTTTATAGCCGCGACAGCCCAAAATCCTGATCAACAAGCGTTTAAAACCAAAGACTAGCCGCTAATTCAGATGCGCGGACAAAATCTCATACAGTTCAGGTCGATTTTGTTTGATCTCTTCCACGGTCAAACCCTCGAGCGAATGCGGATACTTCAACCAAGCTTCGGTTTCATGCAGGTAATACTCAGGTACCCGATCGGTCTGATTTCGCGTTGGTTTGTAGTAGGGCACAGCGACTCTGATATCTTGTGGCGCGTTGAGTCGGGTTCGCTCCTTCAGGTGCTCAATCACCGTGTTGATGGTGTGACCCGTATCAAACACGTCATCCACAATCAGCAATTTGTCTTCGTGGGTGAGGTTTTTCACCAAATAGCTCAAACCATGAACGCGAATTTCAGAAGACCGACCATCAATACCACTGTAGGAGGAGGTGCGGATCGCAATGTGATCGGTTTCGATACCTGAATAAGCGAGAAGCTCTTGCACAGCAATACCCATCGGCGTACCGCCGCGCCAGATGGCAATGATGACGGTTGGCTCAAAACCACTGGCGACAATTTTGGCACCAAGCTTGAAGGAATCCTCGAGCAGTTCCTGGGCGGAAAGGTAAGTTTTCGTTGTCATAAGCGGTCAGTTATTGCTCTTAGGTTTTAAGGTCTTTTTATGATTGTTTTATCATTTCGATTGTAATCGTTAATCTGTTTTCAGTCAGCCTCAACAATCTCACAAGCGGTTCTTCTCTTCTCTTCACTGATCTAAGCAATCACACCTTCCGACGTAAGCGCGTCAAGTCTCTCGCCGCTAACACCAAAGGATGTCAGTACCGAATGGGTATGCTCGCCGTGGGCGGGACAAGGATTGCCAGGCTGCGACACTTCACCGCCAAAACGCGCCGGCGACTTCATCATTCTTACCGTACCCATCAACGGATGATCCTGCACCTGCAATGATTCGTTAGCGAGCAACTGCTCCTGCGACAATGCTTCATCTAATGTATGGCACTTGGCGCAGGGCACATCGTTAGCCTGCAGTTTTTGTAGGGCTTGATCCGTTGTCATGGCAACGAAGGCATCGCTTAGTATCGCGCGATAGGCCTCCATATTAGCGAACAACGCTTCCATTGTATTAAACCGATCGTCCTGCATCAGATGCTCCATACCGACAGCGATCAACACACCGGCGCGCTGTTTGTCAGTCGCGGCCGACATGGTAATGCCGCCATCGGAGGTCTGCGTTAACTGATACAGAAGGTCTGTCAACAATGGCTGAACCTCAATATCATCGTCAAGCAAGGTGTGATTTTGATAGACATCCGGAAACATAAAAAATAGACCCGCATCGAGCATGGAAAGGTCGATGTGCTGACCCACCTGAGTTTTCTCTCGCATATACAGCGCACTCGTTATGGCTTGGCACGCCGTGTAGCCGGTTAGTTTGTCGCACATAAGGCTGCGAATAAACTCGGGTGCATCAGTGCCCTGCGCGGCGGTCATACCGGTATGTGCTTGAATAACCGGATCATACGCGGGCGCGGCACTTAGCGGCCCTTGGTGACCGAAGCCTGAAATCGCCATATAAATCAGTTTCGGATTCAAACCACGTAGTTTTTCGCTGCCTAGATTAAGTTTGTCCATGACACCCGGTCGAAAGTTATGAATAACCACATCAACATCGTTTATCAGATCGCTGAGCATTGTCTGGCCCGCTTCGGTTTTGATATCGACCCGAATCGATTCTTTGCCACGATTACAGTTCGCAAACAAACTCGAAATGCCGCCTTTGGACGTGCCGATATAGCGCATCGGATCACCCATATCGATGGGCTCGACCTTAATGACCCTTGCGCCCTGCTCCGCCATCATCATCGCGGCTAGTGAGGCGGTGATCATGGTGGAGAATTCGAGTACCGTAACGCCTTCAAGTGGTTTCACAACAGATGTCCTCAGGATATAAAATAGGATGTCTCAAATTTGTTCTGGCTTTAACTATGCATAAAGCCATCGCTATCGCTTGCTACTGTATCAATGATATTCATCACATGCTCGTGTTTAGCCTTGGCGACCGCTATTTTCAGGTCTAGCTGCCTGCCAGATCCATAATTGTTGACCGAATCTTCCCCCTCAACATGATGGATTGGTTATCATTGATCGATACTGATCTATAGAGCGTTATAACCATGCCCCGCCCCATCAACTTCGACAATAGCTACGCCCGATTACCCGAAAGGTTTTACCAGCATCAGTCACCGGTGCCGGTGACCTCGCCGGCACATATTAGGATAAACCACGACCTCGCCGACATGCTCGGCATCGATAGCGAATGGCTGGAATCAACCGATGGCTTACAGGTACTCGCGGGCAATGCGATACCAGAAGGTTCAGACCCTATCGCAACGGTTTATGCAGCCCACCAGTTTGGCAACTGGAACCCGCAACTTGGCGATGGCCGCGCGGTGCTGCTGGGCGAAGTTATCAGCAAGGACGGCGTGCGATACGATCTGCAACTCAAGGGCTCTGGTCCAACACCCTATTCTCGTGGCGGCGATGGCCGAGCCCCATTGGGACCGGTCTTGCGAGAATACATTGTCTGTGAAGCTATGTTTGCACTCGGCGTGCCGACATCCCGCAGCCTGGCGGCAGTAACAACTGGCGAGCAAGTATTCCGAGACGAGGCGCAACCTGGGGCGGTGTTGAGCCGCGTAGCTAAAAGTCACATCCGCATTGGCACCTTTCAGTTTTTTGCCGCCAAAGGCGACACAGATGCTCTAAAGCGATTAGCTGATCACGTCATTGAACGTCACTACCCTGAAGCATTAGCTTTTGAAAACCCCTACCAAGGTCTCCTAAAAGGCGTCGTCGAAAACACGGCGTATCTTGTGTCACGATGGCAACAACTGGGCTTCATTCACGGTGTGATGAATACCGACAACATGTTGGTCTCTGGCGAAACCGTTGACTATGGACCCTGCGCGTTCATGGACGCCTATCATCCAGAGACGGTGTTCAGCTCCATTGATGTCGGTGGTCGTTATGCTTATCAAAACCAACCGAAAATCGCCCATTGGAACTTGGCCAACTTCGCTCAATGCTTGATGCCTTTGCTTGCCCTAAATACTGATGCCGATGCAAATGCAAATGCGAACCCGGATGCCCCGTCAGACGAGGACGACCCGGCATTGCAACGCGCAAGAACGGAACTCGATAAGTTTCCTGATATTTTCTACGCACACCATCGGCAAGCCATGGCCGCGAAAATCGGCATCAGCAAGCCGGACGAAAGCACCGACGAGTTGATTCGTGATCTACTGGCACTGATGGCGCAGGAGCAGCAAGATTTCACATTGACCTTCGCATCGCTGGCGCAGTACATCGAAAACCCAACAGATGACAACAACGCAGCCACCCTACCTGATGCCTTTGCACCTTGGCTGACCCGTTGGCAGAACGTTATTGTCGTTTCAAAAGCCAGCCTGCAACTCATGCTGCAAACAAACCCGCAAATCATCCCGCGCAACCACCGCATCGAAGAAGCCATACAAGCGGCAACCCGTGGTGATTTTCAGCCATTCCACACATTGGTTGAGCAACTAAAAAACCCATTCGATCCGGCCCTCGCCTCGTCAGAATATGCACTTGCGCCAAAACCGGATCAGCAGGTACAGCGAACGTTTTGTGGCACCTGACCTAGATGGCCATAGATACCCAATAGATGCCAAAGAATTCAACCTTTAGACAGGCATCACGGGTCATTTTAGGTTTAAATCAACGATGAACTTTTTACGACCAACGAAGGCTCCGGAGTCACAATGACAAACCAGCAGAAGCAATTTGTACAAGAGGAAGAACTCTTGAACGACGCTTATCGACTTGCGGTCAAGATATTCGAAAGTGGTTTTAGACCCGACTTTATCGTAGGCATATGGCGAGGCGGTTCGACGGTGGGTATTTATGTGCAGGAATGCCTGCAATACCTCGGGGTCGAAACAGACCACATTGCCATTCGCACCTCCTACCGAGGTATGGATGATTACCTGAAGAAAATTGACGCGGTGGAAAATATTCGCGTCCATGGCCTCAAGTACTTGTACGAAAACCTTAACCGCGGTGACAAGCTGCTGATCGTTGATGACGTTTTTGGTACCGGTAAAAACGTCAGCGCAGTGATCAATCGCCTCGAAGATAAATTGAAAAGAAATATGCCGCAGGATGTCCGTCTAGCGATGCCCTACTACAAACCCTCGAAAAATAAGTCCAGCCGCACGCCAGATTTTTATCTGCACGAAACGGATCAATGGCTAGTGCTGCCGTACGAGCTTACCGGCTTAAGTATCGATGAAATACAAACCAGCAAAGCTTGGATGATGCCGATCCTCGAGCAATGTAAAGCCAGCACTGACTAAATAAACATTTACAGCGTTTGATTCGATGTTGCATCCAGCGGTGACGTCAGCATGCGAACCAAGCGATCTAAGAAGACAGACCCATCGTGAAACGAACGGATTAAAATCCGCTCGTCACGACCGTGGATTCTTGTCTCCCCTGCCGTATTGAAGATGCCTGACACACCGTACACGGGCATACCGGCATTACGGAAGAATAAGGCATCGGTTGCACCGGTTGTCATCGACGGCACCACAAGCGCACCTGGCCACATCTCAGCGGTGATGCGGGTAACCGCATCAACGATCTCGCTTGATAAGGGTGATGCCTCACTGGATAAGCCTTCAAAAACCGGCTCAATAGCAACTTCGTTATCCGCAATCACATCACTCAATATCGCCATAATTTGAGTAGCGTCGCTGCCTGGCATCAAGCGGCAGTTCACCTTTGCCATCGCCCGTTGCGGCAAGGCATTTTCCGCATGTCCCGCTTCAACTTGTGTCGCAATACACGTGTTACGCAGCAAGGGATTAACAGAAGAGATTGTTTCAAAATGCGCAATACTGTTCGATGCCGGCGGCGTTTGTAACAAACCGCGCATCAGACTGGCTTCAGGCTCAGTTCGGGTTTGAGCGGTCGCCTTAAAATAGGCTCGTGTCGTTTCATTCAACTCAATCGGAAATTGATAGTCGTCGATCTTCAAAAGCCCGCGGGCAAGTTGATAGATCGCGTTCTTTTTTTCTGGTCTTGAACTGTGGCCACCAGGGTTAGTTACTTCAAGGGTGAAGGACTGGTATATCTTTTGGGCTGACTCAATGGCATGAATGGTGAATTTACCGTCTTCAATGACACCACCGCCGCCTTCGTTGATCACAAAGTCTGCTTCAACCAAATCACGATGATGCTCGAGAAGATACATCGCGCCATTATTGGGTCCGCCCTCTTCATCCGCTGTCAGAGCGACGATAATATCCCGGTTAGGCTGATAACCTTGCTGCTTCATACGAATCAGATTAGCGATATGAATCGCCGCTTCGTTCTTATCATCCATGGTACCGCGGCCATAGTAATGATCGCCGTCGGTAATAAACGTGAACGGGTCTTTACCCCAGTCTTCGGGATTGGCTTCGA
>Ga0209383_1001808_pt1 | contig 13092 bp, 14 predicted proteins | sample CoawatmetaG02DNA_FD_187510 | JGI IMG/M metagenome (GOLD analysis project Ga0209383, IMG submission 187510) | Marine microbial communities from the West Antarctic Peninsula - Coastal water metaG029-DNA (SPAdes) (version 2) | ecosystem: Environmental > Aquatic > Marine > Coastal ... | reverse complement strand
ATATCTAATAATCACCTTCAATATGCAGTTACTTGGTTTGTTTTGGCTATTGGTATAATAATTGCTTTTTGGTTTTATAAAAGAAAGTAGCTATGCTGTATTTTAGTACAAGAGACAAACAAAAAACTTTTTCATTCAAAGAAGTGTTCCTAAATGCTTTGGCATCAGATGGTGGTCTGTATGTACCAACAAGTATTCCTAAATTCAATTCAGAAAAAATTCAATCAATGAAAAATTATACATTTCAAGAAATATCGTACGAAATTTTCAATGTATTTATTGGAGATGCCTTTTCCCCAGAGGAACTTAAAAGTATTATCAGTAAATCATATTCAGTCTTCAGAAACGAAAAAATTGTTGATCTAAAATTAATAGATAATATTTCTTGTGTAGAACTCTTTCATGGACCAACTCTCGCATTCAAAGATATCGCAATGCAAGTGCTAGGTAATATGTATGAGAATCTCTTGAATAAAAGTAAAAATAAAATGAACTTAATTACAGCCACTTCTGGTGATACAGGAGCTGCAGCTATCGATGCCCTGAAAAGTAAAAAATATTTAAACATTTTTGTTTTGCATCCTGAAAATAAGATTTCAGAAACACAAAGAAGACTTATGACGACAGTGCTGGACAAGAATGTCTACAATATTGCAATTAAAGGAACATTTGATGATTGCCAGTATTTAGTCAAAGAAATGTTTAACGATCAAAAATTTAGAAACAGTATTCAGATGTCTGGAGTTAATTCTATTAACTGGGCAAGGATAGTGGCTCAAATAGTTTATTATTTTTTTATTTATTTAAGTCAGAAAGAAACAGAAAAGAGAATGATAGTTTCTGTTCCTACAGGAAACTTTGGTGATATTTATGCAGGATATATTGCCAAACAAATGGGACTTCCCATAGAAAAGTTAATTATAGCAAGTAATCATAATAATTTATTAGAAAAGTGTTTAAGCACAGGATTGTACCAGCCTTCCAAAGTAAATCCTTCTGTTTCACCCAGCATGGACATTCAAGTGGCGAGCAATTTTGAAAGAATATTATTTGAAATATGTAACCAGGATGAATCTAGAGTAGTAGCTCTGATGAATAATTTAAAAAATAAAAAAGAATTTCAATTGAACAAAACTGAACTTTCTAACCTTCAGGAAAATTTTTTAGCGCACAGCGTATCCGAAGAAGAAACATTACAAACAATTAAACGGGTTTATCAAGAACACAATTTTGTTTTAGATCCACATTCAGCCATTGGATTTAAAGCATTAAAAAAGTTAGGTAGTTTATCTAATAATTTTTCATATTTTTGCTTTGAAACAGCCCATCCTTGTAAATTTCCTGATGCAATCGTGAGTGCTATAGAGAAGGAACCACCCATGCCAGATTTTGTGAAAAAAATATTTTCAAAAGAAGAGAGTTTTGTAGTCTTGGACGGTAATTTAGAAATATTAAAAAGTTATATAGAAAAAAAAGCTAGCAACAACTCTAGCGGATAGCTTTTCTTGCCGCTTCATCCACAATAGTATTGTAGTGGTCGTTAGAATGACCCTTGACCCACTTCCATCCAATTGCCTTTTCGCTTACCAGAGTGTCTAGTTCAAGCCACAAATCTTTGTTTTTTACAGGTTGTTTTGCAGCTGTCATCCATCCATTTATTTTCCAATTTTTAATCCAGCTTTCAATTCCATTTTTTACATACTTCGAATCTGTATAGATATCGAGTTCAGCTGAGCCAACGTCTTTTAAAGCATTAATAACAGCCGATAATTCCATACGATTATTGGTAGTTAGCGGTTCAGACCCAGAGATAGTTTTTTCATTTTTGTCTTCTATAATCACAGCTGCCCACCCACCCTTACCTGGGTTTCCGGAGCATGCCCCGTCTGTATAAATAGTAATTTTTTTTTTCATTAGTAAAATAATTTATTCACATTCTTTGTATTAATATAAAATTGTATTCTCTTTAAAAATTCTTTTGGGTTTTTAACTTTAACAATGGCATCTTTTTGCCTATTAATAGAATCGTGTAATCTCGTTAGAAAAAATCTAATCGACGCTCCCAACAATAGCTGCGGTAAAGCAGTAAATTCTTTTTTCGAAATTTTTCTTTGAGAAGAGTATCCTTTAAGTAAAGCGTTTGCTTTTAATTTATTAAACTTAATTTTTTTATCAAAGCACATGGCGTTTATACAAATGGCAATATCGTAGATTAAAAAGTCTGAGCAGGAGAAGTAGAAGTCAATAAACCCAGCAAATTTTGTTTTATTAAAAAAAATGTTATCAGGAAAAAGATCACCATGAATAATTCCTGTGGGAAGTTGAGATGGCCATTTTTTTTTCAAATCCAATAAAAGAGTATTGATAAAACTATAAATATTTGGAATCTTTTTATTAGCTTTAGTTTTAATAGATTGATTAAGAGCAATCCATGATTTTATAGAAAGATTATTTGCTCTATGTAATTTTATTTTTTTTCCAACCATATGCAGTTTAGCTATATTTTTTCCAATTGACCGGCATTCAGAAAGTGTGTGATTTGTTTTTTCTTTTCCACAAACAAAGCTACAAATAGCTGCTTGTCTATTTTTAACTTGAAATAAAATTTTTTTATTTTTATTTTTTATAGGTTTTGGACAAAGAATTTTTCTATCATTCAAGCTAAGCATTAAGTTCATAAAAAAAGGAAGCTCTTTTGTTTTAACTCTTTTTTCAAATAGTGTGAGAATGAATTTGCCAGTAGTAGTAATTAATAAGTAATTTGTATTTTCAATACCTTTCTTGATTCCTTGAATTTTTTTCAATTCCCCAAGACTAAAATTTTTAAGAATAGATTTGGCCTCATGAGCATCGACTTTAGTATAAATGGCCATTACTGCAGATCTCTTGGAAGTTTAAATGATACATTTTCTTCAACGGTAGAAATCTCCTCTACCTTTGTGCTCCTCACTTTGTTAATCTGGGTAATAATATTCTCGACTAAAATTTCAGGGGCAGACGCTCCTGAAGATAATCCAAGTCGTTTGCATGTCAAAATTTTATCAATGGGTAGGTCGGCATTTTCATGCATCAAAAAACTATTAGTGCAGCCATTTTTTTTTGCAACCTCCACCAATCTTTGTGAATTTGATGAATTTTCACTTCCTATAACCAGAAATAAATCACATTTCTCCGCAATGGCTTTCACCGCATTTTGTCTATTGGTTGTTGCGTAACAAATATCTTCTTTAATAGGACTTTTTATATTAGGTATTTTGGTTTTAATTTCTTCGATTATTTCAGCAGTGTCATCCACTGATAGGGTTGTCTGTGTGATGTATGCAAATTTTTGCTCGTTGTCGGGTAGGACGATATTATAAACATCTTCCTTAGTTTGAATTAGTTCTATACTTCCTTCATCTAACTGACCCATGGTACCAATTACTTCTGGGTGGTTCTCGTGACCAATGAGATAGATATGATAGCCCTGCTTATTAAGCATTTCAGCTTCTCTGTGAACTTTGGATACTAGTGGACAGGTAGCGTCGATAAAAGTGAGGTTTTGTAACTGAGCGTTTTTAACAACCTCTTTAGAGACACCATGGGCTGAAAAAATCACAGGTCTTGTTTTGTCTTTAATCTCATCTAGCTCTCCAACAAAAATAGTTCCAATTTTTTCTAGCTCTTTTACTACATGCTTATTGTGGACAATTTCATGACGCACATAAACAGGGGTTCCAAATTTTTTTATACTTTTCTTTACAATCTCAACTGCACGATCCACTCCAGCACAGAATCCTCTTGGGCTAGCCAATAAAACAGTTAAAGGATTGTTTGATTTATTTGTATTTTCCATAAATATATTCAAGTATTATGTGTGGTAACGTAAGAGCAGCTAAGCCAATAAAAATTATTTTTAATATTGATTTATCAACCGAAAACTCTTTGCTTAAATAAAATAACATTATTAAAGACATTGCAAAAGTAATAACTGTTAGTGGCGCAGCTTTTTTAGCAAACGACTTTATTCCCGCATAGACATTGCTGTCATTCAGCTCTACTGCTAATGATAAAATGTGTTTAGTGGAGTGCATAAAGCAAAAATACATTGTAAAAGCTAATATTAGAGGTAAATATTTAAAAATAATCACTATAGAAAGAACCTCAAAACTTATAATAAAAAAATCTTTAAGATTAATATTTTTTCTAATCCAAAATAGTAAAGTCAGAAAAAAAATTAACACTAGGTTAAAATAAAAAATATAAGAGTAAATAGCAGTTTCTAGATTTATCCATTGTTCTCCTAATAATAAAATATTAATAAAATTGACCGTCTCTACATTGTTCAAATACAAAGGGGCTGAAATAATAATTAGGCCACGAAGAAAATAAAGAGGAGTCTCTAAAATAAAATTTTGACTAAAAAACATTTCTAAATCTTCGTACCCAAAATGAAATGAGGCTACTAAAAAAAATATACATAGGCTTATTAGGGGCGAATATATCCATACCAACAAAACAAATGCAGAGGTAAGTAGGTAAGTCACATAAAATACAAAAGACCAATACCTTGGAAAATGCTTTTTAAAGATGAGTTCCCCCTTGTGATTATCTAAAGAGCCATGCGAAATACCTACTGTAGCAATGATAAAAAAACAGAAGAATAAATATTGCTGTTCTATTAAAAAATTTTGATGGTGCAAGCCAATAAAGCATGCACTTAAAAATAAATAAAAAAATAGCTGAATCATATATATTTTTTTATACGGGCTATTTTGTGTAGAAAACTTGCTCATTATTATTTAATAATTTTTTTATATATATTTAGTATTAAGGTTTTTATAAATATTAATTTTGGCATTGAAAGAATTACTTTCAGGTCTTGAATCCAATTGCTTCGGTCAGATAAGAAACTAATAGTAGTAATGCTATCGCTATTTTTAAATAAGTTAAAAAAAATAATTGGCATACTTTTATGCTCATACTCCATAACTGATAAAAAAATTTCATCTAGAAAATCATATTTTTTATGCCTTATATTTGGAACTGTTAGCTTACGATCTAATTTAAGGTTACTCGCCAATTGTTCGCTGAAGCTTTGAATGGCCTGAAATGCGTACCCAGTGCTAGCTCTAGTAAGTCCACCGGCTGACCCTATTTTGATATAATCTTTTGATGAACTGCTTTCTTTGTTATTTTTCGTTAGGTTTAGAGGAATAGCCCCGTACTCAGAGTAAGTAATGTTTCCTTTGATATTTTTCTCTCTTAAATAATGATCAATCTCATTTTGATACTCACTTTGTTTTCTTATTGTTTTAGAATACCAGGTTGTTTCAATAAGAGCTTTATCCTTTGAAAATGGCAGTGTATAAAAAAAATGCAAACCTCCATCTTGGGGACAATCAAAATTCATTAAATCTACGATATTTTCATTAAAACAATCACTATCTGTTTCTACTTCGCATCCAAAAAAGTGCTGATACATAGTTGGAGTTTGATGATCTAAATCAATAAGGCTATCGTAAATAACTTTACCAAAATAATCCCCTTTGTTTGTGTGGATAGCATGACCCTCAATAGTTTGAATAGCACAATCCATAATTGTTACAATGTTATCATTGCTTTTGAGCTGTTCAGTTACAAAATCATAAAATTTTTTTGAATCAATAGTTCTATAGGGACTTTGAGGACAGCTAATATTTATTGTTTTTTGATTAAGTGTAATAGAAAAGGCATCCCAGCTTCCAATCACGCAGTCTGGAAACTTATTATTTTCAAAGTCCCAGTAAGACCAGCTTTTGTCCCTTGAATATTCTTTCCTTTTTTCCAGAATACATAATGTTTTATTTTCTAGACAGCCTTGCTTGTTTAGCTCGTAGGCCAAAGTTAATCCTGACAAGCCACCTCCTAATACAATATAATCAAATTCTTTCATATAAATTAATTTTTTTTTTAATAATTGAGCAAAGATTAGAGATTTCTTTTCTTTTTGGTTTTGTACAAAGTATTTGAATAAAATCTATTAGCGAGAAAAAAGTTTGAATACATTTTTTTATTTTTGATACATAAATTTTACCAGCCTTGTTATAATTGTTAATATTTTTTTCTTTCAAGATTTCATATCCTATTTGCCTATAAATTCTTCTTGCGACCAAAATAGAAAAACGGAAACCTATCGGAATATCTCTGATTGAATTTAATGAGTAGAGATAAAATATATCTGCCATTTGAATGGTTTTTTCAATCGAGTTGAAGTCATAATTAATATAAAATCTATTATTTTTTTTGTCTTCAATTACATCTCTTGCAATGTTGGTTAGTTGCATCGCTACGCCCAAATCAATAGCTCCCATTAGTGAATTTTTTTTTTTTACTTTTAAAATTTTTGCCATCATCAATCCTACAGTTCCAGCAACTCTATAAGAGTAGAGAAATAAATTATTCTTACCCGTTATTCGAACTGTTTTTTTTAAATCGCTTTCTACTCCATCAAAAAGATCTAAAATAATTTTTTTAGAAATATTTTCTTTCTCAATGAGTCTCCATATATTTTTAATAACAGGCAGAGTGTTATTTTTTTCTTTGAATTTTTTTTTAAAAATTTTGAATTGTTTTTTTTTTAAGGACAACTCTTTTTTTTGGTCAGCAATATCATCTAGTGTTCTGCAAAAGTCATATAAGTGAGAACATTTTGCAAAAGTATCCTTGGGCAAAAAAAGTCCAGCCCAGTAGAAGGTTTTTGCGTGCTTGGATAGCAAACTATCTTTCCTCATGATTATAAAAGTTCATCTAGTACTTTTGCAGAAGACAATACTCCAGGCATACCAGCTCCAGGGTGAGTTCCCGCTCCCACAAAGTAAAGATTCTCAAAAATCTCTGATTGGTTATGAAAACGAAAATATGCAGATTGAGTAAATTTTGGTTGGATAGAAAAACCAGATCCGTGCAATGTGGATAGCTCTTTCTCAAAGTAATCAGGAGTTAGGTAAAAATCATTTACTATATTTTCCTTTAAGCCAGGCAAGGTAGTCTTCTCCATGTTGCTAATGACAAGATCTCTAAATCGATCTCCTTCTTTAGACCAGTCAATGCCAGATAAATTATTTGGAACTGGGACCAACACATAAAATGCATCGTGATCCTTTGGGGCCATAGATGGATCAGTTGCAGAAGGTCTGTGCAAATAGTAACTAATGTCATCTGACAATATTTTTTCTTCAAAAATCTTATTTAGATGCTCTTTATATGATTTTCCAAATGAAATCGTATGATGGGCAACTGTCTCATATTTTTTTTTAGACCCAAAATAATAAACAAACAAACCCATAGAATAATTCATACGCTTAACTTTTTGGTTAAATAAAAAACCAAATTTTTTCTTTGTTTTAATTAAATTTTTATAGACGTTAGGGGGGTCTGAATTACAAATTACGTAGTCAGAATTAATTATGGATCCATTTTTTAATTTTACGCCTGTAATTTTTGAATGTTCACTTAGAAACTCAATAACTTCTGCATCCTTTATAACCTGAACACCTTCTTCTTTCATTAATTTTTCAAGAGCCTTCACTACATTTCCAGTTCCTCCCATGGCATAGTGAATGCCCCATTTTTTTTCTAGGAATAGAATTAAAGCGTAAATTGAAGTGGTGGAAAATGGATTGCCACCAACTAACAGCGGGTGCATACTAAAGACTCTTCTTAGTTTTTCATTTGAGATATAATTGCATACTAAGCTATATACAGATTGATAACTCTTCAGTTTGAATAAAGTAGGTATTTGCTTTATCATGAAAAGAATACTATGGAATGGTTTTGCTGCAAGGTCAGTAAAGCCTTTATCAAAAATTTTTTCAGTAAATTTAACTAGCTTTGTGTACCCTAAAAAATCTTTGCTAGAAAATTTTTTAATTTCTGATTCCATTCTATTTGCATTACCTGAGTAATCAAAAGTTGAACCATCTTCAAAAACAAACCGATACCACAAATCCAAAGGAACAATTTTTACATAGTTAGCAATGTCTTTGTTAAACAAAGAAAATAGTTCCTCAAATAGATAGGGCGCTGTTATAACAGTTGGCCCAGCATCGTAAATAAAATCACCTTTTTTAAACACTCTAGCTCGACCACCTAGATCAGGATGTTTTTCAAGTAAGGTTACTTCATATCCTTTAGAGCGCATTCTGAGTGCAGCAGCCATTCCTCCGAATCCAGAACCTATAACAATTAATTTTTTCTTCATTTCTTTCTCAATTTAAAGTAAATACTTTTACTATGAATGAGACAAAAACAACAAAAAATTCTCCAGAAAAAGTATCTTTAGAAAAAGACAAAAAATATTTCTGGTGTACCTGCGGTCTTTCCGGGAACCAAACATTTTGTGATGGAGCGCATAAGGCTTCCAACGAATTTAAACCCCATCATTTTGAAGTCGAGGAAACAAAAGAGTATTATTTATGTAATTGCAAAAAAACTAAAAATTCACCTTTTTGTGATGGATCTCACAATTAAGTCATTAAATATCTTTTTTTAAACTTTCTAAATTTTCCTGAATGCTTGAGTAGTTTATGGAATCTATTTTTTCCTTATCGATAGTTTGAGTGATAATTTTTTTAGCACTCTCCACAGCTATTATAGTAGCTATTTTTTTCATTTCTTTAATTGCCCCATTTTTTGCCTGATTAACTTTTTCATTAATATTTTTTTCTTTTAAGGCCATCATAGAATTCATTTTTTCTTCCATTGCGGAGTTCTCATTCTCATTAACCTTTGATGCTCTTTGTAAAATTTCTTCACATTCTTTTTTTGATTCTTCTAATTGTTTTTGATACTTACCGAGAAGATGGTTACTTTCTTTTTTTAAATTTTCGGCATCTTCTATTTTATTTTTGATTTCTTTAATTTTACCTTCGAGGACATTGTTGACAATTCCTGGTACTTTTTTATAAACCAACAAAAGTAGAAATAAACAAAAAGATATACCTACCCAAAATGTTGAATCCATTAGTTTAAGCCTTTCAAATATTTTTTAGATACTTCTTCTACTATGCTACTTGCGCTAGCATTGTTGGTATCAATTTTAGAAACTGTTTTGACTAGCTCTTTTGCAACTTCTGTTGAAATACTACCAATCGCACTGGCAGCGCTCTTTTTAAAGCCCTCGATCTCTTTGCTTACTTCCTTCATTTTTTCTTCTAACTTTTTATCAATTTCTTTTTTTTTATTTTCAAAATTATTTTGTAAATTTTGTTTATTAACGTTAATTAAGTTTTGAGCTTCTTTTTTAGAATTAGATATAAGGCTTAGGTATTCTTGATATTTTTTTTCTGCCTGATCTTTTATAGAATTCGCTTCATCAATATTGTCACTTACGTAGTCATTTCTTTGTTCAATACTATCAGATAATCTTGGAAACACTATTTTTTCTACAATCAAATACAAAAAACCAAAAGTGATAAGTAGCCAAAACACTTGTGGAAACCAAGTGGTAGGATCCAATTGAGGCATTCCCGCTTTCTCTGCTGCTTGTGCAGCAGAGGTAAAAAAAATAGATAATGATAATAAAAATTTAACCATTGTCTAAAATTAAAAAGCGAAAAGTATAATTAATGCAACAACCAAACCAAATAGGCCAGTTGCTTCAGCAAGTGCAAATCCCAATAGTAAATTAGGGAATTGTTTTTGTGCTGCAGATGGGTTTCTCATTGCTGCAGATAGATAGCTACCAAAAATATTTCCGATACCCAATCCAGCTCCCGCCAATGCTATGCAGGCTATTCCTGCCCCGATCATTTTTGCTGCTTCTACTTCCATTGTTTCCTCCTTTGTTAATGATGTAAATTGAGTGCATCATTTAAATAAATGCACGTTAATATTGCAAAAACATAAGCTTGAATAAACGCAACTAGTAATTCCAAGCCAGTTAAAGCAACCGCAAAACCTAGTGGCAACCAGCCACCAAGAATACCTAAACTAACAACAAACCCTCCAAACACTTTAAGCATGGTATGGCCTGCCATCATATTTGCAAACAATCGAACGGATAAACTCACTGGTCTGCTTAGATACGAAATTACTTCGATCACTATAATCAGTGGTAGTAAAAAAATAGGAACTCCAGAAGGTACGAAAAGTTTCAAGTAGGAGATTCCATGTTTTGCAAATCCAACTACTGTCACTCCTATGAAAATAAAAAAAGCTAAAGCAAAAGTTACTATAATGTGACTTGTTACAGTGAAAGAGTAGGGTAGCATTCCTAGTAAATTTGCAACTAAAACAAATAAAAACAAACTTAAAATGAAAGGAAAGTATGGTCTGGCATCTTTTCCAGCGGTTTCGCTTATCATTTTGGAAACAAACTCAAATGCCATCTCTGCAATAAGCTGCATTTTATTTGGTACCAAGGATTTTTTTTGAGTAGCCACGATGAAAAACAGAGATATTACTATTACGGTGAGGACCATAAATAAGCTTGAATTAGTAAAAGAAAGATCAAAGCTTCCTATTTGGATTTTGGGACCAATTGAATAAACTTCAAATTGGCTCATTGGGTTTGCGGCCATAAATATAAAAATTTACTCTTTATTAATCATTTTAGAAGTTCGTACAACATTTAAAATTCCAGTAACCGCCCCAAGAAAAAAAAGAAAAATTAAGAAAAATGGCTCTGTTTCTAGCCATTTGTCCAAGTAATAACCAATCAAACTTGCGACAAAAACAGCAGCAACCATTTCACTACTTAATTTCATTGCCATACCAAGAGAAGAATTGGAAGATGATTCAGATTCAACTTTCCTTGTTTTTTTGCTTAAGTCTTTAATTTTTGAATCTAACTCTTTGATGTCTTTCATTTTAAAAGCTATTGAATGGCCTAAGCTACCATTTCTTCTGCTTTTTCAAGATCCACAGCTACTAATTGGCTTACGCCTCTTTCAGCCATAGTAACACCGTACAATCTATTCATCCTAGACATTGTAAGAGCGTGGTGAGTGATTATTACAAACTTTGTGTCAGTAACACTTGATAGCTCATCTAGAAGAGAGCAGAATCTAGTTACATTTGCGTCATCCAATGGAGCATCTACCTCATCTAAAATACAAATTGGAGAAGGGTTAATTAAGAAAACAGCAAATATTAAAGCCATTGCAGTAAGTGCTTGCTCACCTCCAGAAAGTAAGGTGATAGACTGTAGTTTTTTACCGGGAGGGCTCACAAGTAATTCCAATCCAGCTTCTAAAGGATCGTCAGATTCTATTAGCTCCAATCTTGCATTTCCTCCAGCAAAAAGTTTTGTGTACACATCGTTAAATTTTCTGCCCACTTTTTCAAAAGCATCTAACAATCTTTCTCTTCCTTTTTCATTTAAATCATTAATGGAACTTTTGAGTTTTTGAATACCTTGAACCAAATCTTTTCGGTCATTCATCATTTTATCTATTTGATCTTGTAGTTCTTGTGTCTCATTGTCAGCTCTTAGATTAACAGCACCCATTCTTTCTCTTCGATCTTTTAACTTTTGAATTTGATTCTCAATTTCGCTAGTTTTGACTTGCTCATCAATATCAATTTCCGCAAAAGTAGTCAGTTCTACAATTGGATGTTTAAAATCAGTTAAAGATTTTAGTTCTATTTCTTTTTTCTTTTCCTTAAGCCCCTCAATAATTGTTTGAGCTCTAACTTTTCTTTCCGTAATCCCTAGGACTGTAGTATTGATATCATATAACTTTTGATTAATAGATTGAACAGAATCTTCTTTAGAAGTTAGCTTTTCATTTATTTGTAGAACATCTTCTTCAATGTTTTTAATATTCTGAACGTAGGTACCTTTTTTTTCAGCAATACTTCCTGGCTTTGCCTCTTCCTGACTTAAGGCATTTTCATTTTCTTTAAATCGTTCATTTAATTCTAAAAATTTTTTTTCAGAGTTTTCTTTTAGATCAATCCAATTTTTTATTTCACTTTCAATAATGCTTAGTCGCTCTTTCCTTTTTGTTACCTCTTGCTTAATAGATTCGTATTTGCTTAATCTAGAAGCATACTTTTCCTGCAGCTCAGAAATAGTTTTTATTTTTTCAATAAATTCATTTTTAAGAGCATTTGTTGTGTCTGAATTTAAGTTAGCTTGTGGAGCTGCTGCCTCAAGATCAAAATTAATTTTATCCGATATATCCTCAATTTTTATAAATTCATTTTGAATTTCATCAATACAATTTTTTATCCACCCAGAATCTAGTTCTTCATTTTCTCCTGACAATTTTTTCAACCTTAAGGCCACCCCTTTAATAGAAGAGCAAAGTTGATCTATTTTGTTTTTAATAATGTTAAAATCAAACCCTCCAATTTGGGAAAAGATTTTATCTGATAGCTTGTTCAAAAGATCTTGCTCTTGGTTAAGTTCTTTTAAAGATTCTTGATAGGAGTTATCTGCTTTTTCCTCAATTTCTGAAGAATTTTGATTTATCTCTAAGATGTCATTTCTCTCAGCCGACAATCTTTTTTCATTAGAAGTCGCATCGTTCATAATTTGTTTTTCTCTATCAATATCAATATTAATCTGCTTAATTTCTTTTTTTATTTTTTCTATTTCATTTTTAGCCCTATTTTCCTCTTCACTAATTTGCTCAAACTCTAAATTGAGCCTTTGAAGTTTTGCATTAAGTTCAGCATTTTCATCTCTGAGAGGCTTAATTTCTTTACCTTCTTCTTTAAGAGCATTTTCATTAAAGTTTTTATCAATATTAACAGCACTGATTTCATCTTCTACTTCACTAAGCTCTTCTTGTGCTCCAAGAATTGAACCCTCAATTTCTTGAGACTGAAAATAAATTAATTTTGCTTCCAGACCTTGAATGCTATTGGACATGTCCTTATATTTGGTGGCATCCTCAGCTTGCTTTAATAAGTTCTTAAGCTGGTTTTCAATTTGCTTCATAATATCATCAGCTTTTTTTAAATTATTCTCTGCTGCAGTAAGCCTAAGCTCTGCTTCATGCCTTCTGACATGCAGACCACCGATTCCAGCAGCCTCCTCTAAAATTGCTCTTCGATCTGTTGGCTTTGCTGTAACCAAGGAGCCAACTCTTCCTTGACTAACCATGGAAGGAGAGTGGGGCC
>Ga0209383_1001804_pt1 | contig 13100 bp, 20 predicted proteins | sample CoawatmetaG02DNA_FD_187510 | JGI IMG/M metagenome (GOLD analysis project Ga0209383, IMG submission 187510) | Marine microbial communities from the West Antarctic Peninsula - Coastal water metaG029-DNA (SPAdes) (version 2) | ecosystem: Environmental > Aquatic > Marine > Coastal ... | reverse complement strand
GATTATGTGGGACAACTAGTACCAATACTAGTTCATTTGGAGATAAAACAAGAAATGAAGATGTGTGAACAAAGAAAACGCAAGTAAACTGTGGAAAATGATACAGGAAGCTGGTGATTATTTACTGCACTAGAGTGACAGTATGGTTGAGTAGAGTTGAGTCGAGTTGAGCATAGTAGCTATCCAAATACCTGGTAAGAAGGAAATAACTTATATAGGGGTGGAGAATGAGCATACAAAAACTAGACCGCAGACTAGACCAGACAGATATAAAACAAACTAGACCAGAACCAATTAGATTTAGGGAAGACATCATCAATAAGATTAGGAAGCAGAATATACAGTTTGGAAATAGAACTGATATTCTCATTCCCTTCATTGTTTCAAAGGACAGCCACCAAAGAGGATTGAAGTTAAGGATCTACAAAGGATCCATCAAAGATAAAGATACTAAAAAAGTTTTCTATCTTCAATTCTGGTTTAATAAGAGAGCAAACAAATACAGACTGGGCGATTACAGTCAGACCTTTGGTGTTAAAGAATGTAATGAAGCACTGATAGAATTACACAATACTCACACTGACAGTAAAACTGGTTTTTGGATTAAGAACCCAAATGAAACTGCCAGAGATGAGAAGAGAATTGTACCCAAAGAAGATACATCACTTCCACTTGGTAAAACTATTAATGAAACTATTGAGAGTTATTGTGGATCAGAAGAAGAGGAAGGTCATAGAGGTTTTCTTAAAGATCTTAAGCAAGGACATAAAACATCTAAATCAGCAAAGACTATTTGGAGATGTTTAGCTGGTTATAATAAGCGTCAATCCCTAGTCACATTTGAAGATGATAATGATGGTTATGCTGTAAGGAAGTTCTTATCTAATAAGCACTTAAGAATTCAGACTCCAGTAAGTTGGAAAGATCTATTTAGAAAATTCCCCTCTGGTCATGGGATCATTAAAGACAGAGAGTATTATAATAGGAGACAAAAGAAGACCTATGTAATTCCAGCGTCTAAAAATAAGTCAATATATGACAGCAGTTTAGGTAAGAGTTTAATTGAAGATCTAACACCTGGAGATGTAGAGCATTGGTGTAAGGATCTAACTTCAATGGAAGTAAAAAAAGACTATGTCAAAGTCTTCACTTCACTTTGGATCTGGGCAAGAAAAAGAGGTTGGTTAGGAACTAATCCTGGTCTCTCCCCTATTTCTTTGGAAACTGTTTATGTTAAAAAAGAGATTAGAAAAGATAGTATCTACACTGACATATCAATCAGTTTACCAGAGCTAGAAATATTCCATGAGAGTTGTGAGGAACTATCTAAAGATTTTCCATTTAAAGCAGAACTACATCAATTAATGGCTGTGACTGGTATTCGTAAAGCAGAAGCCTTGAAACTAAAGAAGGAGTATATAAATTTTGATGAGAAAGAAATTCTATTACCCAAAGGTATAAACAAACAAAGATATAAAGATCAGATTGTGACTATCACTCCAGAAGTTGAGATAGTATTGAGAAACATATTAGACATGGGAGATAGAAAAGGCTTTAGTCATTATAAAATGAAAGACTTTCCCTGGTTGTTTCCTACTAGAAAATGGAAGGAAGATAGATATTTTGATAAGGAGTTTAGAATGGGAATCCAAGGAAGACTCGGTGGAGATGAAGGATTTATTCCAGTGTTGAGAAAAAGAATGAGACAGAAGCTTGGTGATCCAGATTTAGTTTATGCTCCCAAACTATTGAGGAAGACTTTCATAACTCTATCAAGACAACAACTAGATGGAAGATCCGATAAGGTTAAACACTTATCAAGACATTCATCAGAAGGAATTCTTGAAGCTAATTATGATAAACCTGGAAGAGCAGAGATTCAAGAATGGGGAAACAAAGCAACTAGTATAATGACGTTTATTAAAAGGAGAGCTTAATGATCCACGATCAAAAGGTGCGTAATCCCTATAAGGCTTTCAGCCCATATGATCTCGCACATACTATTGATAGATGTATTAACTGCGAGTCTAGAAAGCATGTAGTTGCTACAATAACCCTGGACAATAAATCTGGTCCTATATGTTTGAAGTGTTTTAAATCAAATAAGAAATAAGTTATAAGAGTCTTAATGGACTCAAAGATACGGAAAAGAAAAAAGATAAAGAAATACTCTTCAAGTGGAAGTGCTGGTAGACCCACCTCACCTTCCTTTGTCACTAGTTTAATTAAAACTAAAGTTCTTCAATATAAAAAAAGATACAACACAACTTCTTGGAACGCCTTTACAAGATTGACTACACACAAAGCGTGGGAAGATTTGATGCTTGAGTATGCTAAAAATAAAAGTCCTCTACAAAAGAAATATTTTATGGATAGAATATTAAATAACGAAGAAGTCCAAACACAGTTCTATAAAGATAATATTATCAAAGATAGGACAGGAATTAACTCTCTAGTAAAAACAGCTAAAAAAAACTACATCAGACATAAGAAGTAGATAATATTCCCCCCAGTGCAAAATGTGTGAAATTCCGATTTATACACAGCATGTTATTAACTTACAAATTTAAGAAGGGTTTAATTAGAACTAGCGAACTTCTACATAAACTTTCAATGTCAAAAGCGACATTAGACTTCTGGAAATCTCAATGGAATAAAAAGCACCAGGACAAGTGTTGGAATATGGGTATGAGATTAATTGGTAAGAACGCATATTGGGATCCAATTATGTTTGTAGATTGGATATGCCAATACAAATTAAAAAACAAACCTACACAACCAGAACAGATAGTGGACCATAAGAAATTGATCCTGTTTGTGAAAAACAATGTGATGGAGAAAAGTCTGTGAACACAATTAAATTAACCAAGAGGAAAAGATTGACGCTAAATAAAAAGCAAGTTCTGAATTTTGTTAAGTATGTAGCACATAGAGAAAAAAGAAAACTTACTGAACCAAATTTAAAAGTGTGGAGCATTTACCTAGAGGATTTCGAGATGAAGAAGGTCCTAGAAGCGAATGGCTCATGAATTTAAACACCCCAATCATTATAGGAAGATAAACATGACAATAGACAAGAAACTAGAAGGAAAAAGCGATCTATCAGAGAAGAATGAGTTGTTAAAACTCGCCTCTGAATCTGGAGCAGAAGAATTTGAATTAGATCTATCAACTGGACTACTAAAGGAATTCGAAGAAGCAGTAAAAGAAAACCCTAAACTTAAATTTAAAGATTTCTTAAGTAGCAGACGCCAAAAGTTAAATGATGGTGGAGTGACTGGAGATACGTTAGCCGAAAACTATGGAGACTTAATTGACAGTTGGGTTCGTAAGATTGATCTAGCTTCTCCAAGTGAAAGCCTAACTGATTACATAAATAGAATTAGAAAATCAGAGAGTAAGTCCAGTGAATAAAAATAATAAACCTACTTGGTTTTTTGACACTGTAAAAGGTGTCGATCATTTAACAGACACTATGAAGACCTATGAAGATATTACACCAGAAGAAGCCTCTAAAATGAATAGGGAAACTAAACTTGGTTTAATTAAAGCAGAAGAAAAAAGATTAAAAGCATTTAGTAATGATGACGTTAGTTCTTATCCGTCAGATCCAGAGCAAAAGAGAATCCTTACAAACATAGACAACCTGGAAAAAGATTTAAAGATAATGCCAGACACCTGGAAGAGATTTGTCAGAACTGGTGCATTACCAATAGTACCAAAAGGATTTGTAAGTAATTACGATACTTGGGAGATCATGAAGTCAGTGGGATCTCCAAAAGAAAAAAGAGAATATGCAAGAATGGAAAGAGAGGACCAACTGAAAACAAAGAAAAGAGAGAACCTACAGAAGTTTACAGAAAAAAGAGAAAAGATAAATGCGTATAGAGAAGCGAGAGCAGAGAAAATAAAGAAGTCTGAACCATCAAATAAAATGGCACAAGAAATAGTCAATGCAGTTGAGGACCAGGCGAAGAATATGATTGCACCAGTACAGTTAGAGTTGTTTGAAAACCTACCAATACAAAATGCACCAACAAGACCAGTAGACAAAAGCTTTACTGGTGGACTCCATGAAGGGTTTGTTAAATCTAAAATAAGAGATGCCGAGGATATGGCTAAAATAGAAAAGGAGATTAATGAGGAAATTTAAAAGTGTTTCAATAAGTGAAGATAGTTTGGAACAAATAGATTCTTTATCAAAGTCTCTATTGCCGAAAGTAATTCTTTCAAAGGCTCAAACTATTGTAAAGATTTTAGACATAGCGAATAACTCTCTTGGGGAAAAATTAACAACCCAGGAGAAAAATGACACAGATACAATTCAAGACAAAAGGAAGTAGAAAAGTAATCCCAAAGGTTTACAAGACTAAAAAGATTAGATTAAAAACTACTCTTCATAGATTAGGCTATCCACAACCACCTTACACAGCAGACCAGCTTGAGGTGTTTCTAAAAAACATAACAGCTAAATATATTGTGACCCTGGAGAGTAAGGTCACAAATGATTGGCACCTATTCACTGAATACAACAACACCATAGATACATTAAGAAACCAGATCAAAGTGAAGGATGAGAGCATTAAAAATACTCAAGAATGTACTGAAATCATCATTGAGAAATATGAGGCAGAGATCAAAGCAATTATTAACAACGCAAACGCACTCCGACAGCAACTAAAGAAAGTGATGAACTAATGAATAAAGATAAGCTAGAGCAATTAGTACACAGATTTGGTGGTCTATTTGAGAAGAATAAAGATTTTTACGCTATGGATTATGGAGACAGATTTAATCCAAAGGTTAATGAGAAGACAGGTAAAATTGAATTTGGAATAGACGAGAATGGTAAGAAAGGTTTTTGGTATGTTGATAACCCAGTTAGACCAAACACTTACTGGCAACATTTAGAAAATACTGGGAAAGGTGAAAACGGAAAAACAGTAGATTGGGGTTTGATCATGGCTCCTGTTTATGAAATCACAAATGAATGTAAGTTTGGAGCTATTGATGTTGATGTCTACAATAAGCCAGATGAAATAAAAAGAATAGTTTCAGAAATATATGATCAGAAACTTCCCCTGGTCCCTTGTTCTTCAAAGTCTGGTGGATTGCATATTTATTTATTCTTAAAGAATTTAAGTAATGCTCAAATAGTTATTAATTATTTAAAATCTATAAATAAGAAACTAAAGATCCATGCCAAAGAGATATTCCCTAAACAAACTCTCACACTACAAACAAAAGGTAAGAGAAAAGGAAAATACAATATAGGGAATGGAATATTACTTCCATATAAGTCAGTGGTCCATAGCACCGAGGGAAGTTATGAAGAGTGCAGTAATAAATGGATCATGAACAATAGGATGGAGACTGGAGATCTAGAAGAATTTCTTAACTGGGGAGAATTACAGCAGATAGAAATTGGAGATCTTCCAATAGATATAATTGAAAAAGAAGAAAAGAAAACAGATCCAATATTTAAAAACCACAGTACAGAATTTAAAGAACAAGGAGCAAGACCATTAGACGATAGTTTGAAGAAAATACTTAACAACATAAGACAGAGAAAGGATCATGACAGGGGCGGAACATTTGATAATCATGTTGTTGATTATGTATTTAGTGCAGTTGAAAATTGTTATTCGGATAAAGAAATAATAGATAATTTTGAACCAGTCAGGGAATTCTCTGAAAAAAGCAAAGAGGAAAATTACATAGAAGATAAGATAAAAAATTGCAGAGAGAAATACGATAAAGAAGATCCTGGAGAACTAAAGAACCAGATGATGAGTAATTTAATATATCTGAAAAATTCAGATACCTTTAGGGACCAATCAACAGGTGGAGATTATAGGAAAGCAACAGTTGATACTATTTATAGTCACCTATTCCCAAAGAGAACTACTGCTGTAAATTATTTTAACAACACTCCAAACAAACAAATGGCAGAGATGGAAATATATAGACCAGATCTATATGAAGAAGGAAAACTACTGTTCATAAATAAACAAGATAATCTTTTTTACATTAACAAATATAAGCCAGGAAATTATCCACCTATTAAACCAGAGAAACAATCGGACATTGAAAAATGGGATGAGATGGTGGAGTTCATTGTAGAGGATGAAAGCGAGAGGGAATATTTATTAAATTGGTTGGCGTTTATTATTCAAAAACCATGGGTAAAAACTCATGCAATGATTTTAATTTATACCAAGAAACAGCGTATGGGTAAGGGTTCAATCTTTGATGTCATGACAGATATACTTGGATTGGAAAACGCTGAACCCACAGACATAGATGGGATTATGGATAAAGGCGTTATGTTTGCAGATAAACAACTGATTTTGGTTGATGAAGCAGAGACCAAAGGAACTTACAGCGAAACAAAACATGTATCTAATGCACTTAAGAAATTAGGAACTGAAAGAAGGATCCAACAAAGAAAACTCTATACTGACTATAAAGCTATTGAAACGCATACAAACTATATGGTCTTCACTAATAACCCTGGTGCTTTAAACCTGGATGAAGAAGATGATAGGTTTTTCATAGTATCAAATTATAAGTCTAGAAAAGAACAGAAGTTCTATGATGATTTTCATAAATGGAGAATTGAAATCGGATCAAGTTATGTTCACTATATTTTAAAGCATAGAGATATATCAAAGTTCAATCACACAGCTCCACCACCTAGAACAAAAGCAAAAGCAGATATGGTTGGACAGCTAGGACATCCATTAACATTAGTTTTAAAACAACTGATAGAGGAAGGACAACATCCTTTCCCATTAGATCAAAGTGTTAGAGGTTCAACGGAGTTATCAGATTGGATATCAAAACATGGAAGAGGAGACTGGGTTAGGTTTGCCAACAATCCAAAAGTATTAGCACAATGTTTAGAAGAGGCTGGATGTTTTAAAGTAGGACAAGCACACAATGATAAATTTAATCTTAACGCTACATTGTGGATCTACCGAGATCATGAAGAGATGAAAAACTTAACACCAAAATATTTATCTAACAACTATTGGAAACCCTTAATCACAACCGCAACCAGAGTAGAAATGGTAGAGGCTAAATTAACAGAAGATTTACAAAACAGAGATCCAAACTGTGATGAGAATATATTCTATGAACAGAAGATGGGTTTTAAAAAACAAGATAGAGAAACTGTTTGTTGGGCTTGTAAGACTCCAATATCTGAAAGTGGAGATGGAATATGCCCAGAGTGTGATTATGCAATTAAATGCAGTTGTGGAATGTGTGCCTGTGATCAACCACACAGCAAGATTAAAAAGAAAGGTGCCTATGAAACAAGATAGTAGAAGAGCCAAAGGAAGATTACTTCAAATAATAGTAAGAGATAAGATTTTAAAAGCGTTCCCACACTTAAAGCCAGAAGATGTTATTGTGGCAAAGCATGGACAAAATGGCGAGGACATAAAACTTTCTAGGATTGCAAAAAGATTAATCCAACATCAATTTGAATGTAAGAACCAACAGAAACTATTGACACTTTACAAGTTCTTCCGCCAGGCTCAAAAGTATGGTAAGTTAAATCCAGTTTTAATAGTAAAACTCAATTCAAGGAAGCCCCTTGCGGTCATAGATCTAGACCATTTTATATCACTAATTAAATGAAGGTTAATAACAAGATGATATTGAGAGAGCTTGTAAGGTTTGAAAAGATTGTTGATAAAATGAATATGAAATACCCATTGGGTTATCCAGATAGTTTAGACACTGAAACTGGATTGGGATTAAGAATAATTGCTAGTCTAAATAAACTTACTGACATGCTTTGTACTGATAAAGCTAGACTAACTGACTATGTAAAGCTGTGCGAGAAGACAATTAAAACTAAAAACGAAATCATTAGAGAATACGAAGAGGAGACTAAATTTAGACCTAGTAGCTAGACCACCCTACTATTACCTTTAATTACGCTATGACCAGAAACTTTATACCAGGAATAGATGACGAATATAAATTCACTAGACCAGAATACGCTAAATTACTGGGTGTTTCTAACAATGCCTTGAGAATGAAGATGAGGCGAGGTGGATTTGCAGATGAATATGTTGTGAAGAATGGAAAGTATGTCTTCAAGAGACCCAGTGTTTCCAAGGAAGAAAGACCTAGTGGAAATACGGATCCTTACCAAATAATTAAAGAAAAAAACTACACCTATAAGAAGCCAGTTAAGAGAGGAACCCACTTTGAGAATAATTACACCTCGGATGCTTTAAGAAAACACAATGAATTCAAAATGTATAACAAGATCAAAGATAATGTTGGTCAAGAGGTCCTTGATGAGATTAACCCAGAGGTAATGAAGATTGCTCAAGAGAGAGCAAACGCAAAGAGGAAAAAATCAAGAGAAGTTGCAGAGAGTTTTAATAGAGCCAGTTCCAAGATTAGAGTGCCGATACCTATTGATAGTGGTTGGTCAAACACAGATGGTAAATCTTATTTCATTGGAAGAGTTCCTCAAGATGAGGCAACACCATATAAAGAAGAACCAGTTAGATATGTATTTCCAGTAGAGAAGAAAGAACCAGAATATAAGATGACAAACAATCCAAGATTAAAACATTTAGAAGACGCTATTAAGAAAGCAAAGAAATAACCAGGATAAGAGGGATAAGAAGCATAATCACAACATGATATGGACACTAAATTTAAGTTCTGGTAGGGTTAATTTATGAAAAATATTCTTTCTTTTTTAGCTGGAGGAATCGGAGTAATTTTTTTTCTAGGCTTTGCAATTGTACAAGGAGCTATTGGCTATCTTGGAATTGAGTATCATTTTGGAAGTGGTTGGGCTATTGGAGTTTTAGTTCTGGCTTTTTTATTTCGTTTTACTTTACCGCTAACAATTGGAACTTTTTTTGGTGCGTTAGATGTATTTGGTTGGCCTTGGTATGGAGCGTTGTTAATAACTCTTCCTGGTTTATTATTTATGGTACCAGGTGCAATTGGTATAGCTTTAGTAGGCTTGTTCTCAATATTTAAAAGTAACCCCACAGTTAATCCTCAAACAAATTATAATTATCAAAATGATGAACCAAAAGATGTAACACCTAAAAAAACTAAAACAAAAAAAATTATTAAGGAAAAAACTAAATAAATTTTGTAGGATTGAATATGGGATTATTTGATATTTTTAAAAAAAGAAAATCTGATTTAATTGAAATTATAGATTTATTAGCAAAAAATAAAATCATTATACCCAAGGTTAAACTTGATACTCTCCAAATAACTCAAGAAGAATTTTATGAATATAGCGAAGCTCACCATAAGAATTTTAAAGCTACAAAGTTATTAGCTGAGAAAAATCACCCATCATTAGTAGGTGTTATTGTTGGGTATCACCCTTATCCAAAAAATATAGCTACAAGATTAACAGCTGTTGTTGAGTGGCCTGCTTATAAAAAAAGTGAAAAAACTTTTGTTGTTGATTGTACTTTTCTAGCTAGGAACCCTACTTCTAGAACCTTAACTTATCCAACCGAGGGAACTTGGATAGATTTTCGTGAGACAGGAGAGGCAGAAGATACCGATGGAAAGACAAGGACATATGGAATAGCTGAAACTATTTTTGACCCTGAATTTCTTAAGGCTGTTTTAAAGTCAAAATTAGACAATCCAAATAAATGAATAAAAACTCAATAGCTCTTTTTCTTTTAATACCAGCAGTCTTATTAATACTTGCACCGTTAATTTCTTTTCCTTACGGTTTCTATACACTTCTTCGTTTAATAATAAGTATTACAGCAGGCATAATAATTTATCATAGCTATAAAAATGCAGGTGGTATTAATGAAATTATAATTTTATTTGGATTGATTTTAATTTTATATAATCCAGTTATCCCAGTTAAATTAAGTAGAGAATTATGGATGCCGATTAACTTCATAACTTCAGGGATCTACATATATGGTTTCTTTAAGATTAAAAAAAATATAGGATAAAGAAATCCATAAAGAATGATTAATAAGATAGATAAAAAGAAATACAAAAAAGCTTTAGATTTTACCTACAAGATACACTTTAAACAAAATCGTAAAGGAACAGGAATTCCTTATTTTACTCATTTAGTTTCAGTTAGTAACAACGTCATTGAAGATGGTGGTACTACTGATGAAGCTATTGGAGGTTTATTACATGACGCTGTTGAAGATCAAGGAGGGTTAAAAACCTTAATTAAAATTAGAAAATTGTTTGGTAACAAAGTGGCTCAAATAGTTAATGAGTGCAGTGATACTATTGTCGTTCCGAAACCACCATGGCTTACTAGAAAAAAGAAATATCTTTCAGACATTAAAAAGAAAAGCCAATCTTCTATGTTTGTCTCCCTTTGTGATAAATTACATAATGGTACTTGCATTGTTAGTGACCACAAAAGAGTAGGTAAAAAGATTTGGAAAAGATTTACAGCAACACCAAAGCAAGTTGCCTGGTATTATGAGAGTTTATACAAAGAGTTTTCAAAACACCTAAAGGGCCATAAAGTTCTTAAAGATGATTACTTAATGGTAGTTAAAGAAATTAAGAGAGTCTCATCTAAATGAAAAAATCAGATCCCTTATTCCCTGAAAAAATAGTATTGGCAAAAAAAGACAGATTTATAGAAACAGTTAATGCTGGTTTAGAGGACATATGTAAACTTTATAAGGTTGTACTTCTTTATAACCTTTCAATGCATTTTAAAAAAAAACTTTTTAATGGAGATAAAGAAAAAGCATTTGAAAAAGAACTGCACGAGTTGCACCAGAAGACAATTAAATCTGTAAAGTGTGAACATGGTTCTGGCCCTATGCTTTATGTAGATGGACCAGGAATTGGCAAAGCACATAAGATAGATCATTTTGTTTATACAATAGATGATATTCCGATTAATTTAAAAATTTTATTACGTTGCAAAGGTGGACAAGTTAGTGAAATTGATGATGTTACCAAGGAAGTTCATGATCTTTGTAGAAAACATGATGGGTTTGGAGTGCCTACATTTACTCCTGTATATGAAAAACATATTGAAGCTTACTGGCATGGTTATGCAGATTATTAAATCAATTGTTATCATCCTCTTTGTTTCCTTGCTATTAAGTAGGAATGCTTATGCAAAAATTATAGATCTACACTGCAAATTTATAGAAGGGAATATTACTGAAAAAGTACCTCACCCTGGTCATGAAGATATAAAAAAAAATACAACGTATATTTCAATCAGTGAACACGATGTAGAAGGTTACAATATAAAATTAGACACAACGAAAGAAAAAATTATTGAAGCACCCCAATTTGAATCAGATGGATCTACGCATATGTTTGGTGATGATTTAATATTTTGGTATGCATCACTTGCCTCTGGATCAAGGCTTAAAATAAAATTTACATTAAATCGATATACTGGTCGATTAAGAGAATACCACAAACATTATAAATGGGGTGATACAGAAAACAACTATTGGATGGATCTTATTTATGATTGCTCAATAGCTAAAAGATTATTTTAATGAAAAAACTTTATGATAAATTACTATATGGTCTTGCAGTCATTTGGATAATTCCATTATTTAGATATTTCGTTATTGCTGTAATAATATCAATAATAATAGGATTGATCAGAGGTACTTCTCCACTTTTAAATATTTTTTAATGATTAAGCTACTGTCTATATTATTTATCAGTCTGATTATCGTTGGTTGTTCGAGAGATGAAAATAATGAACGTAAAGCATTATCTCATTGTGCTGACATTAAATTTATTAGTTATGCCAATAATAATCCAAAGTTATTTATTGATCCATCGAAGGTGATAACCGAAACAAAAAAGCGAGATAAAAAAATAAAAGAATGGATTAAAATTAATCATGATCCAAAAGACATGATGGCTATAGGAAAATTAAGAGAAAAAATGAATGATAAATTTGATGATATTAACTATCCACTTCATCAAGAAATTCTTTTTTTATTTTCTAAAGCTCTAAATGTGACAATGTTAAATGATAAAATAATTGATTGGAAAATTGAATATAAAAAAGAAGAGCTAACAAACTATACAGAATTTCACCTAGCATGTTGGAATGAATACAAGAAAGATAATGGTTATTATTCTAAAGACTTTATAGACAAGTATCTAGAATGGCAAAAACAAGATGTTTCTAATTTAAATAAATATCATCATAAAGTTTTTGATGATCTTCAAACCTTTTCAAAAGACTATCAGTTTACAACTGAAATATGGGAATTACAAAAGAAAATGATGAAAGCGGTACCTAGAAATTAAAGTAGCCATATAAACCAATAAATATTAACTCAAAGATTAACCCTAATGAAATTTAAATGCTTGTTCATTAATAAGAGAACTAATGAACGTATCAATAAAGAGTTTACTGTAGACCAAATTGATAAGTATCTAGGCGAGTATATTAAGGATCGTGCAATCAAAAGAGGCCACACAACTACTACTGTTGTTAAGAGAGGTGATAATTGGAAAGTAACAATTACTTATTCAAAGAAATAACCAAAGTAATCAATTGTTTGTCTTCCCCAGATCCGTGAGCCTTGTTCTGTCTTTCATCTTACTTTGTACATTTTGCCTATTTTGAGTATTCTGACTATATCGTTCAATGACCATGGCACTTGATCAATAATCAAAATGATCAGCTTGGCAAAAAATAAAAAAATAATTGTGACCACTTACATAAAGTTTAAAAATGTATAAAATATTTTTATAAGTCTTCATGGATTTTAAAACATTGTCTGGGGGTTCTTTGAGTCCAATCAACTACTCCCAGATAATCCTATCCACGCTTCTCTATTTTTTATTATTTTTTTCTGGAAAGCTAAATTGTCGTAATCAAAAGAGTGTATTAGAGTATTACATAGAACTATTTAGGGAACCTTACACCACAAAGGAAGTCGCTTTTAAGAGTCCATAGCTAAACGCAGATGGCTTTGGGACCCCTCGCATGTCCTGGTGGACCAGAGACGAGGTGGCAACAGCCACCGAGTCCAGATGACTCGTATGAGTTGTAATGCGAACATATTAACAACACAGGAATCTTTTTTTAGATTCTACTATTGGCG
>Ga0209383_1001801_pt1 | contig 13109 bp, 15 predicted proteins | sample CoawatmetaG02DNA_FD_187510 | JGI IMG/M metagenome (GOLD analysis project Ga0209383, IMG submission 187510) | Marine microbial communities from the West Antarctic Peninsula - Coastal water metaG029-DNA (SPAdes) (version 2) | ecosystem: Environmental > Aquatic > Marine > Coastal ... | reverse complement strand
TCTGAACCCGCGACCTACTGATTACGAATCAGGTGCTCTACCGGGCTGAGCTACCAAGGCACGTTTGAATAAATCCATCAGAGTTAATAAAAAGCCTTACAGAATTTGTGTAATTGAAAAAGACAATTTCAGGAATTAGAGGAATATTTGGAAAAGATCTTAATCTAAAAGAAGTGATAGAATTTGCTAACAATTTTTCATCATTAATTAAATCACAAAAATGTGCAATTGGAAGAGATACAAGACCATCAGGAATAATGATACAAGAAACAATCAGTGCAGTCCTAATGAAAAATGGGATAGATGTTTTTGATTTAGGGATGGTACCAACTCCAGTGATATTTAGAGAAGCAAGAAAATATGGTGCAGGAATTGTAGTTTCATCATCACACAATCCAATAGAATGGAATGGAATGAAGTTTATTTTAGATGGGAGAGGGATTAATGAAAAAGAACTCCCTAAAATAATAAATCATCAAGAAATTTTGAAAACAAAAATAGGTAAAATTAAAAAAATAAAATCAACATACATAGAAGATGCAAGAAAAATTATAGGCAATATAGAAAACTCCCCTAAAATTGTAATAGACAACGGAGGAGGAGCTGCAAAAGATTTTGCATTAAATTTGTTGAAAAATATTGGATGTGATGTAGAAGTCATAAATGAAGAACTATTAGGCTGTTCAAGAGGCCCAGATCCTACATCAGATGAATTAACGGAGTTAATCAAAACATCAAATAGTAAAGAAATTGGATTTGCATTTGATCTAGATGGAGATCGTTTAGTGGTTGTAAGAAAAGGAAAAAAACTGAGTCCAGACACAACATTAGGTCTAGGAATTGCAAAAGCATTAGAATTAGGATACAAAAAATTTGTCCTAAGTATGGATACAAGTGTATCAATTGAAAAATTCATTAAAGAAAAAGGAGGAACTAGTGTAAGATCAAAAGTAGGAGAAGCAAACGTCATAGAAGAAATGATTAAAAATAATTCCCAAGCTGGCGGGGAGGGCAGTAGTGGAGGATTTATTTTACCAGAATTTAATTATTGTAGAGAAGGTATTCTCACAAGTGGTTTAATCGCATCAATGTTAGAAAATAAAATATTTCTAGAAATTTTAAACTATATGGAAAGTTATTTTCAAATTAGAGAAAAAATTGAAATGGATTCAAATTATCACGACAGAATAATTGAACATGTAAAAAATAATTTAACAAAAAAATATTCAAAAATAAGTACAGTAGATGGAATTAAAGCAGTCATAGACGAAAACACATGGATTTTAATTAGAAAATCAAATACAGAAGACATCATAAGAATTTCAGCAGAATCAAATAATGAAGAGAAATGTAAAATAATAATTAATAATATAAAAGAAATGGTAAAAGAAAGATATGATAAAATTAAGTGAAGATAAAATAATTAAAATTTTTCAAACAAAATTAGGAAATAAAAAATTTATTTCAGAAGATGTAGAGACATTTACCTTAGGAAAAACTAAGATTATTGCAAAAATAGATACAATGGTAGAAAGTACAGACATTCCAAAAAAAATGAAATTATCAGATGCTGCAAGAAAAAGTGTGATTGCATGCGTGAGTGATTTTGCTGCAAAAGGAGTAAAACCAGAGTATGGAATTATTTCAATAAATTTACCAAAAACAATTTCACGTGTAAAAATTGATCATATTGCAAATGGGTTTAAAAGAGCATGTAAGGAATATGGAATTTCAATAATTGGAGGAGATACAAATTCAGGTAAAGAAATTGTCTTCAACGTATGTATTTTTGGAAATTCAAATAACATAGTTACTAGAAAAGGATCAAACAAAGGAGATTTGATATTTGTAACAGGGCCATTTGGATATACATCAATAGGGCTAAGCATATTGATAAATAATAAAAAAGAAAAAAATAACTTTATTGAAAAATCTATCAAGTCAGTGATAAATCCAAAACCAAAACTAAATTTTGGATTAAAAAATAAAAAATATTTTTCATCATCAATGGATTCCAGTGATGGGTTATCAACTACATTAAATGAAATGGCAAAACAAAGTGGAAAAAAATTTATTGTTAGTAACATACCTTCAAACAAAGATTTAGAAAATTACGTGAAGAAGAAAAATCTTAATCTAAATTCAATAATATTTAACGGAGGTGAAGAATATGAATTTGTATTTACAGTACCTGTCAAATATAGAAAAAATATAATTAGAAATGCAAAATTATTGAAAACTCCAATTATAGAAATTGGCTATGTTGAATCAGGTAAAGGTGTTTTTTTAGAAGATGTTAATAAAAATATCATTGTGAAAGATTTAGGTTGGAAACATTTTAAATAATTATTCCCCATAAGACAAATTTCTTTCAACATTATTTATAATATTAAAAATAGATTCAGCAGGTAAAATAGAAACACATTCTTTCATCCACAAATCATCAATGTACAATAATCTCTTCATATCATTATCAAGAAGTTCATCAGGATTAGAAGTAGGGTAAAGCGTATGTATTTTGTATCCCTCATTAGCAATCTCTTGGCATTTTTTTTCTACTGGAGATAAAATTGCATTATTGATCGGAGTAAAAGATTGAATCAATACAGAACCCAACAACGCAGCAGCAACAGCAACTATAATTGCCAATAAAATAATTGAAGCCATCAAAATTATTTACTGAATTGAAGTATATCAATAATGAAGAATTTTAACCCAAGTGACCAAATTAAAACAATTTTAAAAAATCAATGTTTTTTAAGCCCTTTAAGATGTGATATGCATTGTCAGAGATTGAAGCCCAAGTTGAAGCACCAGTAGTAGAAACTGAGGCAGTAGTAGAAGATCAAGAAACTGAGGCAGTAGTAGAGACAAAAAATCAACCAGAAACTAAAAAAGAAGGCCCAGAAAAATGGGGAATTGCACATATTTTCAGTACTTTCAATAATACAATTATTCACATGACAGATCTTACAGGTGCTGAAACAGTTTCCATCAGTTCTGGTGGAATTCATGTTACTGCAGATAGATACGAATCATCACCATTCGCTGCAATGAAAGCTGCAAATGCAGTAGTAGAAGCTACAAGAACAAAAGGATTCACAGGATTTCACATTAGAGTTCGTGCAGTTGGAGGAGTTGGTTCAAGAGTTCCAGGCCCAGGTGCACAAGCAGCTATCAGAGCATTAGCAAGAGGCGGATTTAAAATTGGAAGAATTGATGATGTAACACCAATCCCTCATGACACCACTAGAAAGAAAGGTGGAAAACGAGGAAGAAGAGTCTAGTTAACTGGATTTATTTTTACATTACAACCTCGTGCAACAAAGTAATCACCCATAAATTTCGCAAATGTTTGTGATTCATCATTTGATTGATATTTTAGAAGAATGTCTGAAAATTTTTCAGAAATACTAATTTGTAAATTAGATTTAAATTCTAATTTAAAAAATGTCCAACCAAATTTTGAAGATGGTTCACTAAGAGCATAACTAGCATGACAACCTACAAGAGTTTCCATATGAGAAAGGTGTTTTTTAATGCATAGTAAATCATCCAAATAATTTTTTGTTCCGATTTCTAAAACAACATTCATTCTACATCAGTATGATTATCAGATTTAGTGCTAAGCTTATCAGTTAAAGATACAAATTTTCCATCTTGCTGAATATTTATTTTTGTGGCCATTCGGATACTTAATCCAATTGAACGAAATAATGTTAATAATTTTCCACCATCAAGAATTTCAGTAATTTCACCAGTTTTAATTAATTCACATAACTTTTCAATTACAACCTTAGCTTCATTAGGAAATTGTGATTCAGCATTAGTCAAAACTTCCAATCCTCTAAATCCCAATTGTTTAACTACTAAATCTCTAGGACTAAGAATTTTTTCTTTTGGAGATTCAGAAGTAGGTTCAACAGTTTCCATAGTTTCTCGTGAAGAAATATTTTTTTGCATTTCAGCTAGACGTTTGGCTTGTAACCTTTGAAGTTCAGAATCATCGTCGCTCAACCTTTAATCACACCTATTGGTATTAATTTTGCAACTTTAGTGGCAATTCCCAAATTATGTGAAACATTAACTACTGCGTCAACATCTTTGTAAGCCTCAGGTGTTTCTTCTACAACTCCATCTCGAGTTAATGCTTTGATAAATATCCCTTTATCATTAAGGGATTTTTTTACATAATCTTCAGTATAATTTCGTCTAGCCTGTGATCTAGACATAGTTCGTCCAGCACCATGAGCAGTGGAACCAAAACTCAAATCCATAGAATTAGGTTTTCCAAGTAAAATCCAACTTGAAGTTCCCATAGAACCAGGAACTAAAACAGGTTGACCTAAATCTCTGTATTTAGATGGAATTTCATCACGATTTGATGGAAATGCCCTAGTTGCACCTTTTCTATGAACAACTAATTTTCGTTCTTTACCATCAACCTTATGTTTCTCTACCTTTGCGATATTATGTGCAACGTCATAAACTAATTTCATATCAAGATCAGATTCTGTTTGATTAAATACACGTTCAAAAGATTTTCGAGTCCAATGAGTAATCATTTGTCTATTACTCCATGCAAAATTTAATGCTGCAAACATTGCTTTTCTATAAGATTCACCCTCTTCAGAATTATTTGGAACACATGCAAGTTCTCTATCAGGTAAATGGATGTTATATTTTTCCATGGCCTGTTCTGCAACTCGAAGATAATCACTACAAACTTGATGGCCAAATCCTCTAGACCCACAATGAATTAAAACTGTAATTGTTCCTTCTTTAATTCCCATTCTATTTGCAGCTTCTTCATCATGTATTTCTGCAACTTTTTGAATTTCAAGAAAATGATTTCCAGAACCAAGACTTCCAAGTTGAGGTGCTCCTCTTTTTCTTGCTTTATCAGAAACTTTATTTGGATCAGCTCCAGGTATTTTACCATTTTCTTCACAAACATCAGAATCATTTGATGAACCATATCCATGATCAATTGCCCAATTAACACCGTTTACTAAAACTTCATCAAGTTCTGAATTAGTAAGTCTAACTGCACCTTTAGAACCAACACCAGAAGGAATAGAACTAAACAAATCATTAACTAAATCTTTTAATTTTGAACGAACTGTTTGTTCAGTTAAATTTGAACGAAGTAATCTCACTCCACAATTAATATCATAACCAACGCCACCGGGACTAATCATTCCCTCTTCAGCATCCATAGCTGCAACGCCACCTACAGGAAAACCATATCCTTCATGACCATCAGGCAAGACAACACTATGACTAACAATGCCAGGAATAGAAGCAACATTTCGAGCCTGCATGATAGTTCTATCAGACAACATTTTTTGTAGTAATGGCTCATCAGCATAAATTCTCACAGGGACATTCATTCCAGTATTTGGATCAGCGTCAATTTGATATTGATTTTCTCCAATTTTTTTTGGAATGTTCGATGTCATAAGTATCGGTAGAATTTTCTTTCAATCCAATTTAAATCATCATAAGTATTCTAATAATAATTTTAAATCAACAAGAATTTAATGAAAAATATATTAGATAAAGCAACAATTACAGAAAAAGTAAACCAGTTACTTGCAGAATTAAGAGTAAATCCAGATTTGGCAATTGATGAAAAAAATTTCAAACAAGGTTATTTGAAATCACTGGAATGGGTATTATCAGATACAGGAATAAAACAAAAATAATTTAAAAATTTCAATCAAAAAATACTCAGTAATAGAGATTAATCGTACAATGATCGCAAAAATAGATAGAAAAACAAGTAGATTTATTTTCTAATATACAGATACCAAAATGTTGGCAATTTTACCTATTGATAATGGTCGTTATGGTACTAAAGAAATGATGGAAATTTTTGGTGAACAAAAGAAAATAGACTATCAATTAGAAATAGAAGGAGCTGCTGCCATTGCCCAAAGTGAAATAGGAATTATATCAAAAAGCATAGGTAAAGAAATCCACAGAGCTGCAATGTCAGGAAAAATTACTGCAAAAAGAATCAAACAATTAGAAGCAAAAAGTGATCACGATACAGCTGCATTAGTAGAATCACTTAGTGAAAAATGTTCCAAAAACGCAAGACCTTGGATCCATTATGGTCTTACAAGTAATGATTTAGTAGATACAAGTAATTCCATGCAAATGAGAGATGTATTACAAATCATCGAACCTAAAGTTGCAAAAATGGCATCAATTCTTGCAAAAAAATCTAAAAAATATGCAAAGATACCAGCAGTAGGTAGAACTCACGGACAACATGCCAGCATTATTTCGTTTGGATTAAAATTTGCAAACTGGGCTGCAGAAATGGCAAAACATGTAGAACGAATTGAAGAAATAAAGAAAAGAATTTTGATTTGTAAAACATTAGGAGTTGTTGGAACGGGTTCCTTAATGGGTGCAGAGGCATTAGAAGTACAAAAAAGAGCTGCAAAAAGATTAAAATTATTTCCAGCAGAAGTTACAACACAAGTTGTTCCTAGAGAAAGATATGCAGAATATGTATTTGAATTAGCATTAATTGGTACAACGTTAGAAAAAATTGCAATAGAAATTAGAAATTTACAAAGAACTGAAATTGGCGAAGTTGCAGAGCAATTCAAAAAAGGTCAAATGGGAAGTAGTGCAGTTCCTGTAAAAAGAAATCCAATAAAGAGTGAGCGAGTATCATCATTATCTAAATTAGTAAGAAGTCAAGTTGCAGTTGCATTTGAAAACATTCCATTATGGCATGAAAGAGATCTTTCAAATTCAGCTAATGAAAGATTTGTAATTCCAACAGTTTCAATTTTAGTTGATGAAATGTTAGAAACAATGACTAGAATTATATCAAATTTGATGGTAAATGAAAAAAGGATTGTAGATAATCTATACATTACAAAAGGACAAATATTTGCAGAATTTGTGTTAGAGGCACTCATCAAAAAAGGCATTCCAAGATTTGTAGCCTATAGAGATGTACAAAGAGTGGCATTTGAAGCAAATGACAAGGGAATATTCTACAAAGATGCAATTAAAAATGATAAAGCATTCTCTTCAAAATTAACAAATAATGAAATAGATTCAATTTTCTCACCAGAGAAACATCTTGGAGCATCACCTAAAATCATCAGTAATGTTGAAAAATCAGTTCAGAAAACAATAAAAAAATTTATCTAATTTTTACTAAAGATTTATGAATTTTAGAACCATATTGTAATGCTTTTTTTCTTTTAGTGCAAGAAAGTTCTGGAACACCTACATCAGTAGCTAATTTACGTATGATATGTTTACGAAACAGATCATCAGAACTATGAATTTTTTCAGAAATAGGAACAGTTTTGGCATATTCTATGAATTGTGCAGAAAGTAAAGGTTGTAGAATTTTTACATTAAATTCCGAAGCAACTACATTTACAGCCTTCATCATTTTTAATTCATTATCTAATTTCGATTCCATAACTTCATTAATTCTAATTTCACCACCAGAAAAAGCTTCACGATAGGCATTATATCCACAAAATAATTCATCAATACCATTCCCAGTAATCACAGTGTCAAGATTCAAACTTTTTGCAAGTTTAGACACATAATGAAAAGCAATACAGTTTTCATTCCAAGATAAATTATCAGTATCAATCACATTACGAATATTGGAAGTAATTGTAGGAAATGTTTTACTATCAATTTCTAAAATATGATGAGAATATTTTAGAAATTCATTAACTTCTTTAGAAAATAAAATATCGTGAGATTCAGGAAACCCAATAGTAAGCAAAACAACATCAAATCCCATATCTGAACAAATTTTTGAAACTAATGTACTGTCAACACCACCAGAAAAAGCAACACCTATTTTCTTTTTTGGTACTATCTCAGAGATGGAATTTTTAATATTTTTTAATAATGTCTCATTCAGGAAATCCATATCACTCACATTAAAGAATAGAATTAATTTTACATATATTTCCATAAACTATGTCCAATAGAGAGAAAATAGTCATAAACACAATAATAATGAAATGTTTTACTGGAAAATAAAATGGAGCCAAAAGATATTTTTAAAAAAAGAAATTTTTCAAAAGTTAATTTTGATTATGAAGAATTAATTGGAAGGAATTTATCAAACACAAATTTGAGTGGAGTTAATCTTAAAAATAGAGATATTCATAATGCAAATTTGAGCGGGGCAGATTTAACTGGAGCAGATTTAAGTGATACAATATTATTTAATGTAAAATTAAGAGGGGCAGATTTACAAAATGTGAATCTTTCAAATGCAAAACTTTGGGATACTGACTTGTATGGTGCTGATCTTACAAATGCAAACATTAGTGGAGCAGATTTATTTTATGCAGATTTAAGAAATACAGAAATAAAAAATGCAGATTTAAGTGGAGTAAATTTAAGACATACAAATTTTGAGGGTGCAACTTTTGCATCCATAGATTTTACAAATGCAAATTATGATTTAGATACAATAAATACAATTTCAAAAGATATAAAATTAATTTTAGAAATGCAAGGAAAACTATGGTAAAATTATTAATAAATTAAGAAAATAAGTAATTCATCAATCTTTTAATCTAACAATAACAACAACACAGTATGATGAGATTATCAGAATTAGAAATAGAAGAAGAATTGAAAAAATTACCAGAGTGGAGTGTAAAAAATGATAAACTGCATAAAGAATTTAAATTTGATAATTTCAATCAAGCATTTGGTTTTATGACTAGAGCAGCTATGGAGATTGAAAAAATGAATCATCATCCAGAATGGTTTAATGTGTACAATAGAATTACAGTAGAATTAACAACACATGATGCAGGAGGGATTACAAAAAATGATGTCGACCTTGCTAGAATTTTAAATTCATTAATTTAGTATAAAAAAATTATATTCAGACAGATTATTACAGAATTTATATTGTATCCACAATCAAAAAATGTAACATGACTACAAGCCCTACAATATTAGATTCAGATTTTAAGTATATAGATAAAAAAGGAAATTTACTAAAAACTAGAACAGAATTAACAGTAGCTCAAATGCTCACATTTTTAGAAAATGATTATGAATACAATCATGAAATTACACTAAAAAATGGAACTAAAGTAAAAATTGATTTTAAAACTGAAAAAGGGTTAATCGAAGTAATTGACAATGATAAAGATATTGAAAAATATAAACAAGTCAAAGAAGATTTTCCTGAAAAAAAAGTTATGGCAATTGGACATGCAAAATATGTTGCACAGATTAAAGAATTACAAGACATAGTATTTTATGATAAAACACCGCAAACAGGATCTATATTTTTAGAGGATGCTTCATTTTCATTTGATTATGCACACATACTTCCACTAGTTGAAAAATGTTCAATTCTACACGGACATACATCATCAGTTATGGTAGAATTAGTGGGTCAAATGAAAGATAATTTACTTGTTGATTTTGGAATAGCAAAAAAAATTATTAAAGAAGTCGTTAATGAATTTGATCATAAATTTTTCATCAATAGAAAATATCTAAAGAAAGAGGATGATTCTCATTATCAAATTAATTTTGATGGACCAAAGGGAATGTTTGATTTACAAGTTCCAAAAGATACAACATATCTTTTAGAAGGAGAAGCTACAGTTGAAAATTTATCAAGTGAAATTATAAAATTATTAGTTCCAAAAATGCCAGCAAATGTAGAAGCAGTAGGAGTTTACATTTATGAAGGATACAACAAAGGATCTCACATAATTTCCAACATTGAAAGATAAAAAAATGGAACCAAAAATATCAGAGAAAGCATGGAATCCAGAATTAGAAAAAAATATTCTAAAACAATGGGAAGAGGACAAAATTTATGATTTTACACCTAAAGAAAATAACTTTACAATAGACACACCGCCACCATATCCATCAGGCAGACCATGGCACATAGGTGCAGCAGCGCATTATTCACAAATAGATATGATTGCACGTACTGCAAGAATGGCTGGAAAAAATGTATATTTTCCAATTGGTATAGACAGAAACGGATTACCAGTAGAGCTGTATACAGAAAAAAAGCACAAAATTAGAATGAGAGAAACAGACAGGAATGAATTTCTAGGTCTATGTAAAAATGCTTTAGATGATTTAGAAGCAGAAATGATTCTAATTATGAAAAGTTTAGGAATTAGTGGAGATTTTGCAAATTACTACAGAACGGATTCTGAAGAATATAGAACATTAACACAATCAACATTCATTGACTTGTGGAAAAAAGGTCAAGTGTATCTTGCAAATAGACCCAACAATTACGATTGGATTTCAGGAACTACCATTGCGGATGCAGAAATAATCCATGAAGACATACAAACCAAATTAGTTTACATGAAATTTAAAATAAAAGATACAGATCAGGAAATAATTATTGCAAGTACAAGGCCAGAGTTACTTTGCGCATGTAGAACAATTATTGTAAATCCAGAAGATGAGAGATACTCAAAATATATCGGTAAAAAAATAATTGTTCCAATTACCAATGCAGAAGTAGAATTAACAACTCATAATTCAGCTAAACAAGAATTTGGCTCAGGGGCAGTAATGGTATGTAGTTATGGTGATCAAAACGATGTTGCGTTATTTAGAGAATTACAATTAGAAGAAATAATTGCAATTGGACTAGATGGAAGAATGACAGAAGTTGCAGGCGAATATGCAGGCTTGAAACCAAAACAAGCAAGAACAAAAATTATAGAAGATTTAGAGACCAGAGGATTTGTTGAAAAAATTGAAGATATTATTCATAGAACTCCAATTTCAGAAAGAAGCAAAGCTCCAATTGAAATAATACCAATGGAAGAATATTATGTTAAACAAAAAGAAAAAGTTGAAAAAATGAAAAAAGTAGGAGAAGAAATAACATTTCATCCTACAATGCATAAGCAGATTTTGATGAATTGGTTAGAATCAATTAATATTGATTGGCCAATTTCAAGAAGACGATTTTATGGTACTGAAATTCCAATTTGGTATTGTAAAAAGTGTTCAGAGCCACATGTTCCAGAACCAGGAAAATATTACAGGCCTTGGAATCAAAAATGTCCAATAGCAAATTGTACAAAATGTAAATCTACAGAGTTTATCGGTGAAGAAAGAACATTTGACACATGGATGGATTCCAGCGTATCACCACTTTTCATTAGTAAATTTGGAAAAGATGAGGAATTTTTCAAAAAAGTGTATCCAGCATCAATTAGACCACAAGCAAAAGATATTGTGAGAACATGGCTATACTATACGTTATTGAGATGTGAAGAATTAACAGGAGAAAAACCATGGTCTGAAGCTTGGGTAATGGGGTACGGTTTAGATGAAAAAGGAATGAAAATGAGTAAAAGTAAAGGAAATGCAATAGATCCATTACCAGTAATTGAAAAATTAGGTGCAGACACTTTTAGATTTTGGAGTGCAAGTGAGATTAATCACGGATATGACTTTAGATGTAATGAACAAAAAATTGAATCAACTAGAAAATTTTTAAGTAAATTATGGAATGTGTCCAGATTTTTATCTAGTTTTCCAGTAATTGATTCAGGAGTTACAAATCCTTCAGATAAATGGATTTTATCTGAATTAGATAAGGTAGTAAAAGAATGTAAGAAAGGCTATGAAGAATATAATTTCTTTATTCCTGCAATTGCAATTAGAGAATTTACCTGGAATGTATTTGCAGCACACTATATTGAAATGGTCAAAGCCAGAGCATATGGAATTAATTTTTCAGATGAAGAAAGAGATGGTGCAATATTTACACTTCATAAAACATTGGCAACAATTTTAAAATTATTAGCTCCAATTACACCGTTCATTACAGAACATCTTTGGAAAATATTGTATTCAAATGAAAGTATACATAAAGAAAAACAAGTTGATGTTGAAAACATAGAAGAACAAACAGAAATCACCAAACAAATATCAGAATTCAATTCTAAAGTTTGGAATGAAAAAAAATCTCAAAATTTATCATTAAAAGATTCAATTAAAATTGAAATTCCAGAAATACTAAAACCATTTGAAAAAGATTTAAAATCAATGCATAATTTACTAGATTAAATTATTATTGTAAATTAAATTGGCACTAGAGATATACGATATTAATATTGAAATAGAAGAAAAAGATTTTTTCATTATTGAGTAAACAATACAAAAGTTTCATAGAAGAATTAAAAATTCAATGTCCGGAGTTACCAAAAGACAATCTAAAGGATGTCACAACTGATTCAGGATTATCCACATTAGAGGACTTTACAAAGGCTCAATTCGTAAATTTTGAGGCAAAAAGAGAGGATCTCTATAGATTAAGCATGGATATTGAAGCATATGCAGTAAAAAATTATGTTCCATTACTAGCTACATTTGAAACTGAAACATTATACAAATACGTACAAAAAAGGTATACAGATATTTTGAAAAAAATTCCCCATGCATGGGTAATTGGAGGGTTTGATGATCCATTTTTAATTCCACCAGATTCAGTTCCAGCTACAGCAGAGATTCTAAGTTGTTTAGATACAAATATTGAAAAAATGTGGATTGTAGTCACAAAAGGACCTAATGGTCCATTTGGTTTAGTTGTAGAAGATTTGGGAAATGATAAATTTAGAGGCTTTTTCTCAATGGATTCAAAAATAATTGAAAAAGTTATAAAAATTATCAATGATACAATGCGAATTGAAATTAATTTTTCTAAATAAATATTATAAATAAAAAAATTATTCTAATTATTATAAAAATTAGTTATGTCTTGGAGTTGCAGTACCAGTTACTTTAACAATTTGTGGATCTGCGCAAACTTTTTCAATGTGTCTTATTCCCATTAGACCCGAAAAGATAACTCCATCGCCCCACTTGTTAGTGGTTATTTCAATTGGAAATTTATTTCGAGCTTCTTCTTGTTTTAAGTGAAGGTCTACGCCTTTTTCATAAGATACATCAAGATGAACATGAGGAATATCTGGACCAACAAATTTTTTCAAATTTATCTCAAACAACATAATTCTAACTAATAGTTCTGCATCAATTTTTGGATGAACATCTTTAATCTGTTGAAAAAATTGTTCAAAATA
>Ga0209383_1001800_pt1 | contig 13116 bp, 11 predicted proteins | sample CoawatmetaG02DNA_FD_187510 | JGI IMG/M metagenome (GOLD analysis project Ga0209383, IMG submission 187510) | Marine microbial communities from the West Antarctic Peninsula - Coastal water metaG029-DNA (SPAdes) (version 2) | ecosystem: Environmental > Aquatic > Marine > Coastal ... | reverse complement strand
AGAGGACTAGTTGCAACTACTTATGCTAAGCGGAGCTGGCCCTGGCAGGCCACCTCCACAGTAATTACCACATGTTAGTTAGGCATTTTTCCACCGACCTGAGTAAATAAATCGGTACCCATAGGGTTACACTCAAGTAAATCACGATAAATAGAGGCCTGAACTGCTAGTCCGCCATTCTTTACGAAATTATCCATCGTTTCGCCTTTTTGTTTTAATGAAGTGTTGCCGCTAACCTCGAAGAAATCTGATTCGTTGGCACTTTCCCCGCCACTAATCGGCCACCACCGCCACTTCGGAGACTCATGATTAATTTTGTTTAAGAAAGCATTCATCTTCGTGTCGGCAGCCAACAGGTCCGCTGTGGTTTTGCTCTCCGATATGCTGCAGGCTTGAAAAGTAGCAACGCCGTTACTTGGTAGTTCTGGGTTGTCATTATCTCTAACGGTTGTCAATGCAAACATCGCGTGGGAATCGCAATCCACAACTCGCTCTAGTGCCGCTTGCAATTTAGCAGCCTTAGCATTGTAGTCATCTTGTATGGCTCCTAAAGCCGTAAAGCTGGGAGATACACCAACCCAATAAATATCATGTTGCTGATCAGTCGGGTTCATCAAAAAAGGGGTATTAATCATTCCCACATAGGGCGCAGAAAATATTTCTGTAGCGCGTTCATCCCATTTAGCAGCCCAAGCGAGCATATCATCACGGTCCTTTCCAGGCATGAAATTACAAGAGAACGTTTCTAATGCAGTATAGGTAGGCGCATGATGGTCGGCCATCGTTGACGACGAAAGAATAACCGCACATAGAAAGATAAGAGATCTTTTCATTAGTAAGCTCATAAGTTTAGGAGGACTCAAACCATAGACAAATTGGGGTTAGGTGAAAACGATAGTTCGGTTTTGGTTATCAATATCGCCGCCCGTGCGCACTTCCTGAAATAATTGTTCCTGCAAACCAGTAATACCCTACTAGTTTAGGAGTCCTTTTCTGTGAATTCAGGGGTGCTGCTGGGCCGGAAATGCGAGCGGGTTCGGTGAGGAATGCGGAATCACCTCTGCAGTTCACTGGCGAGTATGTCGCGCAGGGGCTCAATTTATTTGCAGGTGATCGTCCTACGCTTGCACTGCTTGGCTATTGCGGGTTTGGCGGAATGTGCGGCTGAAAATTATAAAAAAGGCGTGAAGTGGCACGCGGCATACCGCCGCGCAGGGACATGCCAATGCTTAGGCGCGTTAATCGCAGGTGGACGAGTACCGTGAAAATAAAACCTGGGCGGCCGCTCTATGATCATCTGGCAGCGTTAGCGACAGTCGATGACTACGTTCATCAAGAGGGTCTTGCTGGCGATCTAAGTATCCGACGCTGAAGAGGTGGTCCTCAACGTTGCTAACCGTACTCTTACTCAAGCCTGTTTTCTCTGATAGTATTGTTGGAGTCAATGGAGCTTCATGTGTCATTTCAAGCATCATCAGCCAATTAATCACCACGCAGCTGGTTGCATTTGCGGCAGGCCAATATGTGCCCACCAATGACAAAGAGTCTGCTATGAACCGCCAGCTTCGCGACTCTGATTTGATCAGAAACCGATTGGATTGCAGGGTGAAAGGTACAGAAGCTTGCTGAAACCAACTTGATATAACATTGGCTAACTTGAATGATGGCAGATACTCAGTCCCACTTTTTACATATTGACCCTTCTCAACACCTTTGCGCAGGAGCCTAAGAATAAACTTACTTGGCTCGCCCGTCTCCGTTATCAATGTCGCAACGCTAACCGGTCGGTTGAGACGAAAATAATAATCATGAATTAGCGATTTAAGCACGCTGTATCTGCGGCTGGTTTTACTAATTTGCTGACGATTAAAGGCGATGGTATGAAGGTTTAGATATTGATGTAGCCGCGTAAAATCGAAATTGTTTGTCGTTGTGCTCAGGCCGGAATGTTTGAGTTTTTTATCCTGCTGTTTGGTGCTCAAATTCAATGGTTTCTACCTTATTACTTAATTAGAGCTAACTAGTTCTAAAGATAACATACAGCGTTTAACCACTACTAGTCATACGGCCTGGTCCAGACCAAGATGCTTCAATATCTTTTCGATAGCGTCAGCGACACGAAGCGCTGACTGTGGGGTAATGGATAAATATAAAATTTACCCCGACCTCGTTTTAAAAAAGCATCAAGCGAATATTTTTCTAACCTCGACAAATTACCCTCACATGAGGTTTAGTCGTGATACGCTAAAAGCCTAAAAAAAACTGAAGGAAATTAATGATGAGAAACCTATTTTTAGCTGCATGCCTTATTCTACTTTCACAATTTACATTCGCTGATGGTCACACCGAAATTGTCATACCCAATGAATCCTTTAGCGTTAAAGGAAAACTGCTAAATGTCGAACTTTCTGATACTGGGGGCGTCGTAACGGTATCAGGCAAGGCCGGTAAGTATGGCATTGTATACCTTACCTACAACATGAAACTCAACCCAAATAGTACTTCGCAAGGTTCTTTTACCGGCAGAGGTATGGCTATTGATGATGAAGGAAATCGCTCTGGCGGGGTGAGAAATGGTGTTTGGACGCGTGAAGGTACAACCTTCACCATGCACTCATTAGATGATCTCAGTGGCGGCGACCAGAACCTTTGCAAGTCTGTTCTGGACATTGAATCCGGTGAGTTCGAGATGACGTTTTACACCATTTAAAGGTACTTAGGACGGTTTGACATTCAGGCCGTTCTACCGCTTTCACCTTTAAAAAACGCCGTCCAAGAAGACAATTAGAACAAGTTGGCAAGAATAAATGGCGGCCGGGTGAAATTCACATCTGCTTTATACTTTGTGATGGTATTGGCACCCGTGGAGGTTAGTCGCGGTCATACGATAGGCTTGCGCTGCGTCAGCAACATGATGAGCTAACCGTGGTTTGATGGATAAATGTGAAGTTTACGCCGAATTAATTCTCAGAAGGCAAAGGGGTTTATGAACGCACGTATGAGGCCAGCATTCTGCTGTCATCTTGCGGGGGAGGGGCGGGTCCTCTGCGCCAGTAAAACCGCCACCTTCAATTTTTATCGTTACAGCAGCCGCAGGATCCAATGGGGCAATCACGCCTGCAAGCGCGACCGTCGCCACAAATCAAACAACAACATTTACAGTGACGCCGGATACAGAATTTGTCGTTGCCTCAGTCTCTGGCTGTGACGGCTCTCTGATTGGTTCAATCCATACGACGAGGGCTGTTTTAGCGGCATGCTCGGTGACCGTTCAATATGCAACGTATATGCGCACGGTGTTTGATGCCGCGGCTTATGAATTCCCTTATCCACTGGATAGTTGGGGCTCTAGGGCGGATTGCAGGAGCAATTATCTCAGGACGTGCGCTCGGGCGGTGATATCGAAAACCAAAACCGAACTATCGTTTAAACCTAACCAAAATCTGCCTATAGTTTTGTCTTACCTACTCCGATGTGTTCATTTATAAAAAGGATGGAAAATGAAAAAGATACTTTTGTGCGTTTTGGCTTTCACCGGGCTAAACGTCAGCGTAGCAATGGCTGAAGAAACCTCAGTGCCAGAGTTCGCAACGATGTACCAACTTTCTACTTCAGACCAGGCTAGTGTGGCTGCAGCATTTACGCGATTTTCTCAGTCTGATTGCAGAAAAAACCTACCCACCGCTATACGTATTATGTTCGAAAGGTTTAACGGCACGGACAAAACAACGCACTCCGTTATCTGGAACTTCGCTGACGCCGCAGCTATGTCTTCAACATTTGGTGCACTAAGAGAGTGTCGCGCTTGGGCTGACACCTTTAATACGGTGTCTAAAAATGTTGAATGGCAATCTCAGCAACTACTGCGTACCTTGGCAGCAGGTGGAGACTACACTGAGGATAACGTTTACATCGTTTGGCAGACTAACGTGTCAGATGAAGCAGCGTACGTAAAAGCCTATAAAAAACTCATGGCTGCACAAACCAAGAATGGCCTCGTTAATGGTGCTTGGGGTCTGTGGAGAGTTCAAGGCGGCGCGACGAGTGACGTTACACACATAGCTTACGCCGGCGCAGCAAACATGGAAGAACTGCTTGCAACTAGCAATCCTTCCAAAGCATTTTTGACTTTCCAGAAAGAGGTAGCAGGCATTCGCACTGTGCACACGCAAAACATTAACACTGTACTTGCCGATCTATGATTAGACGGGAACACGTAGTCTAAAAAATTAAGCTAAAGAGAAGAGGCGGCCTAGATTTCCTAGGCCGCTTTGTCTAACTAGATACAAGGAAAAGATTAATGAAAAAATTATTATTTATACTAGGCTGCCTTTTGCCTATTAGTGTTGTAGCCGACGACCATGTGCCAGCCGAACCGATTATCTCCGCATTATATGAATGCACGCTAAATGATGGCGTTTCGGTTGCCGATGTTGTTGCATTTGGCAGTGGCGCTGTCAAAAAATTCGCGACAAAAAACGAACTCGCAATGAACAGCTACCTATGGGAAGCTGTTTCAGTAAACGAGCCTTATAATGAAGCCGACGTTCGATGGATTAATTATTTTCCTACATGGACTGACTACTATGCTACTGATGCAACCTTTGCCGATAAAGGCAGTAATTTAGTCCGCAAATTCAACGAGCTATTATCATGCGAAAAGCCGGTAATAATGGCTTCTCAAAACCTTATGAGTGACCTGATCGTTGCCCAGCAGAAGCCGCTTGTTGGTTCTGTTTGCAACCTTAACGAAGGTAAAACGATGCAAGATGCAATGATGGCATCCTCACAGTTGATCGGCGTGATGAACGAAAGTACCGGTGCCAACATTGGCGGGAGCATATTAACGCCAGCTTTTGGCATCTCTGGCTTTGATTACGTTGCCACGTTCTATGGTGAGCTTAAGGATATGGCCACGCTGATGGATAGCGTCAGAGATCGTTCGCTGCCCACAGCATTGGCGGAAAGCAGGCTTTCAGCCCGCAGCTACCTGCGTTAACGACTTGCACATGTCACATTTGATGGTCCATCAAGGACAGTAAAATTCGAAGTGACGTGAAAATTAAACCGGCCCTGTGGTCGGTTTTTTTTGCCCGTTGCTTTTGACGCGCTAAAAAATGCACGCTATTGGCTTGCCCAATTTTAGCTGTCACAGCGATGGTTATGATGATGTCGTGTTACTACTAAAGATATTCCGATTGATGGTCATTACGTTGGCGCTAGGTGGATCAGCGGTGACGAAGCTCAATTTGTAAGACTGATGGCAACAAGCCTCATGAATCAAACGTAAGTTTTTCCGCGACCCCATTTCCCCCTTTTTATGAATCCAAGTACCAGCTCAAAATTAGCGTAAGATAAAAAGTGTTTAAGAAAAGAATGTAATCGTCCCGATGAATGTGAATCTGAATTTTTTGATGTTTTTTTCTGCTAGCATTTTGCTGTCATCTTGCGGGGGCGGGGGCGGATCCTCTGCGTCAGTAACGCCGACGCCTTCAAGTTTTATCGTCACAGCTGCCGCAGGATCCAATGGGGCAATCACGCCTGCAAGCGCGACCGTTGCTGTAAATCAAACAACAACATTCACAGTGACGCCTGATGCAGGATATGTCGTTGCTTCAGTTTCCGGCTGTGATGGCTCTCTGATAGGTGCAACCTACACGACGGGCGCTGTTTTAGCGGCATGCTCGGTGACCGTTGAATATGCAACGTACATGAGCACGGTGTTTGAGGCGGCGGCTTATGAATTGCCCTATCCAGGTGATACGTTGAATAACCTCTGTGTCGAGGATCCTACATCGGTCGGTGTGCAGACCTCCATCCTTCTGCCCGTCGATCTAAATCTTGATACTTTTAACGACCTCGTCGTCAGCTATTTTTGTGGTCCGAAGGTACAAGGCCAGTATCTTGATACGCCTACGCCAGATGCGATTGTGGCTTTTAAAAATAACGGCGATAAGACCTTCTCACTTGCCAATACCGAAGTCTTTGATGCTGACAGTATTAAGCTAGGCGGCGCGACCAGAAAAGGTGTGCTGGCTGATTTTAATGGTGATAACTATCTTGATATTTTATACGCCCTGAACAGAGAAGACGGCAGGGCGCAGGGCTGCGATGGTTGCGGTGCTACCAATGAAGCGCCGCAAAAGATTATTTTATCTGATGGCGATGGCACGTATACCGTTACTGATCTTGGCTTTAGTGAGTGGTCACATGCAGTTGATGCCGCGCAGCTTGCCTCTGGTCGTTATGATGCGGTCATCTCTGGTTTTCGTAACAGCTCTGTGACGGGTTTCAGGTACATCGATGGCTTGATGCAAGAAGTAACAGACTATGCGGATCCTGGCGGGCCTGTTAACCGTTTTGGTGCCAGTACGCTTCGATTTTTTCCAGAACTAACACCCGCAGCTGGAAGCACGCTTGCTGTATCAGACAGTGGCGACTGTGGCATTCAAGTTAATTTAAGCAGCTTTTCAAAATCAAGTGGCGAATGGCGCTTTGTAAATAAAACCGATTTTAATTGTCGCTCTATCGTCAATGCCTATGAGGCATACACCAATGAAATTACGGACCTGCCTTTGGTCACCATCGATGGTCAGGATTATACGGGTGGTGGCTTTGGTAACGAGGAGTCATGCACGCTTGAACTATCGCCGGGTGACGCGCCAGTGGCTGTGATTCAATTCTCAGCTCAACCTATTGAAGGTAACTATGTAAATGGCATTGTATACACGCAAAATGATCTGCCCGTTCAAAATCGACTGAACGTCTTTGATGTAAGCAATGCTGGTCTCGTGTTAAAAACAGATGTTTTTGTTGATGAAAAAATTGATGCCCTCTACAGAATAGATGCCTGTAGAGACATTAATAACGATGGTTATGATGATGTCGTGTTACTACAAAATGCAGGATCCGGTGGCGAGCCAACAAACACCCGAGCAGAACCGATTGTTTATTTGAATGATCAGGAAAATCATTTGGTGCGACTTGATCTTACGGGCATACCGTTGGTTGATAAGCGCGATGATTACCTTGTGCATGGATTTTTGGCAGACATGAATGGCGATGCGATAGAAGATTTAATCTGGTTTAGGCAGAGCCGACCGCGCATCAACGCAACGGATCTAGATCCGAACACGAGAAACTTTATTCGCGTGCATTTTGGTTTGAAAAACCTGCAAGAATTGGGGTCGCAGTAAAGGACAGATTGCTGTTTAGAATAAGTAGAAGTAGTGATATCAAGTTTATTGTCTAATAGTTACTAGCCTCTCCTCGTAGTCACAACACTTAAACGCATTGCGCGCAGGTGTCGCAGCGAACGCATGCACATAATCTTAGACTGCCCCACCCCACGTAAGCGGTTATCTCTTAATAGCTTGTAAGATATCGTTACCTCCGAAAAAAACCAACCAATAACAGATGGCGCATCGTTGATTATCGACGGCGTATCGTTGATTTAAGTTATGTTGTAATCAAAAAAAATTGTTATCGTGGCTTGAAAATTAGGAGGCAATTGTTGCTCGGCTGCGGTGTCTATGTGGTCAAACAAATACAGCTTAATTTTTCAGTAAAAAAGTATTGTTTCGACGGAGCGAAATGAAGAAAGGAAAAGGATTTCCGCTTTTATAAATAAATGGGGTCGGAGTAAAATTTACATCATGCTTTATGAGATTTGATGTTATTGGCATCGGTGAACGTTTGTCGCTGTGATGTTATAGGCTTGGCTGCGTTAGCAACACGGTGAGCTGACCGTCAGTTGATCGATAAATGTAAATTTTACCCTGACCCCATTTGTTCCCATTTGTTCGCTACTCGCCTTGAATAGCTGCTGGCATTTCTTCTAATAGAAAATCAACTAGGGCGCGTGTTTTTGCAGGTATAAATTCTTTTTCGGGGTAAACGACGTACATAGGTAAGTTCTGGATAGATCGGTATCCTGGCAGTATGGGGACCAACTGCCCATCTTGAATGGTGTCACCCAGCAAACCCTTGTCTATAAGTAAAACACCGGCGTGTGCAAGCGCAGCTGATATCAATGCACCGGGGTCGTTGATCGACAATGGTCCCGAAACTGTCACACTCTCTTCACCCTCATCGCTGATAAACGACCAGGCATTCATTGCCAGTTTCGAATTTCGATAAAACAAACAACGGTGGTGCAGTAGATCGGCGGGTGTTTGTAGCGGGGGTGCATTGCTTAAATACTTCGGACTGGCGCAAAGCACGCCTGATAAGTCACCGAGTTTCCGAGCGATCAACGTGGAATCTGGCAAATAGCCAATACGAATGGAAACATCCAGGTTCGCAGCAACCATATCGACGAATCGGTCATCTAACTGCAGGTTCACATTGACCTTGGGGTAGTGCGCCAAAAACTTAGTGATTAACGGGACGAGATGAACGCGCCCCTGCGCGCTGGCACATGTAACATTCAGATCCCCTGCTATTACCGACTGAGAATCTTCACTAATGTGTTCAATGGTTTGAAGCGCCAGTTCAACTTTATACGCCTCCTGAAGAACCTGCCGACCCACTTCCGTAAGTACGATTTTACGGGTAGTCCGATTGAATAACCTTGAACCGATTTTTCCTTCTAAGGCTGCTAATTGTTTACTGACCGACGATCGACTTATGCCAAGCAACTGCGCTGCAGCCGATAAACTGCCTAGCCTATTTATATGGGAAAAGAGGACCAATCCATGCATATTTTGACTTTCAAGGGCCATTTTTAGTCTATTGTTTCGAATTTGGAAACAATATAGTGCGTATTCTATGGCTAATCAAGCTGGGTATCGAGGCGTATCCTAGGCCTGCATTTTCGATCAACTGACTAACTGACCGTGGTGCAATCCAATTTTTTTGGAGACCGACGCGTATTGGCGCTGAAGAACATCGCCCTTGCGAAGACATCCTTTTCTTTCATCTTATGGCCATTTAAAGAACATCGATATGTTAAAAAAATTGTTAGGAATTGCACCAAATCTAGAGTCGGACGGGTCTTACTCTCCATCTAAACTTGCGTTGAAATTGGCAACGGTTGATAAAACTGATTTTGAAAGTATTTCATACACGAAATACGAGGGAAACAAGTCGAAGATTTTGGTGATCTTCACTGAACAAAAAAACATGGAAATGCAGAATGGCAAATTGTTTTCTACAGGCAATCACCCCGTAGAAACATTAGTGCCGATGTTGCATCTTAAAAATGCAGGCTTTGACTTTGAGATAGCGACACCAACGGGTAAACCTGTTGTGCTTGAAATGTGGGCGTTTCCGGAAAAAGATGAACAGGTAAAATCACTTTATAACGAGTACAAATCAAGTTTTGAGCAACCGAAAAACCTGCAAGATTTCGTTGATACTTCGCTATCAGCCCCGGAATCTTATGCGGCAGTATTTGTGCCCGGTGGTCATGGCGCAATGCTCGGTATTCCGGAAGATCAAAATGTACGGAAAATACTGAACTGGGCACATGAAAACGAATTGTTTACTGTCAGCCTTTGTCACGGACCTGCAGCATTGCTCGCCACCACACTCAATGATCAGGCATTTCTTTACGCGGGTTACAATATGGCGGTGTTCCCTCATTCAGTCGATAAGATGACGCCGAAGATTGGATATTTACCCGGTCAAGTTCCCTGGGAACTAAGCGAAAAACTCGCTAGCCTGGGCGCTACGATCGTCAATACCAAGGCAGACAAAACTGTCTGTTTGGATAGAAAACTGATTACAGGCGCAAGTCCTTTGGCAGCTAACGAATTAGGAAAGCTGGTAGCCGAAACCTTATTGAAAGAGCTGAAATAAAAACAACCGTGGCTCAGTGAGCAAGACCCAACGCCCATATCAAACCAGCAGAGAATCGTAATGAACACAGCAGCGCCAAAACTGTTTCAACCACTCACGTTTCCCAACGGTAAAACCGTACCCAACCGGCTTTGCAAAGCAGCGATGGAAGAGAATCTTAGCGATGAAGGTCAGATCCCGGGGGATCGCCTGCATCGGCTATACAGACGTTGGGTAGAAGGCGGCGTCGGACTGATACTCACTGGAAATGTGATGGTAGCCCCTGATGCTCTGACGGGTCCTGGCGGTGTGGTACTGCAGGAGAGTACCGATATTGAACCGTTCAAGCGGTGGGCAGAAGCCGGTAAGTCGGAAGATGGCCAATTCTGGATGCAGATAAATCATCCGGGGCGTCAGGTGTACGCCGCAATGGGTGAAACCGCGCTTTCGCCATCAGACAAAACAATGGATATGGGCAATTTTTCTAAAATGTTTGCCCAACCCCGGGCCATGACAGAGGAAGAAATAGAAGTCTTGATTCAACGCTTCACGGCTACCAGTAAACAGGCTGAATTGGCAGGATTTACAGGGGTTCAGGTTCATGCCGCGCATGGCTATCTGATCAGCCAGTTTTTATCACCACTGACTAATCTGCGCTCCGACCAATGGGGCGGCGACATCAATAATCGCGCCCGTGTATTAATCGAGATCGTAAAGCGAATACGCCAGTCTGTTAAGCCGGAATTCTGCGTTTCAGTAAAATTGAATTCGGCTGATTTTCAAAGAGGCGGATTCGAGCTGCACGATGCCAAAGCCGTCATTCAACTGTTAAATGAGCTGAATGTCGATTTGGTGGAGCTATCTGGCGGCAGTTATGAAAGCCCCGCCATGCAAGGCCGAGTCACAGAGAAAGACGCGGAAAAACCCGAAACAACTTTGAGAAGAGAAGCCTATTTTGTTGATTTCGCAAGGGAAATAGCCTCAGTTGCGAAAATGCCCATTATGGTGACCGGTGGAATTTTGCGCCGCGTTGTAGCTGAGCAAGCGCTGGAAAAAGATAGCGCAGGTTTCGGCGTAGAAATGTTAGGGCTAGCACAAGCTATGGCCTTCCGGCCAGATCTGCCCAATCAATGGCGGGAACATGAACTGGAAATAAAACTGCCGCAGGTTAATTGGAAAAACAAAACATTTGCCGCACTCGCCGTTATGTCCGTTACCAAGGTTCAATTGAAAAGACTTGCTCAGGGTAAATCACCCAAGGCCAATGTAAGCCCTTTTTTCTCGCTTATAGGTGATCAGATCGAAACCAATAAACGGACTAAGCGCTACAGACGTTGGCGTGAAAATACTGCGCAGGCCGTGTAATTTTCAACAGGGGAATGAGGCCAGGTCTTGAATGATGAATTGGCCGCAACGCAATCATGCAGATCGCTCCGACATATGGCTTCTCACAGGGAGATGAATAGATGAAAGAACACTTTGGCCGGCGCGCGTGGTTCGTCGCGATATTGCTTACGATCATGACGGGCTGCACCGATGATCGGATTTCGATCATTGAGGATTCGGATGCGCGGCGCATCGTTCGACTCGACGTCGAGTCGGCAAACGTCTACGTGATAGAAGAGAACGAACGTCGCCTGATGATCGATGCCGGGAACCCGGGCGACGAAGACCGCTACGAAGCGCTTATGCACGAAGCGGGCATTGATCCCGCCACGATCGATTATGCGATTCTGACCCACGGTCACATCGACCATGCCGGAACAGCGGCATCTTTCCAAGAACGTCATGGCATCCAGGTGATCGGCGGTGCCGACGATCAGACGATGATCGCAGCAGGCGGTGAAGTCGACCTTTGCCCAACTTCGATGACAGCGCGCTTCCTCAAAATGACGCTCGAAGGTTCGCGCTATCCGGTGTTCAAACTGGACCGTGCGATCGAGATGGACGGGCCGGTAATCGATCTGGCTGAACTCGGTATGTCGGGGAGGATTCTGCCACACTCGGGCCACACGCCAGGATCAATGGTGATCCTGATCGGTAGACACGCGTTTGTCGGGGACTTGATCCGAGGTGGGACTATCGCGAACGAGACGCCAACGACACATTTCTTCATGTGCGATCTGCAAGAGAACCAGCGAAGGATCGGGGAAATTCTTGCGCTGAATGGGATTGAATACTGGCACCCGGGACACTTCGGGCCGTTTCCAGCAGAGGCTGTGGGCGTGTATCTGGCGAAGGAGATCGGCGACTAGGTAGGGGACAAATAAAAGGGCTGTCCTGAGAAAAAATCAGCACATACAAAGTAACGTAGCAAAGGAACGGTCCGGTACTCACTAGGGCCTTGCTACTAAGCATGAGAAGCTCAAGCGGCATATTGCCCATCATCTCAGTGGGCATCGCCGAAAAGATAAAGAAGGTCTTAACGATCAGTGCGCCAGACATCAACAAGCGATAGCCACCTTAACCAAGACTGCTGAGCCCCATGGCGTTTATGGGGCGCCGGGCTGCATTAGTGTTGACGCCAAGCGTGAACCTCATGCGGCTTAACGGGGATTTATCTCGGGGCGGCTCTTCTGCCGCGGTGCAGATTGCGAGGGCATGTTGTACTCGCTACACGCGTCATACGCGACAACAAAGCGATACGCATCTAGCAGAGAAAAACGAAGGGTATAGAAGCCTGGAAAAGGCTATAACTTTACAAGACGATAGATGTGGTACCGAGGGCCTCTTCATGACTGGAGGTGTGGCGTATTGATATAAAAAGATATTTTTTGAGCTATTTTTTAATATACCCCCAAAAAAGCCCCTTCCTATTTTGTTTCAGCACTGCTGCTAACAAAGTAAAAAGGCACTTTAATCGGAGGTGATAAGTCGATTCTGGCACACATAGATTGCACGAGTTCCCGCCAGTAGGGCCAAACGTGATAGCCGACATTCTCTTCTGAGAAAGCAGCAAGCTCATCTTCAGTGACTTCTTGTTTCGAATAATACACAGCAGTAAATACACCCATGATTTCAATAAGCGGAACGAAGTCTTCTTCTTGGCTCTTAGGCTCATCCTGTGCTTGAATTATTCGAGCGCCAGCAGCATAAATGAAGCGGTACTCTCTTGAGTCATCCCCTTCCAGCGTTTGGCTTTCTTCTACTTTTACAATTTGTCTAAAATTCTGCGCTTTTGTTTCTGATCTGTCTAATGTTGCGACATCAAGATGATCGGCTACGTAAGTTTTACATTCCTTCAAATTTACGCATTGGATGTTTAAGTGGCTTTTTGCGCGTTCTAAATGTTCCATAACTAAGCGGCATTTTTGTAGGGTGTAATGGGCCGAATCG
>Ga0209383_1001798_pt1 | contig 13124 bp, 8 predicted proteins | sample CoawatmetaG02DNA_FD_187510 | JGI IMG/M metagenome (GOLD analysis project Ga0209383, IMG submission 187510) | Marine microbial communities from the West Antarctic Peninsula - Coastal water metaG029-DNA (SPAdes) (version 2) | ecosystem: Environmental > Aquatic > Marine > Coastal ... | reverse complement strand
TCATAGTCCCTGTGGCAGATCACCCACAACGTGCAGCTTACATGACTTACCGTACAGCCTTACGTAACTGGCCTGCTAGTGATGACTTCCCTGCAACTCGGCCCGAACTAGGTAGCTAAAAATGATTGCTGAAATCAGTTTAGTAGTAGGGGCTTTAAAAACCCTTAACGCTGGAATAAAGACTGTCAAGGAATCAGGCAACCACCTGTCAGACATTGCTGGTATCTTTACTACGCTTACTGAAAGTAAAGCTGCTGTAGAGTCCATTGAAGAAGCTGCAAAAACTGGAGACCACGTTTTAACTCAGGAAGAAGCTCTTGAGTTAGCGTGGGCTAAGAATGCTATACGAGAGCGTGAGAAGGAACTAAAGAAAATTACGCCACGAGAAGTGTGGAGAGACATGCTGGCTATACAGTACAAGAGTCTTTCAGAGCACAAAGCTAAAGTAGCAAAAGAAAGGAAAGCAACGGCAAAAAAGAAGCAAGCTTTTACATCTATAGTAGAAACTTTTTTCTTTGCTATAGGGCTTGCAATTTTGACATTTGCCTTCATATACTACTTTGACTTGCTGTAATGAGTAACTTTGATCCTAAAAATCCTGATGACTGGAAAGGACTTGCTTTAGTACTAGTTGTTTTTGGAATAATTTTTCTTTTACAACTCAACTCTACGGAGAATATTTAATGACTGAAGAAAGCAAACAAGCTGTAGATGTGTTCGCGGCATCAACTGGGCTTTTATCTTTAGCAACGTGGTTGCCCCCTCTAGCTAGTCTGTTTACGATAGTCTGGTTAGGTATTAGAATATATGAAACGGATACTGTCAAGTCAATTATTATGTGGAAGAAAAAATAATGAGCAAAAAAACAAAGAAGACTTTAAATACTTTGAAGGCTAAGAGAGCTAAGTATGTAGAAGGTGGAGGACTTAAAGATGAAACAAATCTACAAGGTCTTCGTAAAGTACGCGCTAACTACAAGCGCACAGGGCCAGCGCCTGTTGAAGAAAGAGTTACTAAAGCTCGCGTTAAATTGTCTAAGGCTGACATGTCTGATTTTGAACCTACAGAAGACACGCTTCCAAATAGTCAATCTACTAAAAACAAAAACAAAAACAAAAACAAAAACACCATTCAGACATCATATGTCTCTGAAGGCCGCAGAGACTTTCAAGCAAAAGAAGGTGTCACGGGTTTCATGGCAGAGGATGCTATCAAGAACCGAATGACTGGACGCGGTGAAGCAACTTCAGAAGTCACAAGAAAAGAGATGACTGATGCAGGTCTTGAAGTACCTAAAAATACAAAGACCGCAAAGCAATCAACTACCAAACCTGCTCCACCGAAAGCCAGCACAACGCAACAACCACGCGCAGAACAGTCAAGGGGTTTTGAGGATTTAACTCCACCAGAAGGGCATCAACGAAACCCTAACTGGACTTCAGACGGTAAGAACGGCCCTCTTTTTGTACCTATTACTATTAATGATGGAACGGATGTTGGTGCTGTAGACGAAGACGGTTTTAACACTGGCCCGTTAAACATCAAAAGAGAGTCTCCAGCAGACGTTGAACTGGATCAGATGACCAGTGAAAAAATACCACAGATAACTGCAACTAATCTTTACAGTTTTAGAAGAGAGCTAGGAAACTCACGGCTTGATCCAAAACGAAGAGCAGCTATTTTAGCTCAGATGGAAGCTAGTGGATACAGCGTTGACGTACAGCAACTTGATGACGCAGGGACTGTAACTACTTCTGGTGTTGCCGCACCTACAATGAAAGCAGCAGCACAAGGCACTGTAACAGAAGCAGAAGCTCCTGCTGATCTTAAAGCAGCAACTTACGAAGCATCAATGGCAGGTGATCTTGATGATACTGAAGCAGCTCAAGGTGAAGTAACTCGCGTTGCAGATGCTGAAGGCGCAACACTTACTGAACGTGCTAGTGCGGTAGACAGGAACGCAGCACAGGAACAAGCAGCAAGGCAAGCAGGCCCAGAAGACTTTGAAAAGAGCGTAGAATCAGTCATACAAGAAGTGTCGTTCCGCGATGGTGTTAACATTAGCGAAACGCCTGAAGCAGAAGCAGCTACACGCGAAGCAATTACAGGCACAAAAGCAGACGATAAAAGAGCTACGCAGATTATAAACACTGTAGGCTTTGAAGCCGCACAGCGTAGAACAGTTACAGGTACAGCAGCAAAAGGCACAGCAGCAAATATGTTAGCAATTGTAGGTGAGTTACCACCAGCAATCACAGCAGCTATCGTTGAAGACCCTGCAACTGTAACAGCTCAAATAGACTCAGAGCCTGTTGAAGTAAGAGCAGCAATTGCAGCATTACCTACAGAAGCTTTAGTATCTTCACAGATGGAAAGCCTGTTAGGGGGCATGGAAGATGGTGAGGTTCCAATGTGGGCCAGACCAGCCGTTGCAGCCGTAAATGATATGATGGTTCGTAGAGGTTTGTCAGCATCATCTGTAGGTCGAGATGCGTTGTTTAACTCTATCATTCAGTCTGCAATGCCGATGGCTCAGAGCAATGCTCAAGCCCTTCAATCTACAGCAGCTCAGAACCTGAGTAACCAGCAGCAAGCCAACATGTCTCAAGCAACACTAGACATGCAAAGACGCATGGCTAACCTAAGCAACGAGCAAGCTTCAGAGTCTCAGACAGCTCAGATGGCTCAACAAATGAGTGCTATGCAGAGTCAGTTTAGACAAGACGCTGTGATGACTACGGCTCAGTTGCAGCAGCAGACACGCACACAGAACTTAGCTAATCGTCAACAGGCTGCACAGACAGACGCGCAGAATGCTCAAGCAATGGCCGCTCAGAACTTAGGTAACGAGCAGCAAGTTGAACTAGCTAACATGCAGTACCAGAATGCTACTGAGTCTGAGAACATGTCAGCAGTACAGCAGGAACGCATGGCTGAGATGCAAGTCGGAGCAGATTTCCTTGCTAAGAACGCTGCATTTAAACAGCAGATGGACTTAGCTAACCTCGGCAACGACCAGCAGATGCGACTAGCTAATCTTTCTGCATTGAATCAAGCTGACTCAGAAAGCATGAGCGCAGAGCAACAAGCAGAACTTGCTAACCTTAACACTAAGATGCAAACAAACTTGACGCAAGCAAACATTGCACAGTCAATGGGTGTTGCCCAGTTAAACGTAGATCAGCAACGAGCAGTTCAAAATGCTTCAGTGAATGCAAACATAGACTTAACTAGATTTAGTGCTGATCAACAAGTTGCGTTGACTAACAGTAAGTTCATGCAGTCAATGACTATGGCAGACTTTAACGCTGAGCAACAAGCAGCAATGCAGAATGCAACGTCATTAGCTTCAATGGACATGGCAAACGCAGATCAGCGTACAAAGTTAGCTATTACAAATGCTCAAAACTTCTTGTCAATGGACATGGCTAATTTAAACAACCGCCAGCAAGCCACTGTACTTGACCAACAAATGGCACAGCAGAGGTTGTTATCTGATCAATCAGCAGCGAACGCAGCTAAGCAGTTCAACGCTACTTCAGAGAATCAAACAAACCAGTTCAACAACAGCTTAGCGGCTACCATGAGCCAGTTCAACGCTTCTCAGTCTAATGCAATGACGCAGTTCAACACTCAAGAAACAAACCGACAGGCGGCAGTAGAAGCAGGCAACCAGCTACAGGCAGATAGTATTTCTGCACAGTTAGATTTAGATGTTCAGAAGTTCAACGAACAGACAGACCTACAACGTGACCAGTGGAACGCCTCTAACGCACAGGCTATTGAGCAATCAAACGTACAGTGGCGTAGACAAGCTAACACAGCAGACACCGCAGCGGCTAACGCAGCCAATCAGCAGAATGTTCAAAACGCTTACAACATATCGGCGCTAGATCAAACTCAAATGTGGCAGCAACTACGCGATGAAGCAGCATATGTTAGACAGTCCTACGAAAATAACGAACAGCGAGAAGCTCAGCTAATAGCCACAGCAATTGGCAATGAAGGAGGCTCAACAAAAGGAGCCACTACCAACACAGCCTCACTTTTAAACTTAATTAAAGGGTATATTTAATCATGGGATTTTTTAGCAAAGCGTGGAAAGGAATTAAGACAGGAGTTAAGTCAATCGGTAAGAGTATTAAGGGTGCTTTTAAAAAGTTTGGCAAGTTTATGGGTGAGGTAGGTATCTTAGGTCAGATGGCGATGATGTTTGTATTGCCCCTAATTGGAAACGCTATATTAGGAACGGCAGGATCAGCAGCAACAGTAGCAGGATTCGCTGGAGCTACTGTAACCGCTGCGGCAGTACCTGCTTCAGGGCTTCTAGGAGGCGCTCTGGGTGCAGTTGGCGTAGCCGCAGGTAAGGCAGCTGTATGGGTAGGTAATAAAGTAGCTGCTGCTAAAAGTGTATTTAGCAACATTACGCAAGGTGTAGTTGAGACCGCAGGTAACTTTGCAAAAACAGCTACCAATAAACTTGCAAATAAAATTGGCATGGAAAATGTTTTTAGTGATGCAGCAACAAATTTCTTTGGGTCAGGAAGTGCCGACAGCGCGTTTGGCAGAAGCTTTGGTGCAGATTCAAGATTTCAAAATTTAACTGGCAGTAAAGATTTTTTTAAAGATATAAAAGAAACGCGCCTAAAAGCAGTAGCTGATGCAAACTTTGAAGCAATTGAAGTTCCAGTACCCAAAACAGGACTAGCTGGAGCTGGTGGCGGTACATTTGAAAATATAAACTTAGACGCTGGCGCTGCTTTTGATCCATCACAGGAAGCTTTTGAGACTACTCAAACTTTTGGAGAGGGTACAATAGGCGAGCTTAGGGGTAAAGATTTTACTCCTACAAAAACTGATAGCTTACTTGCAAAATCTCAGGAACCTACATTTATTGAAAATCTTGCAGCGGTTCCCGGAAAAATAGTGGACAAGTTTAAAGCTGAAGCCGAGACCTTTATGGATGATCCATTTGCAGGAGGTGCTGAAAGACTTAACTCAGGCTTACAAACAGCAGGGATGCAAGCGTTAGGTTTAGAAGACAAACCAGAGTACACATACAACACCATGCGATCTTTTGTACCTGAGTTTCAAGTAGCTTCTTCCGGTGAGTACGGAGCAACGCCAATCATGGACGCACGGGCTTTTGAGCAGAACGTAACTAACAATTCAAACCCTTATGGATACACCGCGTTCCAGTACGGACAATACATGTCACAGTTAGGGCAAACAGCATAAAGGATTTAAACCATGTCAGCACTTGAACAATACAGAGAAATACAACTATCGGGAGCACGACCAATTCCCGGACAGTCGCTAACTAACGACCCTGAAAACCCAGCTCCGTATGAAAGAGCGCCAGAGTTTACATCTGTACACGCAGCCTCTGAGTACATGTTTGAAAGACTAACGCGGCCTGAAGTATATCCAAACACTATGCAAGCTATTGCATCGGGTACGCCTATCATGGATATTGTTCAGTCTGTTCTTTTTATAGAGTTTGAAGCAGGTAAGTTTAATCCTGATTTAATGTACATGATGGTAGAGCCAACAGCTTACATTCTAATTTTCTTAGGTGAGCAGCTAGACTTAGATATGGTTATCTATACAGGCGAGATGGAAGACGAGGATGCAGAAGAACAAATCTTAGGCACTGCTTTTGCAGAAGAGCGTTTAAAGAAGCTTCAAAAAGCTGGTCAGTCTGGTGTAGTTCCTGCCGGAGCGTTGACACCTGACATGCAAGAAAAAGCAAAAGACTTACCCGAACTACCAGACCTTAAACCCGCAGATCAGAGTTTAATGTCTCGACCACAAGGAATTTAAAAGATGGCTATTAAAGATTTTGGAGAAAGCATCCTTGCAGATGTCCGTAAAAGAAAAGACGATCAACGAAAAAGGGACGAGGGCGGTACACTTGGAAAGATTCAGAGAGGTTTAGAAACTGTTCAAGACGTGGCAGAGATTGGTCAATCTTTTGGTTTGTTTGGCGGTACAGCAGAAGATAAGTACAACGCTTTTAAAACAAACAAAGCTGTTATGGATACAAACATAAATATTGGGAGAGCACAAACCAACGCTGACTACTATGACACTGTAAAAAAAGCTATTAAAAGTTCAACTTCTTCAACTGAAGAGTATTTTTTAGACCAAACAGTAAAAGAAACAATAGATGCGTCCCTTAAACTTTCTAAAAATGCTAAGTACGCTTTAGACACGGATGCAGCGGCCAAATATAGGACAACCTATGGTGCTGAGCTACGAGAATTAGACAAAGTTAAAGAAGCTGCTAAGTTTGCTACAGATCAATACACTAAGTTTGGAGTAGTAAGGGACAGGTTTAGTCAAACAGGCACAATAAAAGAAGCAATGGAGCTTGCAAAATCTAAGATTCCTAACGCTCTTAGAAGTATGGGCAGTATCTTTACTGGTGAAGACCTGAATCAAGCCGCTGTAGATAGCTACACCACGGGCCTACGAGCACAAGGAGCTACACAAGTTCAAGTGTTCGAGCAAATTTTGGAAGCTACGGGCGGTGATTTTACACAGGCGGTTGACCTAGCTGAAGAAGCGGGAATATCAAAAGAAGCGTTAGCGTCCGCAGAAAAAACAGTAACAGAACACGTAGACTTAGGTAACGGCCAAATAGCCTCTGTTCAGTACACAATAGACATACTTGGAGGTAAAACGCTGGTTGAGGGCAGCGGTAAACGGACTGATTTACGCACAGAGGAAGAACGAGTAGCAGTAAAAAAAGCAAACTTTAACCCTCAAAATGTAATAGTTTCTCAGCTAAACACACAAGGTAACAAAGAAGCAATGGAAATGGGTTTTGTGCGCGGGCAAGTTGTTACAGAAGCTGTTTACAAAAAAAATGTAGAAATTCTTAATACGCTTTTAAGCACTACACTATACAGTAAACCTATAGTGTCTGAGAATGAGAAAAACAGGAACAAACTTAAAGGTACTTTAGTGGGTGCTCTTTATAGTGATCCAGAATTTCTGAGGGCGCAGACAGACGTTACAAACCAAAGTGGTTTTATGGCAGCAGAACGTGAGAAAATTGTTGCTCAGAATCCAAAGCTCGGTGACAAAGAAATAGAAACTCTTTTATTACAAAACGACAACTACAAAATAGCTTACAAAAGCTTCACTGAATCTAATAGTATGGTGATAAACAAAAACAAGCGTATCAATGATGTGGTAGACGCAACCTTTCCTTTACCAACAAACTCAGACGATGCCGAAACCGCTGATATAAAAGCAGGCAGCACATCAAAACCAACCCCTGTAATTGTAACAACGGGCGATAATATGGGAGTTCGCAACAAAAACTTATTAAATGTACGGCCTAACGTAGACAAAGACGATCCGTGGTTAGGACAATCAGGCGTAGATCAAAACTACGCTGTGTTTGAAAGTATAGATATGGGTATCAGGGCTGGTGATAGAGTGTTAACCACCTATGGAACTAAGCACGGAATAAATACAATTGAAAAAGTTTTAAATCGTTTTGCTCCAGAAGGAGATGGTAACGATACTGAATCATACATAAAAAATGTCAGCGAAAAGACAGGCATTGCAAGAGATGAAGAAATTGATCTTTCTGATTCTAGCGTAAGAGATGCGCTGCTATCTGCAATGGTCAGGCAAGAGACTGGTGAAAATGTTAGTGGAGATCAGATCAGAGCGGCTGTAATAAGAGCAAATGAAACAGAAGAAGGATCAAGCTCTACTGTTACTCAAGAGCAGGTAGATGCTGCTGTGAAAGGCGAGACAACTGTTAATAAGATATCTGATGCAGATGCTCTAGCGTGGGCTAAGAAAAACAACTATGAAGGAATATCCGTAGCACAGATAAGAAGAGAACACACAGCAGAAGTTATAGCTGACAGAGATAATGTTACGATTAGACAAAAAATTAAAACCTTTAATGCAGGAGTAAAAAGTGAAAATGACCTACACCGTGCTAAGTTTAAAGAGATGAGTCGCGAAGAAAAATATTATTTTAATCAAACATTAAATTATCCAGATCGTATTGTTGAAATGTTTAAAGATGGGATTCCTACACCGCCAATTACAGAAAGCAATAGAAGTTCCAGCCTATTAGGGAATGTAAATAAAAAAGTATCTAATTATGGAGTTAATTAAGTATGCCCAGTACTACACTAACGCTTTCAGACGGTACATCAGTTACTATCAACCACGAAGAGGGGATTGATGAAGCAGATTTAAAAATCTATGCAGAGCAACAACAAGCACAGGCTCCTACTGCGCGTCCAGAAATAAATGATGCTGATGCATACTTTGACCAGCAAGAAAAAGAGAAGCCTAGTGTAGCTACAGACTTAAAGCGTGTGTTGCTCGATACGCAGCGTGACGCTGTGAGTTTAATTGATTATCTGCCCGGTGATGCGTTTGGTACAGACGAGATGACAGACATTGCAAAGCAAACAAGGCTAAGTGAAATTGCAGGCTTTGGATACATGGATACTTCTAAAGACATTGATCCTGTTACAGGTAAAATAAAACTACCTCAAACAGCAATAGGCATAGGTGCATCTATAATCCCTTACATAGCAGGTTCAGCCGCGCTTATAAAAGCCGTGCCTAAACTGGCTGTAAAGTTTGCGCCGAAGTTAGCCGCAAAGGCCGTTCCAAAATCAGTGCAGTATACTTTAGCTGGTGCTGCGAGTTCTCAAGTACTCACTGACTTAGACACTAACATGTTCAACGTAATAACTTCTGTGTTTCCTGAAGGCACAGAAGGAACTGTGTTTGAAGCCCTTAGCGCAGACAGCAACGACACTCAAGCTTCTAAAAGACTAAAGCTTTTAATAGGAGACATTGGTGTTGGTGTTGTAGCCGAAGGTTTATTTAAAGCTGTGCCAATGTTTAAAAACATAATTACTGCTAAGAACCCCACAGCAGATGACCTTGTTGAAGGTATGTTAGGCAACGCAAAAGAGCTTGCTAAATCAGGAGCGCGTGGAAAGGAAGCTGTAAATAGAGCAGATGAGGTTATATCTCCTTTTAGAGCAGACCTTCCCACAGTTAAAGAAACTTTTAAAGAAACTGAAGAGGGCGTTGCACAGATAGCCGCACAAAAGTCTGAAAATCTTACAGGCAAGGACTGGGCAAAAGCAAAGATCAAACAAGTAGGACAGCAGATATTTACTTCACGCGGTTATGCTACTCCAAAGATGTTTAAGTTCTTTAACCAGTCTCAAGCACAGCAAGAGTCTTTAATAAAAGAGTCTCAGCATATAGGCAGGCGTTTAAACAATGCGTTTAAAGAATTTTCTGATGATGCAGCTAAAACTTTAAACATGGAAAAAGCACAAAAGTTATTAACTGCTGATTTATCTAAATATACAAAGCTCCCTTTTGAAAAACAAGCCGCAAAGCTGGCACAGAATGAAGGCGTTTCTGTAAAAGTTGCAGAGTCTCTTTTAGATGCGCGTGAGTTAATTGACAGACTAGCTAAACAGATAGCTGGGTCTAAAGGCTTTTCAAAAGAAGTTTCTGCCAGCATTCAAAATAATTTAGGTACATATCTTAGAAGGTCTTATAAGGCTTTTGATAATCCAAATGATTTTAAAGTTGATGATCTGTTAAAAGAAGACGCTATCATAAGTTTAATGGGAACAAAAACTGCACAGGCGCTAGAAGCTGGTAAGAAAATAACAGATGCAGAAGCACGGAAGCTAGCAACTGCTGATATAGATAAACTTCTGCGCGGTGTGGGTCAGGAGACTATTGACTACGTAGCTCAAGCACGTAGAGTAGCTAAATTTCACAAGAAGAACGAAGTCCCTGAAAGCATTAGAAAACTGTTAGGTGAGATAACAGACCCCGCTGATAACATCATACTTAGTGTAAGCAAGGCCGCTAGAGTTTATGAAACTAATAACTTTTATAACGTCTTGAACGAGCTGGGCAAAAGCGGAAAGTATATTCAAAGCGTGAAGACTTCTGCCGTTGCAGATAAAAGACTAACAACAAAGATCACAAGCACAAACTCCATTCTAGATGGTAAGTTTACTACGCCTGAAATAGCTCAAGTTATAAAGCAACAAGAAGGCGTGTTTGATTTTTTAAGCTCACAGAATGGCGCAACAGAAGTATACAAAACATTCTTAAAGTACAAGGGTGGAGCGCAGGCAACTAAAACAGTATATAGCCACGTAACGCAACTACGAAATGTCATTGGTGGAATGCAGTTTGCCGTAGCTAACGGAGACCTTTCTGCTCTTAATCCTCTTTCTAAAAACAGAGGACACATGAAAGTCTTGTGGAACGAGATAAAAGGAAAGGGGGACAAAGAACTAGATGCAATTTACAGAAAGTATGTTGATTTAGGTGTAATTAATACAAGCGTCAATGTAAATCAATTTCGAGAATTAATTGAGATGTCTTCTAAAGACTTTGGTACTAAGACCATTACTAAAGTTATGAACACAAACCCAGTTTTACGGGCAATGGAAAACACATACACCGCAGCAGATGATTATTTTAAAATGTCGGGTTACCAAACAGAGTTACAAACTTTAAAGAAAGCAAGGCCGGGCGTAGCTATAGATATTCTAGAGCGTGAAGCTGCTGACATTATTCAGAACACTATACCAAATTATTCTAGAGTTCCAAAAGGTTTAAAGAAACTGAACTACTTGCCAATTGGAAACTTTATTTCGTTCCCTGCTGAAATAATTAGAACTAGTACTCACATTGTGAAACAAGCCAGCAAAGAAATAAACTCAGGTAACACCGTGCTACGGAATAGAGGACTTAAAAGAATTGCAGGTTTTACTGGCGCAATGGTGGGCGTTAATCAAGCCTCTAAACTTTCAGCAAATTTATTAGGTTGGACAGAAGAAGAACGTCAGCAACACACTAAACTAGCCGAAGGAAAGTTTGATGAAAACAGCGAGTTTCTATGGTTTAGGGAAGACAACGGCAACATAGCTAAAGTATCTACTAAGTATTTAGATTCGTATAACACCATCAAAGAGCCTGTTCTTAAAGCCCTTGACAGGATTGTAAGCGGAGAACTTAAAGGTGAGCAGCTTGAAGATTACTTGTTTGTTGCTGCTTCTGACGCAGCGTTAGTTATAGCCAATCCATTTATAACTGAATCTATTGCTACTAAAGCAGTTACAGATGTGATGTATGCTATGAGATCACGCGATGGTAAAACAGCAGAAGGCAAGACACTGCTGCCACCCAGCATGTCATCAGGAGATAAGGCAGCAGAAATTCTGTACACGCTTTATAAAGCTGTGGAGCCGGGAAGTGTTACTAGTATTTTAAAGCTTGACGATTATATAGACGCATACTCAGGCGAAGAAAACGAAAAATTAGGGCCAGTAAATAAGTATGCTTTTATTAGTAACGTGACAGGGGCTAACTTAAAACAGCATGATCCTGAGAGCCAGCTCAAGTTTGAAGTTTATGGCTACTCTAAAAACAAACGGGCTAACATAAGCACCTCAATTAGAATTGGAGAGGACACCACTGCTTCTATTTTAGAGTCGTATGTTGCGCGACAGAGCAAAGAGTACGAGTACCAGCAAAAACTGTTTTCAAAAGTTCAAGCGTATTCATCGTTGTACGGTAGATACAGAACACTTGAAACTTTGAAGGAAGCAGGGATGACTGGGACTGCGGCTGAGTACATATACGCAGGTAAGTTTAAACCTACTAAGCCGCCTTCTGTCGATAATAGAGTTTTAGATGTAATTAAAAATGACTTGTCAGAAGATAGCACTGAGTACATGGAGGGTTGGAAAACATCACAGGAATATAACTCGTTGTTTGACAATCTAAATTCGCTGTCGCTGTACGGGGATGATGCTGAGAACCCATTAGAAATAGACTTTGATGAGATAGCAAGACTTAGAAAAGCTACAGGTGGTGAGGTTTCTAAAGAAGTCCCTAACGCCCCTGCTGAGCCTGACGAGCGGATCAACAAAATGACCGGACTTGCGTACAACGAAGAGGCAGGACCAGCTTACATGGATCAAGACGATCCTATGCGCTTGTTGAACATGGCAGCGGGCGGGAGAGTCAAGAAAAACTTAGGTTCTTTAATCCGTGGAGGTGCAAAAGCGTTAGGAAAAACAGCAGACGAAATCATAGAAGAAAGCGATATATTCCTTACCCTACCCGCAGATACTTCTTACCTAAGTAATGCCGTATCTCAAACAACTCAGCGGGCCAACACCGTAGGTACTGCAACAAAAGCAGCTCCTCCTAAAGCTGCTTCTGTAAGTGGGGCTGATGTTGTTGAAACAGTTGCTCAAAAACAAGCTAGACGTAGAGCTGAAAACAGTGACTCAATGGACACGCAAATAGGAAGCACTACAAACACAGCTATAAAGGCTGCCGCCTACTTAGACGAGCAAGGAGCAAAGGGTCTTACACTTGACTACGGAGCAGGCTTTGGAAAAAATGCTAAAGCTATAAAAGCAGACGCTACTTTCGAGCCGTTTCCAAAAGAGGGCTTTAAGCCTACGTACATTGATCCTACATTAATACCTGAAGGAAAGTTTGACAGGCTCGTTTCTACTAACGTAATTAATGTTCTGCCAAAGGACATTAGAGATGAGGCTATAGTTACAATCGGTAAGAGCTTAAAGTCCGGAGGCAAGGCTGTTGTTCAAACGTGGGATATTGGAATGAATACAGCAAGACTAAAAGGAAAAAACTTTAAAGCTGGTGAAGAGGCTAACTCTTCTATAAGCCTTGCGGGAGGGAAGTTTCAAAAGGGCTTTACTAACCCTGAACTCAAAAAATATATACAGGAAATACTGGGCGATGGGTTTGAAGTCTCCATTGTACCCCCTAAAAGAAAAGTAGGAAAAGTGGCTGCGTTAATAACTAAGCTTCCCGAAGGGACTACTAGAGTTAAAAATAATAAAGGCGGCAAGGTATACAACACACTAAAAAGGAACTGTAGTTAATGACCGAAGAATTTAGATACTTTAAACTCGAAGACTTTAAATGCAAAGAAACAAACGAGAACGAGATTGACCCAGCGTTTGTACACAAGCTAGACCACTTGCGAGAAGCTTGTGGTTTCCCGTTCTACATTACCAGCGGGTATAGAAGTCCGAACCACAGACTAG
>Ga0209383_1001790_pt1 | contig 13158 bp, 11 predicted proteins | sample CoawatmetaG02DNA_FD_187510 | JGI IMG/M metagenome (GOLD analysis project Ga0209383, IMG submission 187510) | Marine microbial communities from the West Antarctic Peninsula - Coastal water metaG029-DNA (SPAdes) (version 2) | ecosystem: Environmental > Aquatic > Marine > Coastal ... | reverse complement strand
AATTTTTTAAAATAATAATGTTTAAATTTTTTACTTCAAAAAAATGGCAATTATGGTCTTGGTTAGGTTCTTTTGTAATTTTATTATCATTGTGGGTTCAAGTAAAAATTGATGTAAAAATAAATGAGTGGTTTGGTGTGTTCTACGATATGATTCAAAAAGCACTTGCTAAACCCAATGCTATTACAATTGAAGAATACTGGGCAAATTTAGCATCATTTATTACATTAGCTGGAATATATATAGCTCTTTACGTTGTAATTAGTTTTTTTACAGCACACTTCTTATTTAGATGGAGAACAGCAATGGTGGAATGGTATCATTCTGTTTATGATAGAGCACGCAAAATAGAAGGTGCCTCACAAAGAGTTCAAGAAGATACAATTAAGTTTACCCGTATTATGGAATCTCTAGGTACAAGTTTTATTGAATCGGTTATGGTATTAATACAATTTACTCCAATTTTATTGGGTCTATCAATCGGTATACCAATCTTCTTTTTTGGTGATTGGCAATATGGATTGATAACTGGTGCATTACTTTGGACATTGGGTGGTACGGCATTCTTGATAGGATTAGGGTGGATATTGCGTTTAGTTGGAGTGGAATATGATTTGCAAAAAAAAGAGGCAGCATACAGAAAGATATTAGTAGTAGCTGAAGATGATGGTAACGTTAGACCCAAAACAATAAATGAATTATTTGATGAAGTTCGTTCAATTCACTTTTTAAGCTATACAAGGTATTTGTATTTTAATATTGGTCGTATGGCTTATTTGCAAGCAAATGTATTATCAGCTTATGTTTTTTTAGCTCCAGCTATTGTAGCAGGTGTTGTAACATTAGGTGTTATGCAGCAAATTATAAGAGCTTTTGGAAGAGTTGAAGGTTCTATGCAGTACCTATTAAAAGCTTGGCCTACCATTATAGAGTTGGCAAGTGTTTATAAACGTCTAAGAGAATTTGAGAGTGTAATAAATTCTACTGAAATAGTTATTCAAAAAGATTAATGGCCATTGATAAAAAATATATTGATCAAATCATAAAAGTTTCTGAAAAGGCAGCTTTAGCATCATTTTATTTGGTTGGAAAAAAGGACAAGATTGCAGCAGATCAAGCAGCCGTTGATTCAATGAGGTTTGAATTAAATAAAATAGATATGAATGGTGAGGTTGTTATTGGAGAGGGTTCACTTGATGAAGCTCCAATGCTTTTCACCGGTGAAAAACTTGGAAATAAAAATGGACCATATTTTGATATTGCTGTTGATCCCTTAGAAGGAACAAATTTTGCAGCAAATAATTTACCTGGTGCAACTTCTGTTATTGCTATTGCTGAAAAGGGAAATCTTTTTAATGCACCAGAAACATATATGGATAAAATTGCAACGGGACCAATTGAAAAAGGATTAGTAGATCTGGATTTTACATTAAAAAAAAATGTTTCAAATCTGGCTGATTTTCTAAATAAAGATATATCATCACTCACAGTATGTGTAATGGATAGGCCAAGACATAAAAAAATAATAGATGAACTAATACAACTAGATATAAATATTAAATTAATTACCGATGGCGACGTTCTTGGTGCACTCTATGTAACAAATCAAAAATATAATGTTGATATATTTTTGGGTATAGGAGGTGGCCCAGAAGGTGTTTTAGCAGCATCAGCACTCGATGCTTTTGACTGTCATTTTCAAGGAAGATTCATATTTGATAACGACAAAGATATTAAAGATGCAAAAGAAATGGGAATAAGTGATTTAAATAAAAAATATGAATTAAATGAAATTATAAAAGGTGACTCCATATTCTGTTCAACAGGCATTACTTCTAGTGAGATGCTAGATGGTATAGTGATTGATGAGAATGAATATATTAGCGAAACACTGGTTACTCATAAAAGTTCAAAATTTAAAGAGATTATAAAAAGAACAAATATTATCACTGGATGATTTCTGTTTCTGGTAAGAAGTGGGAACAAAAAAAAATTAGTCAAAATTTAGTTGATAAATTAAAACAAGATTTTAATTTTAGTGACATTTTATCTAGACTAATTATTTCAAGAAAATTTGACAGTGAAGAAATTGCAACAGTCTATACAAATTTAGATTTAAAGAATGTTTTTATAAACAATGAAGATTTTAATCAATCTATTAAGCTTGTTGTAAGTTGTATCAAAAATAATGAAAAAATATGTATTTTAGGTGACTATGATGTTGATGGATCAGCTGCTACTTCATTATTTGTAAAATTATTAGAAAATATAAATCACCCATTTTTTTATTATATACCTGATAGAGAAAGAGATGGCTATGGAGCCACCAAAAAGTTATTCAAAAAATTGCTCTTAGAAAAACCTAAATTAATTATAATGGTTGATTGTGGTTCTACTTCTAATGAGGCAATAGATTTTTTAAATGAAAATAAAATAAAGTCTTTAATTATCGATCATCACGAAATTAATAAACCCTTTCCAAATGCAAACTCAATTATAAATCCAAAAAAAGATAACGGTTATAAGGAATATGAATATTTATGTGCCACAACACTTGTTTATTTTTTTTTAGATTTATTGATTAATAAAATTAAAAGTGAAATCAATATAAAGGATTATCTAATTTATGTTTTATTGGCCACCGTATGTGATGTTATGCCTCTAAGAAAACTTAACAGATTAATTGCATTAAATGCTCTTAAAAATTTTGACATAACAAAAAACTTACCTCTTAATACTTTATTTGAATTAAATGAAAAAAAAAATAAAATCAATGTTAATGATCTTGGGTACTTAATTGGTCCAATATTAAACGCTGGCGGTAGATTGGGTAAATCTCAATATGCCACAGAGCTATTATCCTCTAATGATAATAAATTGGTAAATGATAGATCCAGCATCTTAATTGAATTAAATAATAAAAGGAAAGAAATTGAAACCTTAATATTAAATGAAATTGATTTTCAAAAAATTGAAAAAGAAAACAAAGATGTAATTATTTATTATAATCCAAATATTAACGAAGGTTTAATAGGAATTATTGCAGCAAGATTAAAAGATTATTTTAATAAACCGTCTATAGTTATAACCACGTCTAATGAATTACTAAAAGGATCTGCTAGATCGGTTTATAATTACAATATTGGTCGTGTAATTAAAAATTCACTAGATAAAGAAATGATTGTTAGTGGTGGAGGTCACAATATGGCTGCTGGTTTTACGTTAAATAAAGATAACCTTAAACGTTTTGAAAACTATATATCGGAAGATTTTTTAAAATCTAATACTTTAAATAATAATATATTTTCATATGAATCTGAAGTTTCATCATTAGCATTTAATCAGGATTTTTATGATATTATAAAAAAATTAGAACCGTTTGGTACAGGAAACTCTATACCAACATTCATGTTAAGAGATTTAAGAGTGATTAAGCCCATAGTGTTAAATAATAAGCACATATCTGTAATATTAAAATCAAAAACAGGATTTTCAATTAAATCAATATCGTTTAATTCTATAAATACCAAGGTCGGTGAGCACTTAATGAGTAATAAAAATTATATCAATGTAATAGGTCAAATTAATGAAAATATCTGGAATAATAAAAAAGCCCTACAATTAACTATCAGAGACGTTATCATATAGCTTAATTACACTTGATAAATAATGACTTTTAAAATAAAAGATCTCAACATGGTCCCTTCGTCTATCGGTTAGGACAGCTGGTTTTCATCCTGCAAAGGGGGGTTCGATTCCCCCAGGGACCGCCATTAATATGTTTTACTTTACGTATATGCTTAAATCTATATCGCCTGGTTTTAAAAAAACTTATGTAGGATATACAAATGATCTAATATCTAGATTGAATAAACATAATTCAAATAAAGGTGCAAAATCAACAATGGGCTATAAATGGTTGTTAATTTATAGTAAAAAATTTAAAACAAAGAATGAAGCAATGTCTTTTGAGTATAAACTAAAAAAAAATAAAAAATTAAGAAAAGAGATTTTAGAAGAATCTATTTAATGAGAATTTCAATACTATTACCATATAAAGAAAATTACTCTCCCGAATATCCTGGTGCTGTTTCTTTATTTGTAAACGATACAACAAAAAAAAGTAAATTTAGTAAAGATATAAGAGTATTTGGTAGTACAAATTTTAAAACAAAGTTATCAAATAATTATACAAATATAGAATTAAATAAGAGTAGTTTATTTCAAAGCCAAAGTAGATTCTATGTAAATAAATTTATTGAATTCCAAAAAAAAATTAATACAGATATTATTGAGGTTCACAATAGACCAAATTACTTAAAATATATCAAAAAGCTTAATTCTAAAATTGTTTTATATTTCCATAACGATCCACTTGAAATGGCTGGTTCTGAAAAAATTAAAGAAAGATTAAACTTACTTGATATATGTGAAAAAATTATTTTTAACAGTGAGTGGTCCAAAAGTAGATTTTTAATGAATTTGGATAATTTTTATACTAACAGTGAAAAACTTGAAATTATAAATCAATCTACAAATAAACCAAAAAAAATTGATTTTACACAAAAAGAAAAAGTAATAACTTTTGTTGGAAAATTAAATTCAGCAAAAGGTTATGATTTATTTGGTAGGGCAATATTAAAAATTCTAAAAAAATATAAAGATTGGAATGGATTAGTTGTTGGTGATGAACCTCGTGAAAAATTAATCTTTAAACATAAAAATCTTAAAATATTAGGTTTTCAAGAGCATAAAAAAGTTTTAAAAATTCTTGAAATAACAAGTATAGCTGTAGCTTGTTCTAGGTGGGAGGAACCTTTTGGCCGTACAAGTTTGGAAGCATCCAGCAGGGGATGTGCAGTTATAATATCAGACAAAGGTGGTTTAAAAGAAACTATAACAGCTGGCATTATAATTAAAAAAAATTCGGTTAATAATATTTTTAATGCAATTGATGACTTAATTAAGAATAAAAAAAAATTGATTAATTTACAAAAAAAAGCATATAAAAATTTTTACTTAACAAATGCTTATATATGTAAAAAAATTGATAAATATAGATCGATAATATTTGATAAAAAATTAAAATTCAGTTCTTCTAAAAGATTGAAATCAAAATTAAAGATTATTCACATAACAAATTTTAACGAAAGACATAATGGTAGATTATTTTACAATACAGGTAAAAGAATTAATAATGGCCTAGTGCGTTTAGGACATAGCGTGTTAGAATTTAGTGATAGAGATATTCTAAGTAACAATAGAAGGTTGAATGATTTAAGTGGTGCAAAATTTTTAAATAAAAAATTACTTACTGTGATTGGTAATTACATACCTGACTTAATTGTTCTTGGACATGCTGATTTAATAGATATTAAAACTTTGAAAATTATTAAGGAATATTATCCACAAATAAAAATTGCTCAATGGTTTTTAGATAGAATGGACTCAGAATGGAAAAATAATAAAAAAAGATTTTTAAAAAAAATTGATATTATGGATAGTAATTTTTGCACAACTGATCCAAGTATTTTAAAATTTTCTAAAAAGTATCCAATTTATTATATTCCAAACCCTGTAGATGAATCTTTCGAAACATTACAAAATTATAATAATAAAAATTTAAAAAATGATGTTTTTTTTGCAATGAGTCATGGGGTTCATAGAGGTGTATTAAAAAAAGGAAAATTTGACAAACGTGAGAATTTTCTTAAAAAATTAACTAATAAATTACCAAATATAAAGTTTGATATATATGGTATTAACAATAAAGAGCCAATATGGGCTGATAATTTTATTAAAGTTCTTTCGCAATCAAAAATTGCTTTAAATTTAAGTCAAGGTGACCCCTCCAAGTACTACACTAGTGATAGATTTGCACAGTTAATTGGTAATGGATTGTTAGTATTGATTGATAAAAAAACTCATTACAATAATTTTTTTAATAATAATGAGATTGTTTCGTATAACAATCTTAATGATTTATCCAGTAAGATTATAAAATACACTAACAATGATAAACTAAGACAAAAAATCGCAAAAAATGGTAGAAATAAATATTTTAAATATTTTAATTCTACAATTATTGCAGAATTTATAATAAGTAAAACATTTGATATTAATAAGAAATACTATTGGGAAAATAAAAAGTAACATTAAAATCATATATGAAAAATATAATAATAGTTACTGGTGGAGCAGGTTTTATTGGATCTAATTTAATTAAATATTTAATAAAAAAAACTAAGTTTAAAATCATAAGTATTGATAATTATTCAACTGGAACAATAAAAAATCATCTTAATCATAAAAATGTAAAGTATATTATAAGTGAAAATATAAACATTTCAAAAATTCTAAAAAGTTCAAAAAAAAAAATAAAAGTTATTTTTCATTTTGGTGAATTTTCCAGAATATATCAAAGTTTTTTAAACCCCAAAAAATGTTTAAACAGCAACATTAATAATTCATTTGAGGTTATTAATTTTGCAAAAGAAAATAAAATTAAGATTATTTATTCTGCTACATCAAGTGCTTTAGGAAATAATGGTGAAGACGAAAACCTGTCACCTTACGCATGGGCTAAAACAAAAAATATAGAATTAATAAAAAACTATAGTAAATGGTTTGGTCTTAAATATGAATTATTATACTTTTATAATGTATATGGATCAGGACAAATTTTAAAAGGTCCTATGTCAGCTGTAATTGGTATATTCGAATCTCAATTTAAAAATAAAAAACCCTTAACAGTTGTTAAACCTGGCACGCAAAAAAGAGATTTTACTCATATTGATGACATAATAAATGGATGTTATTTGGCATTTAAAAAAGGTAAACAAAAAGAGTATATGCTTGGTACGAATAAACAATACACTATTTTACAAATTGCAAAAATGTTTAAAACAAAGATTAAACTTTTACCTAAACGTGATGGCGATAGATCTATATCGAGCATACCACATAATAATGCTTTCAACTATTTGGGATATAAACCTAAGATAAATATAAAAGATTATATAAACATCATTATTAAAAAAAAAATATTTTAATAATGAATTAATTTATCCACATGAAAAAATGTCTTTTTATATATGATGAATATAATATTGATTTTCTTTTTGATGCTCATCCAGCTAAAATTAATTTAAATGGACCTTGGATTGCACTTAAAAATGAGCTTTATAAACTTGGTATAGAGGTAATATCTAAAGAATTTTCTATTTTACAGCCCCCAGATATAGAAATTCATGTAAATGTTTCAAAGATAACAAGCAGCAAATGGCCTAAGTTTTGTATTATATGGGAAAACAAATATATTCACCCAGATAATTCAAATATTGATCTTATAAAAAAATATGATCACACTTTTTCATGGAACCATGATTTAATTGATCTTGGTTTAGCAACAAAATTTCAACTAGCAGCACATCCAATGGGCAAGGGTATAGTGGATGGCTATAAAACAAGAGATCAATTAGTTGTTCTATTTGGTTCAAATAGATCTCTTAGAAGCTGGCATCCTAAAAATGATTTATACAGTGAAAGAATAAAAACAATTAAATGGTTTGAGCATAATGCACCAAATGATTTTGCACTTTATGGAAAAAAATGGAATATGTCGGGTAGATTGCCAACTCGTCTTGGTGGGTTAATTCATAGTTTAGAGAAAAGATTACCATTTAAATATTGTCCTTTTACTTCATGGAAAGGCATAATACTTAACAAGCAAGATGTATTAATACATAGTCGCTTTTCAATAGCTTATGAAAATATAAAAGGCTTGAAGGGATATATAAGTGAAAAAATATTTGATGCATTTGTTGCAGGAAATGTTCCCGTATATTGGGGTGCTGAAGATGTAAATGACCATATTCCAAAAGAATGCTTTATTGATAGACGTAATTTTATAAATCATGAAGAATTATACAAATTTTTAAGAAATATGCCTGAGAAGCAGTATTTAAATTATCAAAAATGCATAAAGGATTTTATAGAAAATCAATCTGAGGAATTTACAAGTAAAAGATTTGCAAAGATTATATCACTCAAAGTTGTTGAGGCTATAAATAACCAATAATAAAAATGAATATTCATTAACAAACATGAAACAACCATCTATCACAATTGTTATACCTGTTTTTAATGTTGAAAAATTTGTTAATGAAACCTTATTATCTGTTAAAAACCAGATATCCCAGCCAGATGAGGTAATTGTTGTTAACGATGGTAGTAATGATGACTCAATAAATATTTTAAATAATTATAAAGATTTACATGGATGGAAAATAATTCAAACTCTTAATCAAGGAATTGGTTTAACCCGTAATTTTGGAAGATCTATTGCAAAAAGTGAATATATATATTTCTTGGATTCGGATGATATCATAAAAAATAATTTAATTTTTAGAATGCGTGAAATAATTAAACAATATAATAAACCAGATATGATTCTATTTTCTGGAGAATGTTTTGGTAACGAGATTTTAAATGATAAGTTGCCGAATCTTAAATTTACATTAAAAGGTGAGTATTTTCGAAACAATAAATTGATAACTAAACTTGTAAAAAAAAAAGAATCATTTCCACAAGTAAGTAGGTATATTACCAAAGTTGAGCTATGGTCCAAAAATAAGCTTGGCTATCCAAAAGGAATTGCTGAGGATGAATCTGTTTTTTTTCCTTTATTGGCTTTAAGTGAAAGTACAGTGGTAGTTCCAGAAACTTATTATAGCTATCGTGTAGGCCGTCCTGGCTCTCTCAATACGAGTCCACCTAACTCAAGTCATGCTAAAGATTATTTGAATGGAATTTTCTCTAGTATGGAATTTATGACCTTAAGATATGATTTAATCAAAACAGATATTTCATCCTGGCGCTATCGACTAGAGAGAAAGGGCTTAAGCTATGTAAGTATGTGCCTAAAAACTAAAACTCCGATTTCCTGGATAACAATACTGACTGTGTTTTATCGAGTCAGAAGTGTAAATTTTCCACTAAAACTACTTTGGAGGGTATTGAGGCATTGTTTTTTTAACACTAAATTAAAAAGTAAATGACGATAAAGGTAAAATTAACTGGTGGATTAGGTAATCAAATGTTTCAGTTTGCTACAGGATATGCCGTAGCTAGAAAAAATAATGTTGAACTTAGTCTTGATTTAAGAAGGTATAATCAAAGAATAGACCATAATGGTTTTGAGCTACAAAAAGTATTTGATATTTATTCAAAAGTGAGCATTTTAAACAATCCAGTAAACTTCACATTTATTAACTTTAAAGAAATTTTTAACAAAATAGACATAACCTATAGCAATTTTAAGGAACAACATTTTCACTATACTTATGAGATACAGGATATTCCAAAACATAGTCTTTTGAATGGATATTGGCAAAGTGAATTATATTTTAAAAGTTACGCTCAAGAAATTAGAGAAATATTTAGTTTTTTTGATAAGTTAGATAAAAAAAATTTATTAATAGCTAATGATATTAAAAAAAATGACAGTATATCAATTCACATTAGAAGGGGAGACTATTTATTAAAACAAAATTACAATCTTAATCAAGATTTAAGAAAATATTACATAAAAGCTATTGAAGAGTCTTCAAAATATTTTAATAATCCTAAATATTTTATTTTTACTGATGATCCATTATGGGTTACTGAAAATTTTATTGTAAATTATTCACACATTGTTGTTGATGTAAATCATGGTACAAAATCATTTTTTGATATGTACTTAATGTCTCTTTGCAAAGCTAATATTATAGCAAATAGCAGTTTTAGTTGGTGGGGCGCTTGGTTAAATAATAAACAGGATAAAATTGTATATGCACCTAATAACTGGTTTAAAGATAAATCAATTTGCACAGATGATTTGTTCCCTAATTCTTGGAAAATCATATAATTGGTTGAGCTTAAAAAATTTTATTTAGAATTTAGATAATCATCATAAGCCTTCAACAAGCCATTTTTTAAACTCACTTTTGCATTCCAGCCTAAGCTTTTAATTTTATTGCTATTTAAAATTTTTTGTGGCGTGCCGTCTGGCATCTCAGTATTAAATTTGATCTTCCCTTTGTAATCAACCATCTTTTTGATAGTTGCAGCAAGTTCTTCAATAGTCAAATCTTCGCTGCAACCTACATTTATATGTGTACTCATCCTATTGGTAATCTTATTATGGGTTATTTTATCAAGATTCATTAACTTAATACATGCCTCAGCCAGATCATCCACGTAAAGAAACTCTCTACGAGGCTTTCCTGTTCCCCAAACGATAACATAAGGAGATTTATTTATCTTAGCCTCATGAAAACGCTTTATTAAAGCAGGAATTACATGGCTGTTTCCATCAGAATAGTTATCACCAGGTCCATATAAATTGGCAGGCATCACACAGCGATAATCAATACCATGACTTTCTCCATATTGACGATTGTAATTCTCACAAATCTTAATTCCTGAAATTTTAGCAATTGCGTAAGGTTCATTTGTAGGTTCAAGTTTACCAGTAAGTAGGGCTTCTTCTGAAATTGGTTGTTCAGCATATTTTGGATAAATACAGCTTGATCCTAAAAATAAAAGTTTTTTTACACCATTTTGAAAGGCTGCATCTATAACATTCGTTTGAATCATTAAATTTTGATATAAAAACTCAGCAGGATAAACATTGTTTGCTCGTATACCTCCAACCCTTGCGGCTGCAAGATAAACTTCATCAGGTTTTTCTTTTAAAAAGAAATCTTTTACTGAAGCTTGGTCTATTAAATCTAAATCTGAATGTTCACGAAAAACAAGATTTGTGTAACCTTTAGACTTTAAAACACTAATAATTGACGATCCCACCATTCCATTATGACCTGCAATATAAATTTTTGAGTTATGGTTATTTTTCATTCAAATTTATTTTTTGACTTATAGCCACTTTTCATCAATAGTTGGTCACTCTCTGCATGTTTTAAATCTTCTCTAACCATTTCAGAAACAAGATCCTTAAAACTTATTTTTGGTTTCCAGCCAAGTTTTTTCTTAGCTTTGCTGGCATCACCAAGTAAAGTTTCTACTTCCGTTGGACGGAAGTAATTTTTATCAACTTTAATAATAACCTTACCATCAACTGATCCTGTCTCATCTTTTTCATTGCCACTCCAGGTAATATTTAAATCAAGTTCTTTTGCAGCAACATTAACAAAATCACGCACAGAATATTGTTGACCAGTTGAGATTACAAAATCCTCCGGGATTTTTTGTTGCAACATTAACCACTGTACTTCAACATAATCTTTGGCATGCCCCCAATCACGCATTGCATTAAGATTACCAAGATAAAGAATTTTTTGTAAGCCAAGCTTAATTCTGGTTAATGCTCTTGTAATTTTTCTAGTTACAAAAGTTTCTCCACGAACAGGAGATTCATGATTAAATAAAATTCCATTACAAGCATAAATATTATAAGCTTCACGATAATTTACTGTAATCCAATAAGCATAAAGCTTTGCTACTGCATATGGACTTCTTGGGTAGAAGGGTGTTGTCTCTTTTTGGGGAACTTCTACGACCTTTCCAAAAAGTTCTGATGTTGATGCTTGATAAAACTTAGTTTTTTTTTCTAATTTTAATATTCGAATAGCTTCTAAAATTCTTAATGGTCCAAGAGCATCTGAATTAGCTGTATATTCAGGCACTTCAAAAGATACAGCCACATGTGATTGCGCTGCAAGGTTGTAAATTTCATCTGGTTGAACCTGTTGAATGATTTTAATAAGTGAGCTGGTATCAGTTAAATCACTATGATGTAAAATAAAATTTCTTTTATCAATATGGGGGTCTTGATATAAATGATCGATACGATCAGTATTAAAGAGTGAAGTTCGTCTTTTAATGCCATGAACTTGATATCCTTTATTAAGTAAAAATTCAGCAAGGTAGGAACCATCTTGGCCAGTAATACCTGTAATCAAAGCTTTTTTCATAATATAAAACTTATATATTATATAATCTTTCTAAAATCTTATAATTTAATCTTATTTAGTGCGTTATTTTTGAATAAATTTGCTTCCTTAATATATCTTCTTACCATCTCTGTAGATTTATGACCTGTCATTGCCATAATATTTCTTTCTTCAGCTCCAGACTCTGCGGCAGATGTAGCGAAACCTGATCTTAAACTATGTCCAGAGTAATTTTTGCTATCTATACCTGCTAATTTTAAGTTTTCCTTAATGAGTAACGCTACAGTTTGGTCGGTCAATCTGTTTTTTGATAGCTTAGAACCTTTTATAAACCTCCTAAACAAAGGGCCTGTCTCAATTTTAGATATTTCTATCCAATTTTTTAATGAAATAACAGGGCAATATTTAGAGTTATCAAAGTATGGTAGTGCTTTAACGAAACCTTCCCCGAATTGATCTGTCTTGGACCTCCTTATTTGAATTTTCAAGCCTTCTTCAACAAAATCAAGATCCTCGAAGTTTAGTGATACAATCTCATTTCTTCTAAATCCTCCTGAAAAACCAATTAATATTATAGACCTATCTCTTAACTTTTTAATTTCTTGATTATTTTGTAGATCTATTACATTAATTAATTGTTTTAAATAATTGATTAATAACGGTTTTTTTCTTTTTTGAATACTTCCTTTTCGACGTTTTATACCCATTATATTTTCAATAATTGATGGATGTTTGGTGTCAAGGTAATGACCTTTTAACCTATGAATAACGCCAATTGATACAAGTCTACGCTTTAGGGTGCTCATTTTAGCATCTTTGGTTGATAAATAGGTTAAATATAGAGAAACTATTTTAGGTTCTGATGGTAAAGATTTAAAACCATTTTGTGCACAAAATAATCCAAAATCCTTAAAATCTGACTTATAAGCTCTTACCGTGTTGTTGGCTTTTGAATTTTGTAAGTTTAATAAAGTTTCTTCCTGTAAAGCTTTTATATCTGTTATAATTTCATTCATACTTATTACTATTGATAACCATTAATTATCGTTAGTAATATATTAGATGATTTATAATGTCAATAGCAATAATCTATCGTGATGGTAATTAAAGTTTCAAAATATATCAAAAAAAAAATCAAGAAATCTGAACTAAAAGAAATATTTAAAATAGCAAATACAATTGAAGATTACCTCAATCAAAA
>Ga0209383_1001784_pt1 | contig 13184 bp, 13 predicted proteins | sample CoawatmetaG02DNA_FD_187510 | JGI IMG/M metagenome (GOLD analysis project Ga0209383, IMG submission 187510) | Marine microbial communities from the West Antarctic Peninsula - Coastal water metaG029-DNA (SPAdes) (version 2) | ecosystem: Environmental > Aquatic > Marine > Coastal ... | reverse complement strand
AATGAAGTTTCTGAGGCAACACTTGAAGATATTTGCGCCCGTACCAATCCAAGGAAGCTTACAGCAGAAGGTGTAAAATCTATTTTAGAGATGACCTTCTAATGGATTCATTTGAATCACTTTTAACTTTTGAACCCTATTCTCTCAATCATATTGATAAAGATAGGCTTTTTAAAAAAGCATTATTTGATAACTTCAGTCATCATTATAAAAACTGCGCCCCCTATCAAAAACTTTGCAATAAAAGAGGATGGAGCTTAGCTACTGGTACAAACTTTAAGTTGGAAGATTTCCCCTATTTACCTGTGGAAATTTTTAAGAATATGCATTTGAGTTCGGTATCGAGCGAAAATGTCGTCCGGATACTCCAATCTTCAGCAACTTCTGGGCAAACCCCTAGTTCTGTTCCATTAGATAATGAAACCAGAAAACGACAGATGAAGACTTTAATTTGGTTTTTATCTAATCGCTTGGGCAAAAAGAGACGTCCTTTTGTGGTGATGGATGTTGATCCAGTCAACATAAAAGCCGAACAATATACTATTTCTGCTAGAGCTGCTGCTGTTAGGGGATTTATGACAGCAGCATCTTCTCAGAAGTATTGTATGAGTGAAGATAAATCCGGTGAAATGCATTTAGATCTTCAGCGCTTAGAAAGTGCTCTTGAGGCTGCTCAAACGTCTGGCAAGCAGGCAGTTATATTTGGTTATACCTATATTCTATATATATATGCCGCGAAAAAACTTGAAGAAAAAGGAGTGAAATTTGATTTATCTAATACGACAATTCTTCACCTTGGTGGTTGGAAAAAACTTCAATCTCAAGCAACAGATAAAGCAACATTTAACCAAACTATGACTAATGTTTTTGGTGTTAGGGAAGAAAACATAATTGATTGCTATGGCTTTACAGAACAACTTGGTGTTATTTATCTTGATGGAGAAGATGGAATCAAAAGAACTTCTACTGTATCTGAGATTATAGTCCGAGATCCTTTGACATTACTACCTTGTAAAGATGGTGATGAAGGGATTTTAGAGTTTCTGACCCCACTTCCACTAAGCTATCCTGGAAATGCTATATTGACTGATGATGTTGGTAGAATTATATCCCGAGACCAAGGCAGTGATGGTCGCCAAGGAACTGCTTTTGAGATTCTAGGACGGAGAAAAAAAGCCGAGATCCGTGGCTGTGGAGATATATTATCTGAAAATATGAATACAATAGAGAGGAAGATATGAAGTTTCATACATTATTTGTTAATGGGGAGTTGAAGAGCTCAAATGAAACTTTAGTTTCTGATTTAGAGCTATCAGGAAATTTTTCTGAAGTCTTGAGTTCGATAAAACAAGGGCAGCAATATTTAACTGCTTTAGAGATAGAAGATATTATATTGTGGCTCGACGCAATATGCACTTCCTGGTCAGATCGACAATCAGATGTTCAGCAATTATATTCTAACCAAGGAATTAATTTTTTAATTTACTGGTTTAGAAAAAAACATCTTTTAGAAATTACTGATCTAGCCTTGAGGGGGAATAGAAAATTTCTGGATGGTTTCCATACAGTTAATGGCAGTGAAATTAAACTTTCTGCCCAGCCTAGAGGTGTTGTAAGTCATTGGATTGCAGGCAATGTTCCTATGCTAGGAATGCTATCACTTATTCAGGGTATTATTACTAAAAATGCAAATCTAGTAAAAGTTTCAAAAGATAATTTATATATTGTTCCAATACTTTTAGCCTCTATGGCGGAGGTAGATATTCGTAAATCAAACGGGCAGCTTATAGAAGGCAAAAAAATTGTAAATTCAATAGCATGCATTTACTACCCCTCGTCTGATAAATCTGCACTTAATGAGATGTCACTTAATTCGCAGGTGCGAGTAGCTTGGGGCGGAATGGAGGCCGTTGAGAACATTATAAATCTCCCTCGAAAATTTGGATGTGAAGATATTGTTTTTGGACCAAAAACTTCTTTTATGGTCATTGGTTCAGAAAAATTATCATACTTGGAAAGTGCAAAAAAAATAGCTAAGAAAGCTTCAATCGATGCATCTCAATTTGAGCAACAAGGTTGTAATGCACCTCATACCGTGTTTGTTGAAAATGGTGGAGCTATCTCTCCACTGGAATTTTCTAAACTATTATCAAGTGAAATGGAATTAGCCTCAAAACGAATTGTGAGAGACCCGGGTGTAGTTCCAGATGTTGGTAAGATATTAACACTCCGTGCCAAATATGAAATGATGGGGGAGGCTTTCTACTCAAAGGGATTAGAATGGACCGTATTATTCTCAGAAGATGATAAGGGACTAGCTGAACCTTGCTATTTTAGGACACTTTTTGTTCGACCTATTGATGATGTGATGCTCGTTGAAAATTATTGCTCTCATTTGACTCAAACAGCTGGAGTTGCTCTCAGTGATCTGCGTAAAGAGCAGTTTGCGTTACGTGTTACAGCAAGAGGAGTTGATAGAGTGCCAGATATTGGAGCTATGTCTACTTATGAAGTTCCTTGGGATGGAATTTTTATGATTGATAGACTAGTAAGATGGTGCAAAATTTCATGAAAGTAAATCATAAAAATATATTTTTTCATCACACGGGAATTGTCACAAAAGATATTGAATCATCAAAATATTTTTTTGTTAATTTAGGTTACAAAGCTTCAAAAACTTTTAAGGATGCTTCTCAAGGATCTGAAATTTTGGTGCTAAAAAAAGCCAGATCACCAACAATTGAGCTTATATCGCCAATGAATGAACAATCGCCCTCATACGGGTGGTTAAAGCGTATTGGTGGAGGTGCCTACCATATTTGCTTTGAGATTAAAAATGCAGATTTGGCTGATGGTATTGATTATTTTAAATCTCTAAATTTCACAACAATCTCAAAACCAACTTTATCCCCAGCTTTTGGAGGCGCCTCTGTAGTTTTTTTATGGGGCAAAGATGGTGGTTTAATCGAATTATTGGGTTTTATGCCGTAAATAAAAACCACTTTCATTCATCATCAATATTCTTTACGTAAATGGTATTTTCAAAACAGTCATTTAATTATATTTAACTCAGAACCTGTGGGAGATAAAAACCTAATGTCACCAACAGAATCATAAATTAGCCATTCTGCTTTTTTTCCACTTAGACTGTTATCAATATAGTAAATTATTAGCATTAAAGCCCGGTTACGAAGCATCATTTTTATAACTTGCGCAAAGCTTAGAGCATTTACCTGCTGGTCAGTCTGGTATATGTTAAGAATATTAAACTCAATCCCCATAATTTTTCGAGGGTAGAGACTATAGAATATTCCCCCATGTCTATCTGACAATGTCTCGGAATTTTCTAAACAAAGGATTCGATCATTGCTTTTGAATTTTAGGTATTTGAACGCATTAATCTTAAAGAACGGAAGTGTCAACGTAAAGCCACCCCAAATCATCCCAATATCCATAGATCTAAAGCCAAGAGATTTAAATAATTTCTCTGATACCTCATTCGGCGTGTAATTTGTAACAACATAACTACTTAAAGTCACTACAAGTTTCTTTAAAAATTTAATTGGAATCACTCCTCTTATTTCCGGACTTGCATACCAAGAGTTTATATTTAATACTTCCTTAGCTCCATTATCTATGGTACCTTGATAATTAATTAATATTGCGATATTTATTTGTCCATGCGATCTGTTTATTGCCGCGATAGGAGCTTTTGTTCTAGAAGACAAAACTAGATTTGAGCTTTTTTTTGCAAAATCATCAGTCCACTGAAATCCACGCTTCAAAAAAGAAATCACTTCGTGAAATTCTTCTTCATCGAAGATCAGTTCAAAATTGTCTTCATTGCCACCCATAAATCACCTCATAAAAGAAGTTTTCTCGCATACGTTTATTCTACGAAAAAAAAAACAATTTTACCATAAACCCTATAAAAGGATGGTTGAGCCAGTAGTATTACAATAATTTGATTAAGTTTTTAATGAAATTTTTTATAATAAGTTTTTCTTTAAAGCTTGCAGATTTGCGAGCCTTATTTAATTATAAATTGAATTACTTTCTTTTTAAAAACTCCAATAAGTATAATTTGATATTCCTAACCACATAGTAGGCATAATCTAAATGAATAAGCAAAAAATCTGTTTCTACCTTTTGTATTCTCAATGACTATAAAAGATTACTTGCATGTTAAAACAATAAGACTTATCAATCGAATATTTTCAATGCCCTATGGTTTTTCTGGAGATGGCGAAGATATAATTGTGAGAAAGTATCTTAGCGGTATTGAGAATGGTTTTTATATTGATATTGGTGCACATTATCCAATTTTAGGATCTAACACGTTCGCTTTTTATTTACATGGATGGTCAGGAATCTGTATTGATCCACTTCCAGGCCTTAAGCGAAAATATGCTTTTTGGCGCCCCAGAGATAAATTTATTAGAGCTGGAATATCATCAGAGGCATCTCAGCTTGATTATTACTATTATAAAAATATTTCTGATATTAGTACTTTTAGTCCTGAGCGAGTAGAAATAATGAAATCTCTCTATGGAAGAGTTCCAACTTCTGTTTATCCTACCCAAACTCTAACAATCAAATCTATATGTGATAAATATCATGGCGGTGATCCAATACATCTTATTAATATTGATGTTGAAGGTATGGAGTTAGAGATAGTAAAACAAATTTTTTCAGAAGGCTTATCACCCTGGATTTTGTGTATAGAAGAATTAGGTAAGTTCGCTGAAACAATTCCACAAGGTGAGATATACGCACTCCTTAAAGAGAATGGTTATATTTATGCTGCGAGGACATTCCTAACTAGCATATATGTAAAAAAAGAAAATATCCATATGATGCCCTCACCATATGTGAAAGAGTTAATCTTATAATTTATGAAAGTATTTAATATTTCATATTCTGACAATAGTGGCGGTGCCGCTAGAGCGGCATATCGAATCAATGAGGCGATGAATCAAAATGGTGTTGATTCAACAATGCATGTAAATTTAAAATTAACGGATAATATATTTGTTAAACAGATTTATTATGGTTTATCTAAAAGACTTCTTCCTTTTAGATCATCAATTGTATCGTTAATCTCACGACTTTTAAAAACTAGTAATCCTATAATTCACTCTCCTGCGTTACTTCCTTCTAGATGGCCTAAATACATTAATAATTCAGATGCTGACATAATTCATCTTAATTGGATAAATGCTGAGATGTTGTCAATTGCTGATATTAGAAAAATTAATAAGCCAATTATTTGGTCTATTGTTGATATGTGGGCTTTTTGTGGAGCAGAACACTTATCTTCCGATGAGCGCTGGAAAGATGGTTATAGTAGTAATAATAGACCATCTGATGAATCTGGGCTAGATTTAAATCGATGGACATGGCAAAGAAAGGTTAAGAATTGGCAATCTCCAATTCAGATAGTGACGCCTAGTAGATGGCTTGCAGAGTGTGTCAATCAAAGTAAACTTATGCATAGTTGGCCAGTAACTGTAATTCCAAATCCTATAGATATAAATATATTCCAGCCAATTGATAAAAAAATTGCAAAAGCATTAATTGGCGTCCCTCAAGATAAGCCATTGATTTTATTTGGTGCGCATAATGGGACTGCTTCTTTTCATAAGGGATTTGATCTTTTGGAAGAGTCGCTTTCAAAGATAAGTAAATTAATAGATGATTATAGCGTAGCTATATTTGGCCAATCTTCTCCTAAAGAACCACAAAATAATTTTCACTATCTTGGTCATTTACATGATGATTTAAGCCTTAGAGTTATTTATAGTGCGGCAGATGTTATGGTAGTTCCCTCAAGACAAGAGTCATTTGGTTATTCAGCTGCTGAGGCGCACGCATGTGGCACACCTGTCGTTGCTTTTTCTATAGGAGGCTTAAAAGATGTTGTTGATCATAGAAGCACTGGATATTTGGCTGAACCTTTCAATACGAGTGATTTTGCATCAGGAATTGAGTGGATTTTATCTGAGCAAAGAAATGGAGATCATCTATCTTTAAATTCTAGAAAAAAAGCAGTCGATTTTTTTAGTTACGAGTCTGTTTCAAAGGAATATTTAAAATTATACAAATCGTTAAAAAATTAAGTTAATTAATATGACAGTACTTAATAATTCTGAAAAAAATTATGAATCATTTCAGGTAATTGAAAAAGAGTATCAGGAAAAAATAATAAAAATTATTAATGAATCCGTTTTAATAGTTGCTCATCCTGATGACGAAGTTTTGTGGGCAAGTTCGGTTCTAAGCTCTGTAAATAAAATTATCATATGTTTTGCGAATCAGCATGATACTAACTCAAATACTAGTTTAGGTAGAAAACTCCTACGTGAGAATTTCCCCCTTTCCAATGTAGTTTTTTTAAATTTAACAGAAGCAGATATATTTAATAAAGGCAAATGGGTTGATCCAAAAGAAACAGAATATGGAATGTATGTTGAACATGATGAGCATAATTATATAAAAAACTATTCCCTTTTAAAAGAAAAACTAAAAGATTTTCTTATTGGAGTAAAAACAGTAATTACACATAATCCTTGGGGTGAATATGGCAGTGAAGAGCATGTTCAAGTTCATAGGGCTGTATATTCATTATCAGATGAGTTTGGTTTTGATACAGTAGTAACCGGGTATGTTAGCGAAAAATCACAGCGCTTTATGATGATGCAGCGATTTAAATTAGAAAAAATTTATTGCGTACTTGAAACTAATTATGAGCTTCAAAAGAATCTAAAAGAGCTTTATATTGAAAATAATTCGTGGACATGGGAAAATAACTATAAATGGCCATCACAAGAAATTTTCTACATCATGAAAAAATTAAATTCTCTTGAGGGTAAAGGTAATGGCCAGATTAATTGTGCAGATGTTTCTACGCCACTAAATTTTATTTGGATAAACCCTTTGCCAGCTTCTCAAAAAGCTATTTATATTAGATACATTAAAATACTTATATTGGCAATTACACCAAAACGAGTAGTAGATTTATATGTGAATATAGTGAAAAAAGAGAATTGACGTTCTAGTAGTTAAATTTAGTTTTGTATTGCAATATGTAAAACTAAATTTTTTCATAGGAATAAAATGAAATTTTGGAAAGAAATTGCTTAAAAATAAATTAATATTGTCGCTAAGAAAAAATGGCCTATGGCGAACAATACAAAAAATTATATTTCATACTATAAGAAATATAAAGATGACAATATCTATGAGTATTTCACCGTTCATAATTTATTTTTTCCCTAGATATATTAATTTTCTTGAATTGAGCATGCCACTAAGTCAAAAGTTGCCGAATGATGCAAATAGGCTAATCAGAAAATCTAATCTATTGGAGGACTTTGATTTTTGCAAGATAAGTGCTATCCATCAATTTGAGGAAGTTAATCTTATTATGCGCGGTGAATCATTGAATCTTAATATTGTTGATAAAACCCTCCCTACCTTTTTTTTAAATCCTGCTGAGGGGCAATCTCTTAAAGGTTTTGATGATAAGTGGCTAGCAACTGGAGATGATAATGTTTTAAGAACCTATCTAGGACAATTTGATAATGATGGATGGAAAGGTTATAAAGTAAAAGAAATGGACGAAAAAATATTTTTTGTATATTCTAATCTTTTTATGCTAGAAATAGATCCAAATAGAAAAAACTGGAGCTCAATTTCTGAAGATGTGGATAATTTAGAGAACACTTTGGCTTCAAGGGTTACACATAAATTTACTAATGACTTCACTTCAGTTGTTGTGTTTCATAAATCTGGCATTCCTCACATTAGATTAGGAAGTGGAATTGCGGTATTGATTGCACTAATGAATTGCTCAACAAAAGTAAATGTGCATGGGTGGGACCAATATATGAAAACAAAAGTACCCAAAACTTTTTACAGACAGATAAAGTTACTATGGCCAATGAGATCTTTTACTTTTTTTGCAACATGCATTATTAATTGGATATATGCATTCAGAATAATAAATGAACAATCTGATGTTGTAAAAATAGAGGGAAGGATCAATGAAATAAAAAATATTAATTGGATTCCAGATAAAGCATTCCATGCTCTATATAAAGAGTAGAACATTTTTTATAAGTTAAAAATACTTGATGGTTATCTAATAACAATGATAAATTATATTAATAAAGCTTTAAATAAGATATTTCCTATATCTTATCCTGCAATAAAGCACATAATTAGATGGCTTGTATGGAGCAAATACCGTGCTATTAACTCTATTATAAGTCCAAGCAGTATTTTCTACCTTCGTCATAGAAGAAAAGCAATCTTCATTTTCTACCCTTTTCTGTACCTTTTAAAAAAATACTGTCAAAAAAATAACATATATATTTCAGTTAATAACATTCCATTTGCAGTAGGACATCTGTATCCGGAAATCGATCACTTATTAAGGGTTTTAATGACTGATAAAAAATATGAAGAAGCACTATTTCTTTATATTTATCCAAAAAACAAAATATTAAAGGAATCATCATGTATTTATCAAAGAGATAATTTTAGGATAATTCAAAGTGGGATACTGCATTTTTTTTGCTATCTTGCTGCAATAAATTTTGAAGAAATAAGGGTTGATTGCTCAAATTCTGGCAATGCACACCATAAATCTAGTGGAATAGAAGAGCATAAGTACTTGTTTGAAAATAAATTTTGTGAGTTTGCTGACATATATAATGCTACAAGCTCAAAATATCCACTTAAAGAATTTGGCAAAGAAAGTCCAATTCCAGAGGAGTTAATAAACTTTATAGGTTCAAGAAAATATGTTGTAATACAAATTAAAGATTATGCAGCGAATGCTACATGGAAGCCTGTGGATTCTTCTACATATGAAGCTTCTATTTCAAGGCTTATAGGCATGGGTTATAAAGTTGTTTTCGCTGGTAGGGAGAAAATGCCAAATAATTTTAAAATTTTAGGTGTTATTAATTATTCTGAAAGTGATTATGCCACTGCTTTAAATGATTATTTCTTAGTTTATAATTCTGATTTGGTGATAGCTTCTGCCTCTGGCTTTTCACTTATGGCTGACTTGCTTGACAAGCCACTTTTATTATTAAATATCTGGCAACTTTCAAATTGTATAGGAAGGAGAACAATTTTCTTACCAACAATTCTTACTAAAAATAATATAAAAATGAAATTTAAGAATCAGTTTAAATTTTTTATTGATCTGAATGGTGTAAATTCAAAAGGCCTAACAAAAGAGCAAAAGGATATATATAATGCAGTTGATGCAAGTGAGGAAGATATTGATTGCGCTCTTTTGGAGTTGCTTAATGCTACTTTTGATAAAGATATTTTAAAAAGATCTGCTTTACAATTAAGTTACAACTCTCTTTTTTTGGGAACTTGGACGGGTAATGGTCTTAGTAGAATATCACAAAACTTATTGGATAGAAATATTGAATTATTAACTAATGATTAGATTTTTAAAAAAAATAAAATTGTTGTTTCATAAAATTTTCTCGCTTAATAGCGTTACTATGAAGTCATATAGTCAGGATGGAGAAGATCTTATCTTATGGAGTTTTTTGAAGTATAGGAAAAATGGATACTACATTGATATCGGCGCACACCACCCTAAAAGATTGTCTAATACGTATAAATTTTATAAAAATGGCTGGAGAGGTATAAATATTGATCCCACGCCAGGTTCAATGAGATCATTTAATAAGTTGCGCCCTCTAGATACCAATATAGAGATGGGAATCTCAGATGAGCCAGGAGAAATTGATTTTTATATGTTTAATGAGCCTGCACTCAACTCTTTTGACAAGGAGCTATCCTTATCTAGGCATGATCCAAATGAATTTAAAGTGCAAATTATTGAGACTAAGTCAGTTAAAGTCTGCACTTTGAACTCAATTATTGAAAATTATCTTCCAAGCTCAGTATTAGAAATAGATTTTTTAACTATTGATGTAGAGGGGTTTGATTTTAAAGTTATTAACTCTCTTGATCTAGAAAAATATAAGCCATATATTATTGCCATAGAAATTACTGATTTGAAAGTTGATGATGTCATGAGTAGCAATATATCAACCCACCTAGGTAAATATGGATACTCTATAATTGCCAAGTGTAAGCGAACAGTTTTTTTCTGTAATGTTTAATTTTTTTGTCAGATTATCCATCTATCTAAATACAGTTCTATCCTTATTTGGATTGAAATTAATTAGAAATAAAGATCCTTTATTTTATAATCTATGTGAAGATAAAAACCTCAATCCAGTATCAATTTTATACAGTAGTGGTAATCAAGATATTTTGTTAAGAGTGCCAATGCAATTAGGAAGAACACATAGATGGTTTGATTTATCTAATGCCAGTTTAGATCCTCCATTAGCAGCCTTAAAATTTGCTCAAAAAAATCAAATTCATGAAAGAGAATTACATATTTTTTTATTAAAACTATTTGAAACTCAAAGAGATCTAGTGAATCCTTTGAATGCTTTTTCAGCAGTTGGGTTGTCTGAAAATAAAGAATCTAAATTATCAAAATATCCAGCATGGTCCCTTGTTCTTCCATGGGAGTCACAGGATATTGAGCATAAGTTTGATGCGTTTCCAGTGGCAGTAAAACAAGATAGACTTAAAAGTGGCTTTAAAATTGACAGTGATGATCCAGTTGAGATAATGGAGCAAGATAGGCTTAACTCAATTGATTCGCATGTAAAGCAATTTACGAAGTTATTAGATTCAATAGGAAAAAATGGCCTACTTCAAGGATCAAAAAATGGATATATTTCGGCATTAATTCTCATAGATGGAAACCATTGGCGCTGGATTATTGGAGGGGAGGGTAATCACAGAGCAATTGTAGCCTCTTTTCTTGGCCACAATGAGATTGATGTTCTTGTTGAAGGGGTTATCCGAAAAGAAGATTCAAAGTATTGGCCTAATGTATGCAACGGGCTATATACAGTTTCTGAGGCAGAACAAGTTTTTGAATCTATTTTTGATGCAAAGCCTTCATTTATATATAATCCATGGCTGGATTATTTTAAAAATAAATTGATTTCATGAGCGTTATTTGCTATGAATAGTTTAAAAAAAATTATATGGGTTGATCCTCTTACAATAAATTACTTTCAATTACCTCCTCATTATTGGTGGTATGGAAGAATTCAGTCGTATCCAATTCCTGTTTTTTTGAAGGAAATTTCCGACTCTACATACAATAGACTTACTGAGAATATTTGGTATTCTGGTTCATGGGATTTAAAAGCTGAAAAATTTAGAGAAAAAGATTGGTTTGTTTTAATTAACAACTTAGTACAAAACAAAAAAGATTTTAAAAAGAGTGATTGGTATCATCATGCAAAAAAATCTATTTATTCTAGTGGTGTCTTTATACATAAAAAACTATATATAAAAAATTTGAGCGAGCTGGATATCTTTTTTTCTGAATACTTAATTCCTTTAATAGATTCTCTCTCTGAAAATGGTTGGGATTCTAAAATTTCAGATGAAATACCGACAGGTATGATTGGTAGAGATGGTAGTTTAATAAAATCTGGATATGGTTGTCATAGATTGGCTATATTACAATCAGTTAATAATAATTTTAAATATCCTATGAGAATTGTCGCGATTCACCCTAAGATAAATACTGCGTCAGATTTACCAGATTATATAATCAAATTACTTAAATCCATCAATTATCCAATTTAATAAATAAATTAACTGGAATCTTAAAACTATGATTAAAAAAATTCTTGCTATTTATAAATATTTGTACTCACACCCTTTAGCAAAAAATCATAAGATTGCTGTTTTTAAAAAATTTATTTTTTGGCAAATTTTTATTTCTTTAGGTGGAAATAAATCCATATTTAATTGGATTAATAACTCAAAATTAATCATAAGTAAAGGTGAAGCTAGTATTACAGGAAACTATTACACTGGCTTGATGGAATATGAGTATATGTTATTTCTGCTTCATTTTTTAAAAAAAGAAAATACTTTTATTGATGTTGGTGCAAATTCTGGCGTATATAGTATTCTTTCATCTAAAGTAATAGGCTGTAAAACTATAGCATTTGAACCAAATACTGAAGCATTTGAACGTCTTATTGACAATATCAATATCAATAGAATTGATAATAAAGTTTCTCCTATAAATAAAGGTGTTGGTTCTGCAGTTGGTGAATTATATTTTAGCAATGACGCTGATACGGAAAATAAAGTATCAATTAATGTTAGAACTAACACATCGTTAGTACCAGTAACTACTCTTGATAATGAAATGATTATAAGTGACGCTATTTATGTATTGAAAGTTGATGTTGAAGGGTTTGAAATGGAGGTTTTAAAGGGGGCAAGAAACTTATTAAAAAGTGGAAAGATCAGCTGTATTATTATTGAAACAAATGGCGCTGGTTTAGAATTTGGATATACTGATTTAGAATTACATAACTTTATATGTTCGTTTGGATATTCTGCCATTAATTATGATCCATTGCATAGGAAAATAGAGCACATTAAGAGCCCTAATAATATTGCCAACACAATTTATTTAGCCAATGTGGAGCAAGCTAAAATAATTTGTAAAAACTCTAAAAAAATAGTTATACATTCAGCATTCAACCAAATCATTTGAAATATGTTAGTAAAACAATTTAAGACACCAATTTTACTTGTAGCCTTTAATAGGCCAGATGTCACCAAAAAGATCTTTAATGAGATAAAAAAAGTTAAACCTTTAAGGTTATATTTGGCATTAGATGGTGCTCGAAAGGGCCATCCTGAAGATATTATTAAGATAAAAAATGTTCTAGAAATAATTAATCAAATTGATTGGGACTGCGATCTAAAAGAACTTATTCAAGATAAAAATTTAGGCTGTAAGAATGCCGTCTCTTCTGCTATCTCATGGTTTTTTAAGCATGAAGAAGAAGGGATTATCTTAGAGGATGATTGTTTGCCACACCCTGATTTTTTTAACTTCTGTGAGCGAATGCTGGATCACCATAGAAATAATGTAAGTATTATGGCTATTACAGGTGACAATTTCCAAGATGGGCAAATTCGAGGTTCAGGCTCATATTATTTTTCAAAGTATAATCATGTATGGGGTTGGGCAACATGGCGAAGAGCATGGAAATATTATGATATTTCAATGTCATTTTGGCCCG
>Ga0209383_1001783_pt1 | contig 13186 bp, 13 predicted proteins | sample CoawatmetaG02DNA_FD_187510 | JGI IMG/M metagenome (GOLD analysis project Ga0209383, IMG submission 187510) | Marine microbial communities from the West Antarctic Peninsula - Coastal water metaG029-DNA (SPAdes) (version 2) | ecosystem: Environmental > Aquatic > Marine > Coastal ... | reverse complement strand
TTTAAAGTCTAAATCAGGAATTCATAGATTAATAAGTGCTTTAGAAGAAAGAGGATTTATTAGAAGACTTCCTCATAAAGCAAGAGCCTTAGAGGTGATAAAGCTTCCAGAAACAGCTTCTGCTAATGATATTTACAATAGCTTTTCACCTAGTGTTATCAGGGGTGGCCTAGATACGGAAAATACCAACTTAAGTGAAATGGAAATACCTGTACTAGGTAGTATAGCTGCAGGAACGCCTGTGGAGGCAATACAAAATGAAGTTTCACGAATACCACTTCCAAGTAACCTTGAAAAAAATGGTCAATATTTTGGTCTAAAAGTACAAGGTGATTCAATGATTGAAGCTGGTATTAATGAGGGTGATACGGTTATCATAAAAAAATCAGATACTGCAGATAATGGGAAAATAGTTGTAGCTTTAATAGATGAGCACGAAGCAATGTTGAAAAGAATTAGAAGAAAAGGAAAAACAGTAGCACTTGAAAGTGCCAACAGAAACTACGAAACCAAAATATTTGGTCCGGATAGGGTAAAAGTCCAAGGTATTCTAGTATCTTTATATAGAAACTTCTAAGAAAATAGTTTAAAAATTATTGATGTCAAAAGTAGCAACAAGATTTGCTCCCTCACCTACTGGAGCTCTTCATATTGGTGGTGTAAGAACTGCTTTATTTAATTGGTTATATTCAAAGAATCAAAAAGGAACATTTCATCTTAGAATTGAAGATACTGATAAAGAAAGATCTAAAGATGAACATAAAATTCAAATTATTAAGTCTTTAAAATGGATTGGTATTGAACATGATGGTGATGAATACATTCAATCAACCAAAATTGATGATCATATAAATGTGGTAAATGAACTACTTAAAAATGGCCATGCTTATAGATGTTATTGCTCTAGTGAAGAGATAGAAGAGCAAAAAAAACGAGCAAGACAAAAAAAACTTCCGTATCTTTACAATAGAAAATGGAGAGATCTTCTAGAATCAGATGCACCTAAAGATATTAAACCAGTAATTAGATTTAAAAGTAAAATTGAAGGAACTTCAGTGCTAAAAGATTTAGTGCAAGGAGATGTTGAAATAGAGAATATTACAATAGAAGATTTTATAATTTTAAGAAATGATAAAACACCAACATACAATCTTTCAGCAACCGTAGATGATCATCAAATGAACATGACACATATAATTAGAGGTGACGATCATAAAATTAATACATTCAAACAGATACAAATATATCTAGCTATGAAATGGGAAGTTCCTTTATTTGCTCACATTCCATTGATACATACTATTGAAGGAAAAAAACTATCAAAAAGAGATAATGCATCGACATTAGAAGATTATTCTAAAATAGGAATAATGCCTGATGCTTTAAGAAATTACCTATTAAGGTTAGGTTGGTCTTATCAAGATAAAGAAATATTTACACTAGAGGAAAGCATTAAACACTTTAACCTAGAAGGAATTGGTAAATCTCCATCAAAACTTGATATAAGTAGAATACTATCAATGAATGAGCACTATATTAAAACTATTGATGAAAATGAACTTTGTGATCATCTCGTCAAATATTGTGAAATTTATAAGGAAAAAATTAAACCAGAAAAAGAAGCCAAGATTAAACCTTCATTAACTTTCCTTAAGAATAAAGCAAAGACATTGGAGGATATATTTAATAATGCAAAATATATAATTTTTGATGATATAAAATTTGAAGGTAACGATTTAGAATTAATTGATGATAAAGCAAAAGGTATTATTAAAGAGTTTAAAGAAAAACTAGTTTCAATAGACACATTAGAGAAAAAAATACTTGAGCCTTTAGTCAATGATTTAATAAAAAAATATGAAACTAATTTTAAGGGTGTAGGACAACCATTGAGAGTAGCTTTAACTGGATCAAAATTTGGACCTGGCATTTATGATATAATTATATCATTAGGCAAAATAGAGGTAATAAAACGTTTAAATAGCAAGATATTTAGCTAATACTGCAGATGCTTCACTGGAGCTGGATGTCTGAGATCTAATTTCATTAATCGTTTTTTTACATTCCATAACTTGTTTTTGCATAAGTTCTGGGTTCTTTAATAAATAAACAACAGATTTGTAAATTTCTTTAGCATTACATTCATCTTGTAACAACTCAGGTATAATTTCTCTATTATTGATAATATTTATTATATTGGCAAACTTGACCTTAACTAATAATTTCATGATTAGATAATTGATCATGTTGATTTTGTAAATAATTATTGATGGGATTTCTAAATTACAAATTTCTAAAGATATAGTTCCTGATTTTGATATAGCAAAAATTGAATTTGACAATATTTGTGATTTAATATCTTCATCAGAAATTATTTGATAGTTTTTTAGGGTAGTATTTTTTAAATAATTAACTAATGAATTTTTATTTTCATCAGTTGCATGAAAAACAAAATTATAATTATTAAAATTTTTATTCATAATCTTAATAAAATCACACAAAATTGGTAAAAGAATATTAGTTTCTGAATTCCTACTACCAGGAAAAATAGATATTAATTTTTTTTTATCATTAATTATAGATGATAAGTCAATTTTTGTTTTTTTACCTTCTTCAAGCAAAGGATGGCCAACAAATGTATTGGGTATAGCCTCTTTATCAAAATATTTTTTTTCAAAATTAAATAATAAAAGTATATGATCAATAAATTTTTTAAAATTTTTAACCCTACCTTCTCTCCATATCCATACTTGTGGTGCAACATAATGAATTATTTTAACATTATTATTCTTTTTTTTTACTTTTTTTGCAACTCTAAGAGTAAAATCAGGACTGTCGACACTAAACAAAATATCAGGCTTAAATTTAAGAACTTCATCGACAGTTAAATTAATTATATTTCTTATCTTAAAAATATTAAGTAATACATTTGTAAATCCAATATATGTAATTTCTTTGAGGTTAAAAATTGATTTTATACCTAATTTATTTAGATGAACACCGCCAACACACAAATATTCAATTCCAGGAACTTCTTTTTTTAACTGCTTTATAACAGATGAAGCAAGCTTATCACCCGAAGGTTCACCTGTTATTATAAAAATTCTTTTCATTTTATTGTTATAAAAATTTTATGTTTATTTGCAAAATTAATACATTCATTTTTATCTAAAAAAATATTTTGTTTTGACTTCATTACAACACCTTTAATAGAAGCTTTTTTGCAATCTATTAGGGTATCAATACCGATAGTTGGTAGATCTGCTCTAAGGTCTTGTTTTTTTTTAGGAAATTTAATTAATATAAAATTTGAATCTTTTAATTTTTTTAATGATAGCAACATTTTTTTTGTCCCATACATAGATTCTTTTGCTACAACATCATTGCCGTTTATGATTAATCCCTGAACATGATTGTGAGCATTAAGTTTACTAAGAGAAATAATTCCTTTTTTGATTTGTTTTAATTCATTATTATTTGGTTTTAATTTTGTGAAATTACCTCTTTTTAAAGTTAATTCTGGATTAAAGAAATTTGAACTTATAACTTTAATTTTATGTTCTGCTAGTATCTTTATTAATTCTTTTAAGATAGCAGCGTCACCTAATTTAAATGCAGATACAATTCTAGGTAAGTAGAACAATCCTTTAAAATCTAATCTTAATGATGATAATTTGGGTTTATCTATTTTTCCTGCAAACAAAACTTTCTTACATCTTTTTTCCTTAATCAAATTAAGAATTTTTCCAAATTGCCCTGAGTTTATATGATGTGAATTATTATCTTTATTAAATTTATTATTATTTGTTAAATCAATAATAAAATATTTAATTTTTTTATTTTTTAAATTGTTGATTATTAATTTTGGAAAATCTGTATTACCAAGAAAAAGACCAATCATTTTTTCTCAAAATAATTAATATTTATAACTACTCTAACATTTTCATCAGTACAATTTACACCACAGTGTTTTTGATGGCCATCAAAAATAATTATTCTATTAGCCGTGCTTGAAATTTTTTTTCCATTTTGAAACAATGTAGAACCATTATTTGTATTACAATAAAAAACTGCTGTTTTAATATTTTCTATACTAGTATCGGTATGCATAAGTGATTTTTTATTAATTTCTTTTTTTGATGTTAAGTTTGCTTTTATTCTATAGATTTTTTTAACATTTAAATTTTTTAATATAGGGATTAAAATTTTGAAATATTTAGAAACAATTTTACCACCATCATCAACAAATAAATGAGTGAACTGAAAATCACCATCATGTAGTTCTGATTTTCCATTAACAAAATACCATGGAAAATTAGCTTCCATAACTACCTTAGCTAAAGTGATAAAATCTTTATGATCTATAAAATTATCAAATACCTTCATTTTCCTGATAATGGAGTACAAATAGGACGTTTTTTATCTTTATTGATAAATTTAATTATATCATCAACTAATAAATTTTTTTTGTGTTTTTCAGATAAATTATTTAAATTATCTGTTAACTGTTTAGTTTTAAAAATTTCTTTATAAGCTTCCGTTAAAGATAATATTTCTTTATTGGGTATATTATTTCTTCTTAAGCCTATTAAATTTAAACCAACAAGATGACTTCTGTTACCTATTGATAATGAATATGGTATAATATCCTTTTCAACACCAGTCATACCACCAATCATAGCCATTTTACCTATCCTAGTAAATTGCTGTACCCCAGAGTTACCACCAATAATGACATTATCATCAATTTGAACATGTCCTGCTACCGCAACATTATTAGCTAAAACAATGTTATCTCCTAAGATGCAGTCATGTGCAACATGTGAGGAAACCATAAACATACAGTTGTTTCCTAGCATGGTCACTCCACCACCACCTTTTGTACCAGTGTTTATGCTCACAAATTCTCTAATTTTATTATCATTTCCTATTATAAGCCTTGTAAATTCAGAGTTAAATTTTAAATCTTGTGGATCGTTGCCTATAGATGCAAATGGATAAATTTTATTATTTTTTCCAATAACAGTATTTCCTGAAATACATACGTGAGAATGAATTATTGTGTTTTCTCCTATTTGAACATTTGGACCTATAACTGAATATGGACCAATTTTGACATTTGAGGCTATTTTAGACTTAGGATCAATTATTGCTGTTTTATGTATCATTTATTATCTTTAATAAAATTTTTTAAATTTTTAGCTGGATAACCCATTACTTTAGTGTTGTCTGCTATATTTTTAATTACACCACTTCCTCCTCCAATTTTAATATTATTGCCAATTGTTAAATGTCCAGAAATTCCAGCCTGACCCCCAATAACAACATTGTTTCCTAAAATAGAGCTACCAGCAAGACCAACTTGTCCTGCTATAATACAATTATCTCCAATCTTATTATTGTGCGCTATATGAACCTGATTATCTAAATATGTATTTTTTCCAATAATTGTATTTGATAAAGATCCTCTATCTATAGTAGATCCACACCCAATTTCAGAATTATTCTCAATAATCACAATTCCTATATGTGGATATCTGATATTCTCATTTTGTATTGGAAAAAAACCAAACCCTTTTTTGCCAATAACACAACCATCTAAAATATTAACATTATCTTTAATTATAGTTTTTCTAATAATAACATTTGAGCCAATTGAGCAATTATCACCAATAAGCACATTACTCTCAATAATAGAATTATGACCAATAGAACAATTTTCACCTATTTTTACATTCTTACCAATTAAAACATTTTTTCCATATTTAATTTTATTTTTAAAATTAATATTTTCTATAAATTCTACAGTATGATCAAAATTATCTACAACAGCATCTGCGTAAAAAACTTTGGTTATATTGGCAGTGGCTATTAAGACATTATCTACAATTATTGGTTTACAATTTTCTGGAAGCAATTTTGATAATATATTTGTGGTGATACAAAAAGATGCTTTAGTCTTTGATGCCACAATTTCATATTTTTTAGAATGAAAAAACGTAATAGTATTCTTTTCAGCCGTTGTTAAATCTTTAATATCTTTAACAATTATTTTTGAGTAATTTTCTAAGTTAGGAGTGTTTGATGTTTTAAGTAAATGACCTATATCGAAAGGTCCATGTTTTTTAAAAAAAGGATTAAACATCAGTAAAGTATTTATCAAAAAAAAAGCTAAAAAAATATCAAGAATTATTGCTAATTATTTCTTATCTACAATAGTTGCAGACCAAATCGCGTCTGCCATTTTTTTACCATCTACAATAGCTTCACCTTTATATTTCCACACTCTTCCATGCGATCTTATGGCTTCAATATTTAACTCTAATCTACAATCTGGAATAACAGGGTTTCTAAACCTAGCTTTCTCAATACCCATTAAAAAAACAAGTTTATTCTGGTAAGTTTTTTTATCAAGACCATGAGCAGTTAGTGCCGCCGCTGCTTGACCAAAAGCTTCTACAATTAAAACTCCTGGCATAACTGGATTATCTGGAAAGTGACCCTGAACAAAAAAACTATCTCTTTTAACATTAACTACAGCAGTGGCAGAAAAAAGTTTTTTAATATTATGAAGCTCATCGATAAGAAGCATTGGCTCTCTATGGGGTAATAAGTTTTGTATTTGAGGTTTATTCAAAAATTCTTTTTTCATTTAACTTTAAACTCTTTTATTTCTATATTAACAAGTTTAATAATATCCATACTAATATCTAGTTCAGATTTCCCAATTATTATATTTTTCTTATTTAATATTAAAGAAATTGACTTATCTCTTGAATATTTTAATAATATTTCATTAATCTGTTTTACAAATTCATTGGTATTATTTATTTTTAATTGATTTAAATAATTAATTTTTTTTTTTTTATTATTTGTGTATTTTTTAATTTCTAATTTTAAAAGACTAACTTTTTCATTAAATTCAATTTTTGATAAAATATTTTTTTGGGCAATAATTTTTTTTTCTTGTTGATTAAAATTATTTTCAATTTTTTTAAATTCTAGAATTGCTTTATTATTTATTTCATCTAATTGTTTTAAAATTGATTTACCTACAATGGATGTGGACATAATATTGTCCATATTTATGTAAACTATATTTATATTAGCAGAACTTGTTTGTACAAAAAATAAAAAAATAAAATGAAAAATTATATAAATTTTTTTCATTAAAATGTTGTTCCTATATTAAATCTAAATGACTCGGTAATATCATTATTGCCTTTACTAATTACTTCTGTAAAAGAAAAATTAAGAGGTCCTATAGGGGTAAACCAATCTATCCCCAAACCAAAAGATGATTTAATCTTATTATCATCAGATGCACTTGAATCATAATCTACCCCCCAAACATTAGCTATATCTAAAAATAATAAAAAATCTGTACTTTGAAGACTAGGTAAGACTTGAGGTAATGTGGTCGATAAAGTTAACGCTGTAGCATAATTTCCACCAATAAAATCTTCTCCATCTTTCGGTCCAACTTTACCAGGCTCAAAACCCCTAAGTTTACTAGATGGTAATGACAATCTTTCTGAAAGTTTAACATCTTTATTTGTAAGTGATTGGGTAGCTGAGGCATATAAACTAATAGCTGCTATATTTTCTTTTAACCAAGAATTATAAATTTTAAAATCATATACATTCTTTAATGAATAATTCTCACTTATTATTGGCAAATTTTGTGTAAATTTACTTCTAAAACCATCAGTAGTTTTAAACTTTTGATTTCTTTTATCGTAGTCAAAAGAATAATTAAAAAAAGTGTCAAAATATGACCCTTTTTGTTTTGCCATGCTGTCAGATGCTGTTGCGTCGGTTTTTAAAGTTTCAACAAAAGATGACAAACCTGTTGTAAAATAAAGATCATCATATAGTTCATAGCCACTACCTATAGAGAAGCCAGTTTTATTAGATTTGTAACCAAAATCCTTAAGTTGATCGGTAACAAGACTTTGAACAGAAAGATTTAATGATCTATTTGTACCCTTATAGTTTGGATTATTTAATGAAAACAAGCCCCTAACAGAAGTACCACTTAAAGAAAGACTAGAGTCAAATTTAAGCCCCCTTCCTAAAAAATTATTTTCAGCTGCACTCACTCTAATAGTACCTCCAGAACTACCTGCACCTGCTCCAGCAGTAATTTCACCTGTAGGTTTTTCTTCAACATTAATGTTAATTATTTTTTGATTAACATTAGTACCAGTTATAATTTCACTTTTTACATCTTTAAAAAAATTTAATGATTTAATGCTGTTAATAGATTTTGTGTGGAGTAAATTATTAAAAGGATCTCCTTCATCTACAAAGAGATTATTTCTAATAACCTCTTCCCTAGTAATATTATTACCAAAGATATTAATTCTTTCTACATAAAATTTTTTATCTTCTTCAGCAATATTAAAAGTTAAATTAATTAAATTATCTTTGAAGCCTTCTTCAACAGTTGAATCTAAAAATTCATATTGTTCATTTAGAACAACTCTATCAATTTCTTTTAGAATTTTATCAATAGCTAGTAATGAATAATTTTTTCCTTTAAGTTGATCAAAAATTTTATTCAATGCAATAAAGTCATCAACATTAAAATCTGAAGGTAAATTTAATTTTATATCATTAAGATAATATTTTATACCAGGTGAAATATTGTAAATAATTTCAAATTTATCATCACCTAAGTATTTTGCAAATGATGACTCAATTTTTATATCATAAAAACCACGATTTTTATAAAAGTTATTTAATAACTGTGTGTCAAAATTTATTAACTCTTCATTTAAAAATTTTTTTCCAGAAATAAATTTCCAAAATTTATACTCTTCACTAATAATTATATTTCTGAGTGTTTTTTCTTTTACATAAATGTTTCCAATAAAGGAAATTTTTGAAATTTTAGCTTTATTACCAATGTCAATATCATAAATTAAGTTAATTTTTTTATCCCCAAGGTTTTCAAGGGAAGTTGTTATTGTGGCAAAATAATATCCTGTTTTCTTAAGGAAATTTATTATAGCAATCTCATCTTTTTTTAATAATACAGTGCTGAATGAAGATCTATCCTTTAAATTTAAAATATCAATTATATCATTCTTGATTTTTTTTGCTTTAATACCTTGAATTAGAACAGATTGAATTATTGGATTTTCATCTATGTTAATTATTAATTGGTCGTTTTCAATTTTAATTGTTACAGCTTCAAAAAATCCAGTATTGTATAATTTTTTTAAAATATCATTTATTAAATTCTCATCTAAAAACTTATCATCAGGAATTTCTGAAAAAACTAAAATTGTTTCGTTAGAAATTCTCTCATTTCCGTTAACAATTATTTCTTTGTAATTTTTTGAGTAAGCAGAAAAAATTAAAAGTAGAGAAAAAATAATAAAATTTAAAAATAGCTTAAACATAGCGAGTTTATACACTCAAGGAGTCAATTTTTAAACTTACATAATGAGCTAAATCAGTAATTTCAGCAATATTTTTAGGCTTTATTGATCTAAATCTATTAAATTCTGCATTACCACAAATTTTCATTAATATATTTGATATATCAACAAATTTAATCTTATTGTTCAAAAAAAGATTTACTAATTTATCGTTTGAACTTACGATTACAGTCTCAAATAACGAGTCTTTTTCATTCATTTTATTAAGTATATTTACTATTGGGAATTTAATATTATCAACTTTTTTTAAATCTAAATTATTTAAAACTTCGATGTCAATATTTTTTGATTTAAGTTCTTTATCAGTATCAAAGTAGATAGAATTAAATATCGGTATTTTCATGTTTGTATCATGAACTAAGAGTTTTGATAGCCCATTATTAAATTTTACAATTGCGTGCAGGTATGATTTTGGATGAATAAGAATTTCAAGCTGGTTATAGTTTAAATCAAATATTTTTTTGGCTTCTATAACTTCAAAAACTTTGTTCATTAACGTAGCAGAATCGATTGTAATTTTTTTACCCATTGACCAATTTGGATGTTTTAGAGCTTCTTTAACAGAAATATTTTTAAATTTTTTTAATGGAAGGTTTCTAAAAGGACCACCGGAAGCAGTTATATAAATTTTTTCAAAATTATTTTTTTTATTATTATCTAATAAAGACCAAATAGAAAAATGTTCGGAATCCACAGGTATAAAATTTGTTTTATATCTTTTTAAATCTTTCTTAATCAAATTCCACCCACAAATAATTGACTCTTTATTGGCTATTGCTATAGTTTTGGTATATTTGATGATATCTAAGGTTGGTTTTAATCCTTGAAAACCTGAAATCGCACACATCGAATAGTCAATTTTTTTATTAATATGAAAAATTTTATTTAAAGAATCAAAGTTTTTAAAAACTTTGATTTTAGTATCTTTTAAAATTTTTGTAGCAATTAAAAATGAGTTATTATCAGTAATAATAATATTTTTGACATTAAAAATCTTAGCTTGTTTTATTAATTTTTTGTAATCTTTATTTGCTGTTAGTAATTGAATTGTAAAATTTTTTTTATCTTTTTTAATAATATCTAATAAGGAAGAACCAATAGAGCCTGTAGAACCAAAAATTACAATTTTTTTCATATTAAATAATTATAAACAAATAAATTCCAAGAGGAATTGTAAAAATCATACTATCTATTCTATCTAAGATACCTCCGTGACCAGGAAGTAAATCACTAGTGTCTTTAACTTTTGCTTTACGTTTAAGGAGTGAAATAAAGAGATCCCCTGATTGTGAAGTTAAGGATAGAATTATTGTTATTACGAACATATTTAGTAAACTTTGATCAATTTGGTTCACATAAAAAAAAGGTATCAATGATATAGAGAAGACAAATGAACCAATTGAGCCAGAAATTGTTTTATTAGGGCTAATTTTAATAAGTTTTTTACCTTTAAATATTTTTCCAAAAACAAGTCCTCCTATATCAGACATTATTGCAACTAAAACTGAGTATAGAAGATAAATCTTAAGATTAAAATAGTCAGATTCTATAGTTAGAATTAATAAAACTAATCCTGACAAATAGAACAAGGATATAGTTTTATAAAAAAACCTAAGAAATTTATCTTTGAGATTAACTTTTTTAATAATTTTTGATATTAAGGCATAAAATTCAATCCAAGAAATCATTGCTATAATAATTAAAGAAATAATCATTATATACGCATAAAAAAACATTCCTATTAAAAGTGATAATAAAAATATTGATGTAATAACTCTTTTTTTAAGATTTGAGCTCATTAGATTGATCCAAAATTTCTTTTAATATTTTTAAACTTGTTTAAGATTTTTTTAAAATCTTTATCATTAAAATCAGGCCATAATTTTTTTTCAAAAAAAATTTCTGTGTACGATAGTTGCCAAAGTAAAAAATTACTTAATCGCTGAGTGTCGCCTGTTCTTATTAATATATCAGGATCTGGTAAATCTTTAGTATACAAGTTGTTATTAATATTTTTTTCATTCAATTTTATTTTTTTTTGTTTAATTTTTTTAATTGTATTGATTAATTCAATTTTGGAGCCATAGTTTAAGGCGATATTAACTAGTAGTGATTTATTTTTTATAGTCTTTTTTTCAGATAGTATAATTAATTTCTGAAGTTTCGTTGGTAATTTATTTAACTCACCAATAAATTTTAGCTTAATATCTTTTTCAATAATTTTATTAATTTTTTTTTTTAAAAAGTTTTCTAATAATTTGAATAAAAAAAAAATTTCACTTTTTGGTCTTTTCCAATTTTCTGATGAAAAAGTATAAAGGGTTAAAAATTTAATCTTATGGTTAATGCATTGATTAATGACTACTTCAACAGTACTTAAGCCTGCTCTATGACCTTCGTTTCTTGAATTTTTATGCCTAATACCCCATCTACCGTTTCCATCCATGATGATGGCAACATGTTTAACTGGGTTCATATGGTCATTATTTCTTTTTCTTTGGCTTCAACTTTCGTATCTATAGTTTTAATGTGTTCATCAGTAAATGTTTGTACTATTTTTTCATTTATTTTTTCATCATCTTCACTAATTTCTTTGTTTTTAACTAAACTTTTTAAATCATCATTAGCTTCTCTTCTAATATTTCTGATTGAAATCTTACACTTTTCACCCATAGATTTAATTAATTTTTTAATCTCTGTTCTTCTCTCTTCATTCAAATCTGGGACAGGTAATCTAATCAATTGACCGTCAATTTGTGGATTTAAGCCTAATTCTGATTTTTTTATAGCTGTGTCTACGAGCGACACATTATTAAGGTCCCAAACTTGGATATTGATTGTTCTTGCATCGGGGGTTGTGATACTTGAAACTTGATTTAATGGCATCGCTTGCCCATAAACATCGACCTTAACAAGGTCTAGCATTGAAGCATTTGCTCTACCAGTTCTTAATGAAGTTAATTCCTTTTGAAAAACCTCAATGGTTTTATCCATCTTTTGACCGTATGTTTTGTCGTTAAACATTTATTCACCTATTTTAATTCTAAAGAAATCATTAATCTTCAAGCCAGGTATGTTAAGTTCTTTTACAATATCTTGCACTTTTTTTTTAGGCTCCATAACCCAAGCCTGTGTTAATAAAGCGTTTTCTTCTTTAAATTTATTCATTTTACCTAAACTAATTTTTTGTGCAATCTCCTCTGTCTTACCTGAGCTTTTTAACTCTTCTGTGACAAGATCTTCTTCTTTTTTAAGTACAGCTTTATCAATTAAATCTGAACTTAACGCCAATGGATTTGATGCTGCAATATGCATTGAAAGTTGTTTACCAAAGGCTTTAACACCGTCACTGTCGTCTGAAGTCTCAAGTGATGCTATAACTGATAATTTAGATAAATTATCTTTAACTACAGTATGCAAATAATTAAAATTTTTAGAGCCTGACTGGTTAAATGTCTTAACTTTACCAATTGTTATCTTTTCACCCATTTTTGCAATTAATGCTACCAGGCTATCTTCAACAGTTTCACCATTTGCCATGTTTGATTTATTAAGTTTTTCTAAATTAGATGAATTGTGGTTATTTAATTCACTTAATTCTTTTGCAAAGGATACAAAGTCATCATTTTTAGCAACAAAATCTGTTTCACAATTAATTTCAATAACAGATATTTTACTTTCATCACCTGAAGTTGCAATAACACCTTCTTTAGCATCTCTTGACATTTTTTTTGAAG
>Ga0209383_1001782_pt1 | contig 13187 bp, 13 predicted proteins | sample CoawatmetaG02DNA_FD_187510 | JGI IMG/M metagenome (GOLD analysis project Ga0209383, IMG submission 187510) | Marine microbial communities from the West Antarctic Peninsula - Coastal water metaG029-DNA (SPAdes) (version 2) | ecosystem: Environmental > Aquatic > Marine > Coastal ... | reverse complement strand
ATTTATAAAATTTATTAATTATTTGCATATATTATACTAATGAAAAAAGAAAAATTTACCTATGAAAAAAGTGGTGTAAACATAAATGCTGCTGATAATTTTGTTAAATTTATATCGTCAATATCAACAAATAATAAAGGCAAAAAAAAGTTTAATAATATAGGAGGCTTCGGCTCTATAACTAATATCCCAAAAAATCTTAAAAATCCTAAAATTGTAGCTTGCACTGATGGTGTTGGTACAAAGGTGGAGATAGCGAATTTACTTAATAAATATGACACAATTGGTATTGATTTAGTAGCTATGAGCGTAAACGATCTCATTGTTCAAGGAGCAAGACCACTTTTATTTTTAGATTATATTTCTATTAATAAAATTGATTTAAATAAATTAAAATCCATCCTTAAAGGAATAGTAAAAGGTTGTAAAATCTCCAACTGCGAGTTAGTTGGTGGAGAAACGGCAGAAATGCCAGATACTTATGAAAAAGGTAAATTTGATATAGCAGGTTTTGCAGTAGGTTTGGTGGACGAAAAAAAAATTTTAACAAAAAAAAAGATAAAAAAACATGACTTAGTGTTAGCTGTGCCATCTAGTGGTGTTCACTCGAACGGTTATTCTTTGGTTAGACATGTTCTTAAAAATAAGAAAATTGATTTGAAAAATAATTCATTTTTAAAAAAAGAATTGCTAAGACCTACAAAAATTTATGTACAAGAGGTTTTAAATTTAATTGATAATAATCTTTTAAATGGGTGCGCAAACATCACAGGTGGTGGATTAGCAGATAACATTAAGAGAGTTATTCCAGATAGATTAGTTGCTGATATAGATTTAGATAAAGTTAAAACAAAAAAAATTTTTAAATGGTTAAAACAAAATAATATTGATGAAAAAGAAATGTTAAAAACATTCAATTGTGGAGTTGGTTTTTGTTTAATAGTTAATCCTAAAAATTTAAATAAAATTACTAAATTTTTTACAAAAGAATTTAAACCCTATGTTATTGGAAAAATAACCACAGGAAAAAATAAAGTTAAACTTAGTGGTAAAATTGACTGGTCTTAAAAAGATTAAAACAGCAGTTTTTATATCTGGAAGTGGAAGTAATTTAAAAAATTTAATAAAATTTTCTAAAACAAAGAGCTCCCCTATATCTATAAACTTAATTTTTTCAAATACTTCTAAAGCTAAAGGTTTAAGATTTTCAAATCAATTTAATATCCAAAAATACATATCAAGCTTCATAGACTATAAAATAGCTGAAGCAAAAATATTAAATTTATTAAAAAAAAAAAATATAGAGTTTATTTGTCTTGCTGGTTTTATGAAGATTTTATCTAAAAATTTTGTTAATAAGTTTAGTGGAAAAATAGTTAATATACATCCCTCTTTACTCCCAAAGTACAAAGGACTTGATACTCACATTAAAGCTATACAAAATAAAGATAAGGTGGCTGGCTGTACTGTTCATTTTGTAACGGCAAAACTGGATTCTGGAAAAATAATTCAACAAAAGGAAGTTAAAATTTCAAAAAAAGATACCCCCACTTCTTTGGCTAAAAAAGTTCTAAGACAAGAGCATAAGCTCTATCCAGTAGCTATAAAAAAAATATTTAATTAATCTTTAAAGAAAAAATTAATCTCAATTTTAGCATTTTCAACACTATCAGAACCATGTACAGAATTTTTATCAATAGAAATTCCATATTTTTTTCTTATAGTTCCTTCTGCAGCTTCCTCTGGTTTAGTTGCACCCATTAACTCTCTGTTTCCTAAAACTGCATTTTCTTTCTCAAGCACCATCACAACTATTGGTCCTGACGACAAATACGTGCATAAATCACTATAAAAAGGTTTTGTTTCATGAACTTTATAAAATTGTTCTGCTTCAGATTTTGCTATTTGGATTTTCTTATCTTTAATAATTTTAAATCCTTTATCTTTAAACATTTCTTTAATTTCATTATCCAGATTTCTTTCTACTGCGTCTGGTTTAATAATTGATAATGTTTGTTCCATGTTACTCATAATGTTCCTCTATTAGTTGGTTTAATAATCTTACTCCATAACCAGTAGCTCCACCTGAGTTTAAAGCTCCACCATATTTTGAAAATGCCATGCCTGCTATATCTAGATGAGCCCAAGGTGTCTTGTTTAGAATAAATCTTTGCAGAAATTGTGCAGCAGTTGTTGATCCTGCTCCACCAACGTAATTTATGTTTTGCATGTCAGCATTTTTCGAGTCTATAAGTTTATCAAAGTTTTTGTGCAGAGGCATTCTCCACAGTTTCTCATCAACTTTTTCACCTACTTCTAATAATTGTTTTGATAATTTATCATCATTTGAAAATAACCCTGCATATTCTGATCCTAATGAAACTATTATAGCCCCTGTTAAAGTTGCTAAATCAACCATAAATTTTGGTTTAAATTTTTTCTCAGTAAAAGTTAGAGCATCTGCCAAAACCAATCTACCTTCTGCATCGGTATTTAATATTTCTATAGTTTTCCCACTATAAGATTTAACAATATCACCAGGTCTTTGAGCATTACCTCCTGGCATATTTTCAACAAGTCCCACAACGCCTACAGCATTTATTTTAGCTTTTCTTAATGCTAAATTTTTCATTAGACCAACTACCGTAGCAGAACCAGCCATATCATAAGTCATATCCTCCATAAATTTTGCTGGTTTTAACGAAATACCGCCAGTGTCAAAACAGACACCCTTACCAACAAAAGCCAAAGGTTTAGAATTATCTTTTAATCCATTCCACTCCATTGTTACTAAGTAAGTTCCTCTAATGCTACCCTGTCCAACACCCAACAATGCATTCATGCCTAGTTTTTTTAAGTGTTTCTCATCATAAATATTTATTTTTAAACCGTCTTTTTTTAGAGAACTTAATCTTTTAGCATATTCATCTGGATGTAAAATGTTTCCTGGTTCTGAAACTAGGTCTCTTGCAAAAAAAGTTCCTTCTTCTAAAGCTTTAAATCTTAATTGATCTGGAGCAGATATTCTATTTTTATTCCCAATAATATTTATAGAAATAAGTTTTTTATCTTTTTTTGATTTATAAATGTTAAATTCGTAAGATTTTAATTTTAATCCATGGAGAAAATATCCTACAAAATTTTCTATTTCATTATTTATGGTGTCTGAATTTATAAAATAATCATCATTTTTTTCGTAATTAATATACCCATGAAATTTAGCTCCTAAACTTTCTATGTCACAAATTTTTAAATTTTTTTTAATGGAAATTAAAAATATTGTTTTTTTTGAGTTAATTTCAAAAGAAAGTAAGTTTTTTTTTAAATCTTTAGTTTTTAACAAATCTGATATGTAGGAAAATTCAATATTTGAAATTATCTTTTTTATCGCATTAATATTGAAATTTTGATCAACAAATAAGATAAGATTTGCTGAAGATTTGCTCATTAATTTATTATTATGATTAATTTTAATAGACATAAATTTAAATACACTCTGTATAAGTTGAGTGCTATATATGAACAAAATTATCATATTTCAATGAAAAAAATCGTTTACAGAAAATTAGCTAAAGACTGCACAAAGTTTTTTTTCTTAACTATATTTACTATAAGTGTCATTATTTGGGTTTTACAAGCAGTTAATTATTTAGATTTTGTTATTGAAGATGGGCATGGTTTTTATGTTTATTTCAAATATACTTTGCTTAGTTTTCCTAAAATATTTAGTAGAATTTATCCATTTGCAATTTTTTTAGCTTTTTCATACATATTATTAAAATATGAGGAAAAGAATGAATTAGTTATATTTTGGAATTTTGGAATAAAAAAAATTTATTTTGTCAATTTTTTTATAAAATTCTCTTTTTGGTTTGTGCTTTTAAGTTTGCTATTAAATGCTGTGGTTACTCCATTCGCACAAGATAGGGCAAGGTCATTTATTCGCTCTTCTGATTTGGATTTCTTTGAGGGAATGCTTAAACCAAAAAAATTTATAGACATCATTAAAAATTTAACAATTTATTATGATGAAAAGGATAAGAACGGAGAGTTAAAAAATATATTTTTAAACGATAGATCTAGTGAAAATAATTCACAAACAACGTTTGCAACCAAAGGTGTGTTTGAAATACGAGGAAAAAAAAAAATACTTGTCCTGTATGATGGTAAGACAATTAACAACGTTAATGGAAAATTTTCTGAATTTAAATTTTCTAAAACAGACTTTAATATCTCCAAGTTTAGTTCTACTAGTACGACACATCAAAAAACGCAGGAAAACTCTACTATAGAATTATTGCAATGCTTGATAATTTCAAAAAATTTAAAGGAAAACTTGAATAGCATAAAAATTAAACAAATTAACAATTGTCAATTTCCAAACTTAAAAAATATTCATCAAGAGCTATATTCAAGATTAATAAAGCCTCTGTATGTAACTTTTCTCATTGCTATCTCTCTTTTATTTATATTAAAATCAAAAAGTGATCCTACTTTTAATTCTAATAAATTTAAAATTTATTTTTTGGGATTTTTATTTATTGTTTTTTTAGAATCATCTTCAAAATTTATTTCTATAAATTTGCTACAAAACTTATTTATATCAGTCTTGCCTTTTCTTTTATTATTTACAATATATCTTTATTTTTTAAGAACTTTAAAGGTCAAAATAAAATGAAAACTTATACAAAATTCTTAATTAAATTGTTTAATTTTTCTTTTTTAAAAGTTTTTTTTACTTTTTTTATTATAATTTTGATAATTAATGTTTTGGAACAAATAGAATTTTTTAGAAATATTAATCTTAATTTTTTTTATCTTATTTTTTTATCTTTTTTAAACACACCCTCTATTATATTGGAAATACTTCCTTTTATTTTCTTATTATCTACACAAGTTTTTTTTATTTCACTGATAGATAAAAAAGAGTTGGAAATTTTTAAATATACTGGCCTTAATAATTTAAAAATTACTAAAATTATTAGCATATATACTTTCTTTATTGGTCTAATTTTAATTATTTTTTTTTATAATTTTTCTGCTGTTTTAAAAAATTCATACTTATTAATTAAAAATAAATATTCAGATGATAATAGATATTTAGCTGTAATTACTGAGAATGGACTTTGGATTAAGGATCAAGTAGGAAATAATATTAACATAATAAATGCTAATAGAGTCGATGATGAATTTTTATTAGATGTTATGATAACTCAGTTTAATAAAAATTTTGAGATTATAAATATTATTAAAAGTGTTAAAGTTAATATATCCTCTTATGAATGGAAGATATTTAAACCTTTGATCATAAAAGATAATCAAAAAAATACTTTAGATGAGATGGTGTTTCGATCAAATTTTGATCTTAAAAAGATTAATAGTTTGTTCTCAAACCTTTCATCCCTTACAATGACTGAGTTATTTAAATTGAGAAAAAGCTACAAAACTCTAAATTATTCTGTGATTGATATTGACTCTCATCTATATAAAATTTTCTCATACCCTATTTATCTCACCTTAATAACTATTTTTGCTGCAATAATTATGTTTAATATTGGTTACCAAAAAAATTCCATCTTTCGAATAACATTGGGAATATTCTTTTCTGTGATTATTTATTATGTTAATTATTTTTTAAATGTTTTGGGTGTTAATGAAAAAATTCCATTAATTCTATCTATTTTTATACCTCTAATTATATTATCAATAATCAATTTCATCTCTATAATAAAGCTTAATGAAAAATAAATTCTTAGTTATATTTTCAATATTTATACTTATCCTAAGTCCACTTTGCTCTACTATAGCTGAGGAATTTAATTTTAACATAACTGAACTGCAGATTTCTGAAAGTGGCAATATTATAAAAGGTACTAACGGTGGAGAGGTTACTACTAAAAATAATAATATAGTAATTACAGCGAATAATTTTAATTATAATAAGCTAACAACACTTTTGGAGGCTAAAGGTAATGTAAAAATAATTGATAAAATTGCAGATGTCATAATTGAATCAAATGAAGTTTTTTATTTAAAAAATCAAGAAGAAATTTACACAAAGGGAGCAAGTAAGGCTTTTAATGGTACTCACATTCAAATAGATGCTGATCAATATTTTAAATATAACAAATTAACTTCACTCCTGGAGGCTAAAGGAAACGTTATACTGAATGACAGAAATAAAAATATCACCATCAATACAAATGAAATTATTTATCTAATGAATATAGAAAAAATTTCCACACTAGGTAAAACAAATATAAATATTGAGGACAAATATAATATTGACGGTCATGATTTTACTCTACTTAGAAATGAAATGCTTTTATCTTCTAACAAAAAAGCTACATTAAATGATAATAATTCAAATATTTATAAAGCTGATAAATTTCAATACTCTGTAAATGAAGAAATTATTAAAGGAGAAAAGATTGAGATTAAAAAAAATGAAAAAAATAATAAATCTGATAATTTTTTTTTTCAAAAAGGTTTTTTTGATCTAAAAAAAAATAAATTTTTAGGGAAAGATGTTAATGTTATTTTTCATAAAACATTATTTGACAATATAGAAAATGACCCTAGAGCAAAAGGTGTTTCTGGATATGGGAATGAATTTAATACTTATTTAGATAAAGCAGTTTTTACATCTTGTAAAAAAACTGACAAATGTCCACCCTGGAAAATGCGTGCCACAAATGTTAGGCATGATAAGGTTAAAAAACAAATTATCTATAAAAACGCCTGGTTAGACTTATACGACTTTCCAGTTATATATTTTCCTAAATTTTTTCATCCTGACCCAAGTGTTAAAAGACAGTCAGGCCTTCTAAGGCCAGAAATTGGGGATCATACAACCTTGGGGGATTCGATTTACTTACCTTACTTTTTTGTGCTATCAGACTATAAAGATATTACAGTAAAACCAAGATTATTTAATGATAACACGCTGGTATTACAAAATGAATATAGGCAAATAACTAAAAACTCATTAACTTTAATAGATTCTAGTATTACAACTGGTCATGACTCTAGTGTTCTTGATAAAGGCGATACAAGGACGCATTTTTTTGCCAACTCTAAAATTAACCTAGGATTAAAAAAATTCATAAACAGTGATCTGGAAATTAACTATGAAAAAGTCTCAAATGACAATTATCTAAAATTATTTAATTTTATTAAATCACCTCTTTTGCTTAAAAATAATGACGCATTGGAGTCGAGTATTAAATTAGATCTTTCACATGAAGACTATGATTTTACATCCTCTTTTGAAATGTATGAAACTTTAAAAGGTAATAATTCAGACAGGTATCAATATGTTTTACCTTCATATGATTTTTCAAAAAATTTTAGCCTAGAAGATATGAATGGAAGTTTTAGTTTTGGCTCTTATGGAGATAATACGTTAAGAGGAACTAATATTAGCAAATCGATACTTAGAAATGATTTAAACTACACATCATATAATTATTTTTTTGATACTGGGATTAAATCAAACTTTGAAGTTTTCACAAAAAACGTTAATTCGATTGGGAAAAATAACATTAAATATAAAAATAGTCCTCAATCTGAGCTGATGAGTGCTTATAATTATAATGCCTCACTATCGCTTAAAAAAGTTAATAAAAGTAGCATCAATACATTAATACCAAAACTATCTTTTAGACTAAGTCCACATGAAATGAAAAATAATGGCGGTGTAGGTAGAAGGGTTAACGTTGATAGCATTTTTTCCCCTAATAGACTGAGCTTAGGAGATTCGTTTGAAGCTGGTGAGTCTCTAACTCTAGGCTTAGATTTTATAAAAGAAAAAATTAATGTTAAAGAACAAATCTCTGAAATAGAGCAATTTTTAGATTTTAAACTCGCTACAGTTTTTAGATTAAAAGAAGAAACAAATATACCTACTAATAGTACTTTAAATAAAAAAACTTCCAATATATTTGGGCAAATAAACTTAAAACCTAATAAAATTGTTACTCTTAATTATAATTTTTCATTAAAAAATGATTTAAATTCACTTGAATATAACTCTATAAACACAAAATTTGATTTTGGTAATTTAATTACTCAATTTAACTTTTTGGAAGAAAGAGGTGTTGTTGGAAATTCCAACATAATTAGTAATACTACAGATTATAAATTTAATGAATATAGCTCATTAGCATTTGGTACTAGAAGAAATCGAGAACTTAATTTAACAGAATATTATGATTTAGTATATGAATATAATAATGACTGTTTAATTGCAGAAATAAAGTATAGAAAAGATTACTACAATGATAAAGATATCAAACCTAAAGAAGAATTATTTTTTTCTATAACAATTGTACCATTCTATACTTACTCTCCAGATAAAGTAATTTTGAATAAAGATAGAATAGACTAATGAAAAATTATTTATTTATATTATTTTTTTTTTTGATCATTAATGAAGCTAGGTCAATTGAAACAAAAATAATTCATAAGATAGAAAATGAGATTATAACTAATATTGATATAAAAAATCAATTTAAGTACTTAGTTGCACTTAATAGTGGCTTAAAAGAATTAGAAAAAGAAAAAATATTAAGTATTTCTAATGAATCAATAATTAGAGAAAGAATTAAAAAAAATGAAATCTCAAAAAACTTTAAAAAAATTGAGATTGATGAGAAATATTTAAATCTTTTATTAAGCAATATATATTCAAGTTTAAATTTAAAATCATTAGATGAATTTAAAATACATTTAAAGAACTATAATTTAACCTTAGAAGATGTTAAAAAAAAATTAACCATTGATGCTTTGTGGAATGAATTGATTATTCAAAAATATACGTCTCAATTAAAAATTAATAAAAAAAAGATAAGAGAAAAAATTTCTAAGAATGACAACATTAAAAATAAAGAATACAAATTATCAGAAATTATTTTTGAAATAAAAAATAAAGAAGAAATTAAAAATAAATATAACAAAATAATTAAAAGTATATCTCAAATAGGTTTTGAAAATAGCGCATCTATATATAGCTTTTCTGAGTCGGCTAAGACTGGTGGAAATATAGGATGGATTAATGAAAATTCGCTTAACAATAAAATTAAAGAAAATATTAATTATCTAAAAATTGGTGAAATTTCAAAACCTATAATTTTATCAAGTGGTGTATTGATGTTAAAAATAATTAACACTAGAAATTCCCTCGTTACCATCAACATAGAGGCTGAGTTTAAGAAAGCCATAAACTACGAACGAAATAGGCAACTTAACCAATATTCTAAGATTTATTACAATAAAATTAAAAAAAATTTAGATTTTGATGGATAAAAAGCCAATAATTATCGTTGGTGGAGAGCCAAATAGTATTTTTTTAGAAATTTTTTTTAAGAGTATAAAATCTCATAACTATAGAAGTCCGCTGATACTTGTCGCTTCTAAAAAATTATTACATGAACAAATGAAAAAATTGGGATTTAATTTTGAAATTAACACTATTAATAAAAAATTTTCACAGTTTAAAAAATTAGATAATAAAAAAATTAATTTAATTAATGTAGAATATAAATTTACTAATTGTTTTGATGAAATTTCTAGCAAATCTAACAACTATATAAAAAAATCTTTTGATATCGCTTTAAAAATTATTAATCAAAATAAACTTTCTAATTTTATTAATGGTCCAATTTCTAAAAAATATTTTTTAAAAGGGAAAACTTTGGGTATTACTGAATATTTAGCAAAAAAAAATAAAAGAACTAATGAGGTGGTAATGCTAATATATAATAACAAACTATCTGTTAGCCCTCTTACAACGCATATTGCCCTTAAAGATGTCCATAAACATATAACCAAAAAAAAAATATATACTCATGTAAAGCTTATTACAGAATTTTATAAAATTAATTTTAATCAAAAACCTAAAATTGCTATTACCGGTTTAAATCCTCACTGTGAAAGTAATTTCAAAAATTCTGAAGAAGAAAAAATAATAATACCTGCAATTAAAAATTTAAAATTAAAAAATATTAATGTAAATGGCCCATTTCCTGCCGATACAATTTTTACAAAATCACTATTAAAAAATTATGATGTAATTATTGGCATGTATCATGATCAAGTACTTACTCCAATGAAAGCCTTGTATAACTTCGATGCAATCAATATAACTTTAGGACTATCATTTACTAGAATATCTCCTGATCATGGTCCAAATTATTCTATGTTGGGTAAAAATTTATCTGATCCAAAAAGCTTAATTCAAGCCTTAAAGTTTTTGGATAAATAAGTGTATATAAAAGCAAAAAAAAGTCTTGGCCAAAACTTCTTGATAGATAGAGATGTGCTTGAAAAAATTGTTTCAACAACAGATATTGTTAACAAGGAGGTTTTAGAAATTGGACCAGGGAGTGGGAATCTAACCACATATATCTTAAAAAAAAGACCAAAAAAGCTCTATGTTGTGGAAAAAGATGATGATTTAGCTAATTTGCTAAAAGAAAAGTTTGATAATGAAATAGAAATTATCAATGACGATATATTAAAAATATCTGAAGATAAAATTTCAGATCAAAAATTATCTGTCTTTGGTAATTTGCCATACAATATATCAACCGAAATCTTATCTAAATGGATCTTTAATATTGGTTCAAATTTTTGGTTTGAAAGCCTTGTATTAATGTTTCAAAAAGAAGTTGCTGATAGAATTATATCTGAATTTAATAACTCTAAGTATGGCAGACTATCAATTTTATCTAGTTGGAAATTAAATGTAAAAAAAATAATAGATATTAAACCACAAAGTTTTTCACCAAGACCTAAAATAGATAGTTCTTTACTTTTATTCACTCCAAAAAAAAATTTTTTTCAATTAAAAGATCCTAAAAACCTTGAAAAGATTACTAGAATATTTTTTAGTCAAAGAAGAAAAATGTTAAAAAAACCCTTTAATCAAGTTTTTACCAATGGAAAAAACGTTGCAAAAAAATTTGATATCGATCTGAATCTCAGACCTCAAAACCTTAAACCAGAAACATATTTTAAACTTATAAAAGAATATGAAGACTTAGGAGGTTAATTTCTCAACATGTTTTCTGATGAAATTTTTATCGTAATCTTTTGAGCCATTGTTAATTTCAGCATCTATTAAACTACTAATTTTAGAATAACATTCTTCTAGATTATCATTAATTATTACATAATCATAATTAATCCAATGCAATACATCTCTACTAAATTCTTTCATTCGCTCTTCTACTATTAATTTATCTTTCATGTCTCTATTTGATAGTCTTTCAAACAGTATTTCTTTGCTAGGTGGTAGAATAAAAAACGTAATTAATTTATAATTTAACTTTTTATTCTTAATTTGATCAGCTCCCTGCCAATCAATATCAAATATTACATTTTCACTTTTTTCTAATTTTTCAATAACTGGTGTTCTAGTTGTTCCGTAAAGGTGTTTAAATACTTTTGCATATTCTAAGAACTCTTCATTTTTTATTAAATTTTCAAATTTATCATGATCAACAAAATAGTAATCTTTATCTGCAATTTCGTTAAGTCTTGGTTTTCTTGTAGTATGAGAAACCGAAATATAAAAATTTTTGTTTTTAGAGAGAAGTTTTACTAACGTTGTTTTACCTGCCCCAGATGGGGATGATAAAACTACCATTATCCCATCTTTTTTTATGGACATTTAATTGCTAGTTTGCTTTGCCTGCTATAAAGTTTACAGCGTCACCTACAGTAAGAATTTTTTCAGCTTCACTATCTGAAATTTCTGAACCAAATTCTTCTTCAAAAGCCATTACTAGCTCAACGGTATCTAAACTATCTGCTCCAAGATCGTCTATAAAACTTGAATCATCTAATACTTTAGCTTCATCAATACCTAGGTGATCTGCTACAATTTTTTTAACTTTGCTTGAAATATCTTCTGACATAATGTTCCTTTTTGTTATATTTCGTTAATAGTTTAAAAAGTAGTTTTGTCAACCCAAATACATGCCCCCATTAACATGCAATGTTTCTCCATTGATATAATCTGATTGATCTGAGCTTAAGAAATTAACTGCATTAGCTATATCCTCAGGTTTACCTAGTCTATTCGATGGAATTTTAGATATTATTGTTTCTTTAAATTTTTCATCTATTTGGTCTGTCATAGCTGTACTTATAAATCCTGGGGATATGCAATTAACATTAATATTTTTTTTTGCGTATTCAATTGCTAGGCTTTTTGACATTGCAACTATACCAGCCTTAGATGCTGTGTAATTTGCTTGTCCAGCATTACCAGTATGCCCAACTACTGAAGTTATATTGATAATTTTTCCAGATTTATTCTTAAGCATTTTTTTTATCGAATATTTACACAATAAAAAGGTGGATGTTAAATTGATATTTATCACCTTTGACCATTCTTCTAAACTCATTCTAATAGCTAGATTGTCTTTTGTAATACCCGCATTATTAATAATGCAATCTAATGAGCCACCCAATTCTTTTGTTGCATTTTCTATAAATTCTTTAATTTTTTCATGTTCAGAAATATCAAATTTGAGAATCTTAATATTGTTAAATTTTTCCTTTAACTCCTCTAGCTTTTCCATTCTTGTGCCTGTAGCTAAAATATTTGCACCATTTTGCTTTAACTTCTCAACTATGGAATTACCAATTCCACCTGAAGCACCTGTAACTATAATATTTTTATCTTTTAAACTACTCATTGATATTTATTAACTTTATATCCTCTTCTGAATTTATTGCACTAACTTTAACATTTCTATCAATTCTCTTTATCAACCCTGATAAAACTTTGCCTGGTCCTATTTCTATAAATTCTGTAACACCCTTCTCAATCATTAATAAAACACTCTCACGCCAACAAACACTGTTTTCAATTTGCTTAACCAACAACTCTTTTAGTTCATTTGAATTAGATATTTCTTTTCCTGTTACATTTGAAATAAGGATATTTTTAGGTTCGTTAAAATTTAATTTTGCTATTTCTTCTTTCATTACAAGTGTTGCTTTATTCATTAATTTACAATGAAACGGAGCACTAACTGGTAATTTAATATTTTTAATATTTGAAGCCTTCAAATCAATCATGATTTTTTCCAGGTCTTCGATTTTTCCGCTTAATACAATCTGACCTACGGAATTATCATTTGCAATAAAGCATTCATACTTATCTTTATTCTCAT
>Ga0209383_1001777_pt1 | contig 13216 bp, 12 predicted proteins | sample CoawatmetaG02DNA_FD_187510 | JGI IMG/M metagenome (GOLD analysis project Ga0209383, IMG submission 187510) | Marine microbial communities from the West Antarctic Peninsula - Coastal water metaG029-DNA (SPAdes) (version 2) | ecosystem: Environmental > Aquatic > Marine > Coastal ... | reverse complement strand
TTAAGCTGACGGCAAAAATTATCTTCTGTGTAAGCGTAAGAGGACGTATCAATACCTTCCATTCCTAAGTATTGCACGGCGCCATTACCCGAGGTTCCTGAGCCAATGTTTATGGTTGCCTTTGAGTCCATCCATATATCTGCTTCCCCGTTATATTGACTATCCTGCCAGAGAATCTGAGAACCAGAGGCGCTCATTTGTCCTTTCATTACATCAATACTCCCTCCAACCACTCCTGTGTAAACAAAGGTAAATTCACCAAAAGTATTCGTTTCACTAACAGGCTTAACAGCAGAGCCGTATGTGTGAACTGTCATTCCACCCTCCACTGGGACCCAAGCTTTAACATTCATTGGATCATTTCCTGAGGCTTGAGAAACAGTCACTGTTACTTTCCTATAATTAACCGTTGATTCTCCAGCTTTAGCGCTTGCAGCCGCTGCTTTAGTTTCAACTTGCGCCCCTGAGGCTACTTGAGATGAAGCGTTACATGTGTCCTCATCAATCAAAGCTAAATAAGTCACTGGAGATGGTCCAGCCATTTTGTCTGCAGCTAATTGCTGCATGAAGCAAAGCAAAAAGGATGGCATACCTAAATTGTCTTGCAGATCGTCTGACATAAAAAACTGCCCTTCTTGTTTGGCATAGGCGCTGTCTGCCGGAACTGCACTGAAGGCTGAAATTGAAATAAATAATCCGCAAAAGATTAATTTAATTTGATCTTGTAAATTCATTCTTAACTCTCCTTTTTAAGTTCAGCTATTGCAACTTTTGCAGGCAACTTAATGCCAAAGTTATCTGCCGTATCGTCAGATACAGTAATAACTAATGAAACAGTTGAAGAGAGGCTGCCATCTGAAACTCCTACTGATACGTTGTAAATATTATTCCCTCCACTATCTACTGGAGTTTCGTAATCTGGTGCAGCTACAAAACTGAGGTTGCCTGAGCTTGAGATACTAAATTTTGAGGCATCCGATCCACTCAATGAATATGTCAGTGACGAGGAAGCATCTGGATCTGATGCAGCAACAGATATGGTTGCAACACTATTTTCTGTGTAACTCTGAGCAGAGGCTATAGAGAACGACGGGCTTTCATTAACATTCCCAACTGATACGGCCACTGCTTGTGAGCTTGTAAGACTTCCATCCGATACATTCACTGTAAAGTTATAGACATTGTCCAAGCCATTATCAGTTGGACTTTCAAAGTTTGGGGTCGCAAGAAAAGAAACTGTCCCAGTGGTTGAGTTAATAGAAAATTTTGCGTCATCAACTGCAACAGAGCCAGAGGCAAGGCTGAAAGTTAGAGTTGTTGAGGCATCAGGGTCGCTCGCAGAAATTGAACCAACAGCAGTTGATTGCTCTGCAATTGAAAAGGATGTACTGGAAATAATTGGAGCTTCATTGACGTTTGTTATAGAGAGTGAATAGCTCTGAGTTGCACTTAGTGACCCATCAGAAACCTTAACGGAAAACTCAATTGTATTATTTAAACCTATGTCTGATGGAGATTCATAATCAGGCGCTACAGCAAAAGTAATGCTTCCGGATGAAGAATCAATGGACAGGAGCCCCTCATCCTTGAGACCTTCAGAATTTACCAAACTAAAAGAAAGGGAAGAACCAGAATCTGGATCACTTGCAGATATAGTACCCAGGGCAGTAATTCCCTCAGCTTTATTTGCAATGGAAGCTGTAGAAATAGTTGGAGCTTCATTAACATTTGTAATTGAAAATGTATAATCTGATTGAGTGGATAGTGCTCCATCAGAGACCATTACAGTGAAATCAACAGTGTTGTCTGCATTTAAATCACTTGGGGATTCAAAATTAGGCGCAGTAACGAAGGTAACTGTACCAATGGCACTGTCTATGGACAACAAAGCTTCATCTTTTGATCCAGCTGAATCTACCAAAGAGTATGTCAAAACAGAATTACTATCCTCATCAGAGGCTGAGATAGTCGCAACCGCTGATGAGTTTTCAGGTGTATTTGATATAGCTGCTGTTGAAATAGATGGGGCCTCGGCAACATCTGTTACTCGTATATAAATAGTTTGTGTCGATGAGGCAGTACCTGAAGAAGTAGTAACATAAACCTCATAAACGCCATCTTTATTTAAGTCAGATGCAGCCTCATAATTAGCTGATCCAACAAAAGATAATAGATTTCCAGAAATAGAAAAGTCTCCAGAATCAGGACCCCCAGAAATAGAATGCGATATTGGGCTTGCCGATTTATTTACAGAAGCGTCTATAGGCCAAGAACCTAAAGAATTTTCTGTTAATTTAAACTCTGAAAAAGATGCAACTGTAAGCTCTAATGGGGTTGATCCACCACCTCCACCACCACAAGCAGTAAGAAAAAGTACTGCAGCAAGTGAGGCACTCTTTTCAAAATATTTCATAAATAGCTCCGAGAGTTCAAATCACTCAATGAGTGAGAAAAGTTTGTAGTATTAAACTATAAAGAAAAAAGAAACATTACATTGTGAACAATGCATAAAATAATTTTATGCTTTTTATAGAAACGTATAATTAACGAATAAAAGCTTTAACTAAATAGAACCCTTGATAAGGAGTAATTGATACGGAGACGATTTTAATTCCTGGGTGATTGACTAAAGATTCAAAGAATTGAGAATAATTGACGACTGATTTGCTCTTAAACGATACAAACATTGCTCCCTCCTCTTCACCCAATTGAAAGTCAATCAGCGGATAGAGCTTAGATTCTGCAAAAATAAAATCACTTTCTTCAGGGTACTCAGATAAAGCATTTTGTGCCAATGAATATTTTTGATAATTCAAAGCTTTGTCATAAACATACTCAAAGTTAGTCTTTGCTATCTCAAGATTTAATTTCTTTGCTGATATTTTTTTTGATATATCTCCAAGATAAATAGAGATTATTATTAAAGGCAGTAAAAATAGAACAATTTTAATTATTTTTTTTTCGTTAGTTTGAAGTGATCCCCAAAAGTCTAATAATTTAATCTTAATCATTATCATAATAAATTATTAAATTACCGTACCATCCATCCGAACCTTTGTTGAGACCGCTATCATTAATATTGACGGATTTGGACTGAACGAGCTCCTTAAGAAGAGAAAGCTTAAGAGGAGATAGGCTCTCTACATTTGCCTTGATTTCACGGTCGTCAAAGTTAATGTTGATTCTTCGTATTGATTCATCCGATAACGTCTCAATGTAACTTAAGGCTTCCATATCTTGAGATGAAACAACTGACTGCAATGGAACGTCTTTAGTTAAATCATTAATTTGTGCCTTAGGATTAACAAGTCTCTTGAAGCTAGGATTCAATTGCTGAAATATCGTCATGGTATTTTCTTTATAAGAGGTAATGGAAGAATTAAGAAAGCTGTTAATCAGTAATGGTGATACAAGAACAATCAAAAGAGAGGCAGCCATAACCCAAGATTCAGAATAGCTAAGTTTAAATTTAGACCTTAAAAATTGTAGCGATAACTTTCGTTTAAATAAATTAAATAGGCTTAAGCTCAAATGTGAAGCCACACTAATGTGAAGGTCCTCTAAAGATTTTTGTAGGTGGGTGAAATTATTCAAAGCATGGGAAGAAATATTATTATTTTCTTTAAGGACTTCTAAAGAATTTAAATCAAAAGAGCTTGCATCTAATCTATCAAGATAGTCTCCCAGGGAAGAAATGGAACCGCCAAAACCAGATCCATCATCAAAGGATATAACAAACGAATGATTTGTGAGAAAGATGGTATTGCGTTGACCTTGGATAAGAAAATGTTCTGGGACAAGAATAATCTCAGCATCCATTTCATAAAATCTTTTTGCGATAGATTCAAAGATGGAGGAGTCAATCCAGGAAGCAAGATTTAATTCTGCGTTATAAAAGAATTTTAATCTAGACACATCGCTGATCAGTTTATCCTCTACTTCTATTAAAACATTGGCTCTTAAAATCTCCCCTTTAAGTCCATCCTTATTCTCATATTTCATGAATCCAAATAATTGAGAAGGAATCATCACAAAAATATTAGCGCTGTCAGCAAGATTGCTGTCAATATCAGAGAATGAAACAGAATTTAATGGAGGGGTGGTCACTTCTCCATAAGAATAAATATCAATATATTCTAATGTTGAATCTTGAAAATGAATAAAAAAATTAGTCATGTCATGTTAAAAGTTAAATGTGCGGCTTATTACTTGTGCTGAATTTGAAATATCTAATATAACAAGTGTTTCAAGATTAGCAGAAAAGTTTTCATTCATTATGTAACTTTGCAGTTTAAAGGTTTTTGAATTGGTGCTTAACACTTGAGAGGGGAAATTTGCTACCTGGATAAACTGGTCAATAAATACATTCACATCATCATAACCATTTTTTGGCATATTAAAGATTTGACTGGCTGTATATTCTAAATTTTCTTCATCAAAAAATGATGCAATCAACAATGAATCACTCTGAACCAAAGAGTTAATATTGATTATTTGATTATTTCGATTTGGAAGAACGCAAAGATTGCTAATTAAATCCCTGTAATCCATCCTTGCCATGATTGGAAAATTATTAATCTCTGATATGTCTACAAGCAATCTTTTTGGAGTAAATTGACTAATTCTGCTTGCCGGACCTATGTAGAAATAATTTTCTGCGCCAAAATTTAGAGGTTGATTATCACGATCAACCCAATCGATAAGCTGGTCAATAAAAGATTCGGCATCAGCCTCATTGACTTGCTTTAGTTTCAGGTACCTTTCCAGCCAACCTTGATACAACGGCCTGATTTCATATGAGTTATCTGAAGGTTTAAATAAACTGTTTAAATTGAAGCAATTAGATGCATCTGTAACAGAGAGCTCTAGATTCATTAAATCATTTTGAAAATAAAATTTATTGTTAAGAAGTGGATCGTTAAGTGTGAGTTTTGATTGAAAAAGTTCAATATTTTTTTGGAGCGATTGAATGGCTTGTTTTTCAGAACTCATCAGCATTTGATGGCTTAAGTTTTTAAAGTCCAGATAAGCCTCTCTTTTTAATGATATATAAAAATTTTTACTAATCTGCATACTTATAATAGATAAAATCATTACTATTAAAAGCGTTGTGATCAATATTACGCCAGGTTTAGTCATAAGTATTATTGAGGTGTGATTTGATAATCCATGTATAGGATTTGCCTTGATCCTGCTCTATATAAATTTTTATTAACTTCGGAAATTTTCTTTCCACGATAGTATTTTTTGGCCAAAAAGGAGACCATGCATTATTATCAGAAAATTCAAGACTCACGTTCGAGACATTATTAAGCAGTATAGTTTCAAAGAAATCGTCTCTGTTTGCAGGAGCTGATGCATAGAATTGCTTTCTAATGAACTGACTGCCATCAAGGAGATACTCAATGCGAGCAAGAGAGTTAGAAAAATTTTTTCCAGCTCTTACTTTAGTTGTGAATTTAAAACTATCAGCATTCAAGCTACTTTCAAATATTTGTGGCTGGGGCTCTCCTCTCGAATCTATAAGATTTACATTGACGGCATTGGTAACATCTTCTCTCAAAGTGTCTCCTAGCAAATTAATACGAAGAGTCTGAGCCGATTGAGAAAAAACTATCTCCTTTGATTGAATTGAAGATTGGAGAAAAGTGGAAGTGATAGCTGTGATAATACTTAAAATTACCAAAGAAATTAAAACTTCTATTAGAGTAAATCCTTTGAGCATGTGGCTATCTTTTTGCAATGAAGGTCCTTAGTTCGTATAAATTATTTTCAGCAGAGAGCCCTACTCTTATAGAGAGTTCAAAAAACTCAGGGGATGAATCTTGCATGCGCTCTGACCAAAAAAATAATTTGCCACCAAAGTTAACTTGACCCTTCCTTACATCAGATCCATTAAATGGCTCTAAGGTCTGAGTTAAAGCCAATCTATTGTTAGCAATTTGCCTTGCATAGGCTCTATTTTCTAACTGAATAGCAGAGAGTGTGGTGGAACTGATGAATTGAAAAACAGATGTAACCGCAAGACCAAGTATCAATAGCGCAACTCCAACTTCTAGTAGACTAAAGCCTGGTTTTAACATCACTGATTTTCCTTAGAAATAATTTCAATGACAGAGAAGCTATTGACACGAAGAGTCAATTTATTGTCCATGCGATTGTATTGGATTTTCCCACCCGACGAATGCCCAGACGGATAAAAGATTAAAAATGGATCATCCCTGCTCTCATCAACATAAAATAAATTGCCAAAACTATCTTGAAACTCTGTGTCTGATTTGATCGTAGGCAGCATATTTAAAACTTCGGTTTGTGCTTGCCATTCATTCTCATGGAAAGTTGCTATAAATTGAGTGCCATTTCCAACAAACCACCCTATGTTTTTTTTAGTAAGTGCGCTTTCCTCACTTAGGTACTCTATCAGGCTAGAGTATGAATTGATTTGATCTGATTGATAGGATTTTAAAAAACCGCTATTGGTTAGAGTAATTGTTGAAATAATGCCTATCAGAATTAGAGCTACAAGCAGCTCTAATAAGGTGAAGCCTTTGGAATTGCTTAATTTGATGAAATCCAATTTCCTATATCAGCATTGTCTCCAATACCTCCCTCAAGACCGTCTGCTCCTAGGCTATATATATCATATCTTTTTGCTTTCTCTCCTGGAGACAGGTACAAGTATTCTTGCCCCCACGGATCAATTGGTACAGAGTTAATGTATCCATTTTCTGGATACAGGTAAGGCCTTTTAAGCTGTGAATGAGGTTTTATGAGCGCTTCTAAGCCCTGATCTGTCGTGGGATATCGCATTTCATTAAATTTATATAACTCTAGAGCTTTTTCTACTTGAGAAATATCAGCTCTCATTTTTTCCAAGTTAGCACGCTGCAAAAAAGGTGAAACATTAATGGCAACTATGGTCGCGAGAATTCCCAGGATCACTATGACAGCCATCAACTCAATTAAAGTAAAACCTGGTCTATTTTTTAAAATCATTATTATCCTAAAGCTATAGTATTCATTTGCATTATAGGTATTAAAATTGCCAACACGATTAACAAAATAATACCTCCCATAAAGATAATTACCAAGGGCTCTAAAAGTGATAATACTGTAGCGCGTTTATTCTCTATCTCTCCCTTCATATATTGAGTTACCTTTTCAAACATAAATACAAGATTGCCTGATTTATAGCCACTTGAAAGTAACTGAATAAAAAGTGAGGGGAAAATTTTTGATGCTTTTAAGGAGTTGATAAAATCTTTTCCCTCTACAAGGTCAGTCCTAGCATTAACGATTGTTTTGGCTATATATTTATTGCCAATAACTACGTGCGCTTGTTGCATTGCAATATCAAGATTCAGCCCTGACTTCAGCATTAAGTGCATGATCCTGGCAAAGCGCTCAACCTCTGCATTTAGAATAAAACTTCCTACAAGAGGCAACCTTAAAAAATTTTTATGGAACAGTATCGATGTTTGCTCATTCTTGGACATCCTTTTGTAAGCATAATATATTCCTCCAATAGAACTGAAAAGTAATATAAGAAAAAGCCAAGCATAGTCAGAAATAAGCATAAGACTTCTTGTGAGAAGAGGAAGAGTAGCTCCAGCCCTTACAAATTGATCAACTACCTGGGGCATAACAAATGTAAGTAAGGCAAAAACTACTCCAATAGAAAAAGTTAAAAGAATTATTGGGTAGGTCATGGCGGAGACAACTTGTTGCCTTACAAGAGCTGCCTCTTCAAGATAGTCTGCAAGATTACTGAAAGCGATATGAAGATTCCCCGCAGCATCTCCAGCAGCAATTAAAGATCTATATGTTTCATTAAAAATATTAGCATGGGCAGACATTGCGTCAGCAATCCTTGATCCTTGCAATACCTCCTCTCTTACAGAATGGAGCGCTGTGGAAAGATTTTTATCATCTACTTCAGCAGCAATTGATTTTAAGGTTTCGTCTAAAGCAATGCCAGAGTCCAGTAAAGTTGCTATCTGCCTTGTAGCAAATAGAACATCTTTTTGATTAACCCTAAGTTTTCTTTGAAATCTATTCTGAGAAAGCTCTAAAGATAAGGGGGTTAAGTTTCCTGCTTTAATTTGCTGTCTAGCTGAACGCTCAGAAGCTGAGCTAAGAATTCCATTAATCTTTTTTCCGGTTAGATCAATGGCAGTATATTTAAATGTTGGCATCTTGATGGCTTTGAACTTTTAGAAGCTCTTCATAGGAAGTTACTCCTTCTAGCAATAATTTAGTTGCCGAGGCATCAATTGACAAAGTATTTTTAAAAGCACATTTTTCTAATGCACTCTCAGATGCTTCATCATGAATTAATGTTTTTAATTCATCCGTGACGCTAATACATTCTGCGAGAGCTACCCTCCCTTTAAAGCCAGAATGACCACATTCTTCACAGCCATTTGGTTGAAATACAGTGCTAGTGGGGTTTAAAGAAAATTTTTGCTGCATTGAATCTGAGGCAGTGATCTTAGTTCTACATTTTGTGCAGAGTCTTCTTACAAGCCTTTGTGACACCACCATTCTGATGCTTGAGGCAAGAAGATAAGACTCAATGCCCATATCTCTTAGCCTAGCAATTGCTCCAATTGCGCTGTTGGTATGCACTGTTGAAAGAACTAAATGGCCTGTCAAACTAGCTTGAATAGCTATTTTAGCCGTTTCTATATCTCGTATTTCTCCAACCATAACAATGTCTGGATCTTGGCGAAGAATTGATCTAAGACCTGATGCAAAATCATAACCTGCCTTTGCATTAACCTGAGTCTGACCGATTCCTGGGAGGGTGTATTCTATAGGATCTTCAACTGTCAATATATTTTGAGACGAGTCACTGACATGGCGAAGACCAGAGTAAAGCGTTGTTGTTTTACCGGATCCTGTTGGCCCTGTAACCAAGATAATTCCTTCAGAGAAAGTTAACGCAGCCTTGTATGTATCTAAAATTGATTCAGGTAAACCCAGGTCGGTAATATTAATTTGTGCAGCCTTTTTATCAAGGAGTCGCAAGACAACTCGTTCACCATAAGATGAAGGCAATGTAGAGACACGCACGTCAATTTTATTTGTGCCCAGAGATAATGAGACTCTGCCATCTTGGGGTTTTCTTCGCTCAGCAATATCAAGTCGAGCAATGATCTTAAGGCGTGAAATTATTGGAGCTGAAAGCCTAGAGTCATGCGTCAAAACCTCCTGTAAAATTCCATCAACCCTATACCTAACAATAAAATTATCTTCATAGGGTTCAAAATGTATGTCAGATGCTCTAACTTTGATTGCTTGGCTCAAAACACCATTAATTAACTTAATGATTGGGGCATCATTTGCCCCACTCAACAAATCCTCAGTAGGAGCTAATGTATTTGCAAAAGATTGAAGATCAAAATTTTCAGAAAGGTCTGCGCTAAGATTCGGATTATCGCCTTCTGCGGAGTAGTATTGAGTTAAGAGTTGATCGAAATCCTTTGGAGAGCAGACTTCGGAAAGAAAATCAGACCTCAGAACTCTAGAAAGTTCTTGGTACATTTCGAGACTTAATTTTTTCTCAGCAATTACGTGAAGCTTTGATTCTTTCAAATAAGCAAGAACCCTGTGGACTCGGGCAAAATCATAGGGAAGAGATATATTTTCTTCTGAATTTTGGCCTTCCAGATCCATCAATTTACTGAGTTAAATCTATTGGCTGAGCTTCAGTCGAGGATCGTAAAAGCGCTTCAGCATTGATGTAATTGTATTTTTCACCCGAAAGAGAAGAAACATCAGCAGAATCAATAAGAATTCTAGGCCGCAAAAACACCATTAGATTCCTTTGAACCCTAGATTCTGCAGAAGAGCTAAATAACTTTCCAAGCAAGGGAATGGAACCAAGGATTGGAACTCTAGAAACGCTCTCTTGAAGATCATCTTCATTTAAGCCACCTAATACAATCATTTGATTGTTATCAACCAAAACCGTTGTCTCTATACTTCTTTTATTAGTAATAAGGTCGGCTGTTCCAGTTAAAGGGCCAACAATTCCGGATACTTCCTGTTTTATCTCCAAGATAACTGAGTTGCCTTCATTGATTTGCGGAGTAATAGAAAGCTTAATACCAACCTCTTGCCTAGAAGTTGTTCGAAAAGGATTAGCATTGCTAGAACCTAAGCTTTCACCGGTAGTGATAGGGATTTCTTGACCTATAACAAGGTGAGCTGGTTCATTATCCATGGCAATAATAGTATGCGTAGATAAAATATCTGAATTTTGATCATCTGCAACAGCGCTAATTATTCCAGCAAAGCTATCTCCGCCACTAAGATCACCAAATCCACTGATCAGACCAGATGAATTTAATAAAGAAGATGTGGCAAGATTGCTTAAAGTCGCATTATTACCCTGCTCGATGGCAGAGCCTGCGAGTGACAGCAAGTCTGGATTAGCTCCATTTTGAAACCGAGTGATGCCGATGGGAATATTTCCGTCTTGCGCTCCAGCAAAGATTGTCTCAACCCCAAGATTCCTGGCTGCTGTTTCAGATAGCTCAACAATAATTGCTTCAACGAGCACTTGAGCTCGTCTAATATCAAGCTTAGAGACTAAATTTCTTATTAGATCGAGATTAGTTTCTTCTGAGGAAATAACAAGAGAGTTAGTTTCACGATGATGAGTTACAACAGGCTTATCAGCGTCTTCGCCGGAAAATCTTGAAGAAACAGTATTTATAATTGCTGCAACTTCTTCTGCTTTAGCGTACTTGAGATATATCACGGCTATTGATCCACCAGTCAAAGCATCCTGATCAAGAGCTCTTAGTGTGGATGTAATATTATTGGTGACAATTTGATCGGCTGATAGAATCACTGAATTTGAAGGGGTAAATGGCACAGCGATAAAATTATTGATAGTAGGATTATCCTGAACTTTGAGCCTATCAAGAATTCGCACTGCTTCTACAGACGAAAGATTATTTAATTTAATAATATTAATAGCCGCGCTGTCATTCATATCAAGCGTAATAAGTAATTTTTCAATTCGATCAATATTAGATTTTTTATCAACCAGTAAGATGGAATTAATAGAAGGAATGCTTGATAGATGAGATTGACGTCCGGTAATAGCCTTAATCTGTGGCAATATCTCTCCTGCAGACCGATTTTTTAATGTGAATATCTTGGTTGCAATTGAGGCATTATTATAAGAAGCATTGGAGTCTCTGGTGGCTTCATTCTCCGGGACAATCCTAACAACTCCCCCATCAGAAAGGGCTGCAAAACCATGAACTTGTATGGTTCTAAGATAAACATCCCATACCTGATCTGCTGAAAGTATTGAATCTGAAAAAATAGAAATTCTACCCTTAACCCTTGGATCAAGTATCAAAGTTTTTTTAGAAAACTTGGAAATATCTTGAGTAACTTTAGCAATTTCAACATCCTGATAATTTAGTAAGAAATTTTCTTGGGCTACTAGCTCGAATGAAAAGATAATAATTAAAAGCAGTGAGGGCAATGTATGTAGTTTTTTCATGCTTTAATTATTTATTATTATATCTGTACTCAATTGATAACTTTTACCGTTTTGAGTAAAAATTGCAATTTTAGAGTTAACACTTTCAAGCTTATATGTATTCTCTAAAAGTTCACCCTGTTGAACGACATAGGTTTTATTATTTTTTTTTACTATCACTGAACCTCTTTTATCACCTGCTCTGTAACCAATAACTTGATAGTTAAAGCTACTAGATAAAGGTTCTTTTATTGACTGGCCTGGATTTTGTGAAATGGATTGGGAGTTTGAAATTGAACTAAAATTATTATCAATTTTTTCTGGCTGAGACATTAAAACAAGATATAAGTTGATTAAACAATATATGGCTGCTGCTACCAATAAAGCAATCAGACTTTTTTTCACCACAATTAAATTAATTTTCATCAGCCAGTAAGTTTAGCTTATTTCAGAAAGCCAATTACATAATTTTAAAAACTATTTAATTGGTATGGTGAACCAGAATTCAGAGCCGCCCTCTGATCTAGATTCTACTCCAACATCTCCTTGAAGGTTATAGACTAAATTTTTTACTATGGCTAAACCCAGACCGCTGCCCTGCTGAGTATTAGCTCGAGCTGATGCTGTTCTAAAGAATCTTTTAAATACTAAGTCTTGGTCCTCTTCCGCCACACCTTCTCCTTGATCAATGACAGCCAATCGAATTGCTTCACCCTGCTTTCTAAGATTAATCTGAATAATTGAATTCTCTGGGCTATATTTAAACGCATTATCCAAGAGGTTATTAAGAACTCTTTCGATTGCCTTGGCATCACTGTTTACCGTCACGTCAGATTGAGGCTCAAACACAACTTGGATATTTTTTCTTTTTGCTTTATTTTTGAATGCGAGAACTACTGATCCAACAATCTGATTTAGCGCTATTTTCTCTAGAATAAACTTGAGTTCGCCATACTCAATTCTTGATAAATCAATCAGTGACGTTACCATCTCACTTAATCGGTCTGCGTTATGCAAAATAGCCTTTGAAAATATTTTTGCATCCTTTTTGTTATCTAAGGCGCCATCCAGCAATGTCTCAGAATTTGCTTTGATAACACTAACGGGAGTTCTCAGTTCGTGGGATAAATTCGAGATAAAATCCCTTCTCATCGAATCCATTTGTCTTAATTGAGTGGTCTCATGGACCACTAAAATTAGTTCCTGAGTCGACTTAGCCTTGTTCATATGGGCTAGGATCCATCGTGTGTCATCCTCACCTGCTTCCAACTCAAACTCACTATCAAATTTGCCCTTTTTTTGAGCTTTTTTGTACATCCTGCTAAGAGCAGGTATTTCTAAATCATGAATAGATTGATCAATAATCTCATCTAAGCCCAAGATTTGCATGATTTGATCATTACGAAAAGTAATCAGACCATTTTCATCACAGACCATAACCCCTTCACCCAGACCATCCAAAACTGATCCGAATTGATCTCTTTGTTTTGCTATTAAAGAAATTTGATTTTTTAAGTTTGTTGAAATCGTAGAAATATTTCTAGCCATAGACCCTATTTCATCTCTTCGTTTCACAGGCAGTGATCCTATATCTTTCTTTTTATAAGACCCGTCCGACATATCTGAGGCAGCTCTCTCTAAGTCTATTAAACTTTCACGAATATAGTTGCCTGCAATAACGCTGGCCAGAATTGCAACAATAAAGGCGAC
>Ga0209383_1001774_pt1 | contig 13225 bp, 12 predicted proteins | sample CoawatmetaG02DNA_FD_187510 | JGI IMG/M metagenome (GOLD analysis project Ga0209383, IMG submission 187510) | Marine microbial communities from the West Antarctic Peninsula - Coastal water metaG029-DNA (SPAdes) (version 2) | ecosystem: Environmental > Aquatic > Marine > Coastal ... | reverse complement strand
AATAATTTACCTGGCGCAACTTCTGTTATTGCTATTGCTGAAAAGGGAAATCTTTTTAATGCACCAGAAACATATATGGATAAAATTGCAACTGGACCAATTGAAAAAGGATTAGTAGATCTGGATTTCACATTAAAAAAAAATGTTTCAAATCTTGCTGATTTTTTAAACAAAGATATCTCATCACTCACAGCATGTGTGATGGATAGACCAAGACATAAAAAGATAATTGATGAACTAAAGCAGCTAAATATTAATATTAAATTAATTACTGATGGCGATGTACTGGGTGCTCTCTATGTGACGAATCCAAAATATAACGTTGATATATTTTTGGGTATTGGGGGTGGACCAGAAGGGGTTTTAGCAGCATCAGCCCTTGATGCTTTTGACTGCCATTTTCAAGGAAGATTCATATTTGATAACGACAAAGATATTAAAGATGCAAACAAAATGGGAATAAGTGATTTAAATAAAAAATACGAATTGAATGAAATTATAAAAGGTGACTCTATATTTTGTTCAACAGGCATTACCTGTAGTGAGATGCTAGACGGTATAGAGATTGATGAGAAGAAATATATTACTGAAACATTAGTTACTCATAAAAGTTCAAAATTTAAAGAAATCATAAAAAGAACAAATCTTATTGAAAAATGATTTCTGTTTCTGGTAAGAAGTGGGTAGAAAAAAAAATTAATCAAAATTTAATTGATAAATTAAAACAAGATTTTAATTTTAGTGACATTTTATCCAGACTAATTATTTCAAGAAAATTTGATGATGACGAAATTGCAACAGTCGATACAGATTTAAATTTAAACAATGTTTTTTTAAATAATAAAGATTTTAATCTATCTATTAAACTCGTTGTAAATTGTATCAATGACAATGAAAAAATATGTATTTTGGGTGATTATGATGTGGATGGATCTACCGCTACTTCATTATTTGTAAAATTATTAAAAAGTATAAATCACCCTTTTTTTTATTATATACCACATAGAGAAAAAGATGGTTATGGAGCCACCAAGAAACTATTCCAAAAACTGATCTTGGAAAAACCTAAATTGATTATAATGGTTGATTGTGGCTCTACATCTAATGAAGCAATAGATTTTCTAAATGAAAATGAAATTAAGTCTTTAATTATTGATCATCACGAAATTAACAAACCCTTTCCAAATGCAAATGCAATTATAAATCCAAAAAAAGATAATGGATATAAAGAATATGATTATTTATGCGCTACAACACTTTCTTATTTCTTTTTAGATTTATTGGTTAAGGAAATTAAATGTAAAATTAATATTGAAGATTATCTAATTTATGTTTTATTAGCTACAGTATGTGATGTAATGCCACTAAGAAAACTTAATAGATTAATTGCATTAAAAGCTCTTAAAAATTTTGATATAAAAACAAACTTACCATTTAATACTTTGTTTGAATTAAATGAAAAAAAAAATAAAATTACTATTAATGATCTTGGTTATTTAATTGGACCAATATTAAATGCTGGTGGGAGACTGGGTAAGTCTCAATATGCTACTGAATTATTGTCTTCTAATAATGATCAAATTATCAAAGATAGATCTGCTTATTTAATAAAATTGAATAATAAAAGAAAAGAAATTGAAAGTTTAGTATTAAATGAAATTGATTTTCATAAAATTGAAAAAGAAAATAAAGAAGTAATTATTTATTATAATCCAAACATTAACGAAGGTTTAATAGGAATTATTGCTGCAAGATTAAAAGATTATTTTAATAAACCATCTATTGTTATAACTTCATCTAATGAATTATTAAAGGGTTCTGCAAGATCTGTTTATAAATATAATATTGGTCGTGTAATTAAAAATTCTCTAGATAAAGAAATAATTATAAATGGTGGTGGTCATAATATGGCTGCAGGATTTACGCTAAATAAAGGTAACCTTAAACGTTTTGAAAACTATATATTAGAAGATTTTTTAAAATCTAATGCTGTAAATAATAATATATTTTCATATGAATCTGAAGTTTCGTCATTAGTATTTAATCAAGATTTTTATGATAATATAAAAAAATTAGAACCCTTTGGTACAGGAAACCCTGTACCAACATTTTTATTAAGAGATTTAAGAATAATTAAGCCTATAGTGTTAAATTACAAACATATTTCTTCAGTATTAAAATCAAAAACCGGATTTTCAATTAAAACGATATCATTTAATTCTATTAATACTAAGATTGGTGAACACTTAATGAGTTATAAAAATAGCATTAATGTAATAGGCCAGATTAATGAAAATATCTGGAATAAAAAAAAAACACTTCAATTAACTATTAGAGACCTCATTCTATAGCTTAATTACACTTGATAAATTATGACTTTTAAAATAAAAGATCTCAACATGGTCCCTTCGTCTATCGGTTAGGACAGCTGGTTTTCATCCTGCAAAGGGGGGTTCGATTCCCCCAGGGACCGCCACTAATGATTTACTACGTATATATATTAATAAACTATAATAAAAAAACTAACCCTACGTATGTTGGGTATACAAACAATATTACCAATAGATTAAAACTACATAATACCTCTAAGGGAGCTAAATTTACTAGAGGTAGAATATGGAATGTAATATATAAAAAAGCATATAGAAATAAATCAATAGCCATGCAAAAAGAATATAAAATTAAACACAATTTAAAATTAAGAGCTAAAATTAAATCTAATTACTTGAATAAAATAAAATGAATATTGCAATACTTCTGCCCTATAAGGAAAATTTCACAAAAAAAGATGCTGGTGCAGTCTCAATTTTTGTTAATGATACAAATAAACTAAGCAATTATAGAAAAAATATTAAAGTTTATGGTTATTCAGAATCCAAAAACAAATTAAAGAACTATATAAATCTTTATATAAAAAAATTTTTTTTATACAGTGATAGCCTTCAATATCTAAATAAATTTTTAGTTAAAACAAAAAAAATAAAAATTGATATTTTAGAAGTTCACAATAGGCCAAATTATATTAACTTTTTAGATAAAAATTCTAAGTCAAAAAAAATTCTTTATTTTCATAATGATCCTCAAAATATGTTGGGCTCACGTTCGATTAATGAAAGAATTAATCTTTTGAAAAAAACTGAAGCAATAGTATTTAATAGTAATTGGTCTAAAACAAGATTTTTAGAAAATTTACCTAATCATATGAATTATAAAAAAATTATTGTTATTCCACAATCTACCTCTAAAGCTCAAATCAGTTTTGATAAGAAAAAAAATTTAATTTCGTTCATTGGAAAATTAAATACATCCAAAGGTTATGATGTATTTGGAGAAGCTATATTAAAAATTTTAGATACCTATCCTGATTGGAAGTCTATAGTAATAGGCGACGAGCCAAGAGAAAAATTAATCTTCAAACATAAAAATCTGCAACTTTTAGGTTATAAAAATAATTCTTATATTTTAGATAGACTTAAGGAAGTTAGTATATCAGTTGTTCCATCAAAATGGGATGAACCATTTGGCAGATCCAGTTTAGAGGCAATCAGTAGAGGATCTGCTTTAATCAGATCGAATTCAGGTGGCTTAAGTGAAACAACAAAGGATGCCCTAGTCATTGAAAATGTTACTGTAGATAATCTTTATAAAAAAATAAAATTCTTAATTGATAATAAAAAATATCGAAAAAAATTACAGAAAAGTGCTCATAAAAATTTTATATTCACAAATAAATACTCATCAAATTTGATTGATACTTTAAGATCCTCATTGTTTACAAAAAAAATTAATATTAATTTTAATAAAAATAAAAAATTAAAAATTTTATATATCACAAATTTTAATGAAAGATTTAATGGTAGACTTCATTACAATACAAGTAAAAGAATTAATAATGGACTTATCAGATTAGGCCATAACGTTTTATCTATTAGTGACAGAGATATTATTTCTAATTATAAAAATTTAGTGGATCCAAGTGGCAAAAATATTCTTAATAATAAGATAATAGAATCTTGTAAAAATTTTAATCCAGATACAATTTTAATGGGTCATGCAGATGCTGTTAAAACGGAAACTTTAGATTACTTAAAAAATAAGAATAAGAATCTAAAAATTAGTCAATGGTTTTTAGATCCAATTACAAGATTAGGACCGGATTATGTAAGTAATAAAAATAGGCTTTTAAAATTTGAAAAATATATTGATGCAAGTTTTATAACAACAGATCCAGGTGCATTAGATTTTAATGTAAATAATTCACATTTTATGCCTAATCCAGTAGATGAATCATTTGAAATATTAAAAAATTATGAAGAAGACCCAAAAAATGATTTATTTTTTGCAATGAGTCATGGAGTTCATAGAGGAATCTTAAAGATGGGCAAGATAGACGACCGCATAAAATTATTGAATAAATTATTCATTAAAAATAAAAAAATTAAATTTGATTTTTACGGTTATGAAAAAAAACAACCTATATGGGGGGATAATTTTATTAATGTACTATCGAATTCCAAAATGGGTTTAAATTTAAGCCGTGGTAAACCAATAAAATACTATAGTAGTGATAGATTAGCCCAACTAATGGGTAATGGTTTACTAACTTTTATTGATGAAAAAACTTGTTATTCAGATTTTTTCACAAATAAGGAAATAGTTACTTACAAAAATTATGATGATTTAATTGAAAAGATTTATAAATATCAAAAGAATGATAAAGAAAGGAAATTAATAGCAAGAAGTGGTAAAATAAAATATTTTAAATATTTTAATTCAACTATAATTGCAGAATTTATAATTAACAAAACTTATGATATTAAGAAGCAATATTATTGGGAAACTATTAATTAATATTTAGCGTAAATATGAAAAAAATAATAATTGTTACTGGTGGTGCTGGTTTTATTGGGTCAAATTTAATAAGATTTTTATTAAAGAAAACCAAGTTTAACATTATAAGTATAGATAATTATTCAACTGGAAGCGTAAAAAATCATATCATTAATAAAAATGTAAAATATATAAATGGTCAAAATATAAATATTTCAAAAATACTCAGAAACTATAAAAACAAAATTAAAATTATCTATCATTTTGGAGAGTTTTCTAGAATTTACCAGAGCTTTTTACATACAAAGGATTGTATGAACGCTAATATTTACAATTCTTTTGAAGTTATCAATTTTGCTAAAGACAACAATATTAAGATTATTTATTCGGCAACATCAAGCAACTTAGGTAATAATGGTAATGATCAAAATTCTTCACCCTATGCCTGGACTAAAACTAAAAATATTGAATTAATTAAAAATTTTGCAGACTGGTTTGGCTTAAGATATGAAATACTGTACTTTTATAATGTTTATGGCCCTGGTCAAATTAAAACTGGAAAAATGTCTGCCTTGATAGGCGTTTTTGAAGAACAATATAAAAACAAAAAACCTCTTACTATTGTTAAGCCAGGTTCTCAAATGAGAGCTTTTACTCATATTGATGACATTATTGAAGGTTGTTATAAAGCGGTGATTAAGAACAAAAATAAAGAATATATGCTTTCATCTGGAAAAAAGTTTTCAATTTTACAGATTGCAAAAATGTTTAATACTAAATATAAATATATCTCAAGTAGACCTGGTGATAGAAAAGATTCAATTGTGTTAAATGATAATGCAAAAAAAATATTAGGATTTAAAGCAAGAACAAGTATAAGTGATTATATCAAAAATTTTATTAATACGCATTAAAACTAAATGAAAAAAATAGCTCTAATATTAGGAATCACAGGTCAAGATGGATCTTATCTTGCTGAATTTTTAATGAAAAAAAAATATCAAGTTCATGGTATTAAAAGAAGGACATCTACACCTAATACTATTAGAATTGATCATATTTTTGATAGTATAAATTTTGATAATAAAAAATTAATTATGCATCATGGTGATTTGTCTGATGCTGGATCTTTGAACAGAATAATAAACGAAATAAATCCAGATAAATATATAATTTAGCCGCTCAAAGTCATGTTAAAATTTCATTTCAAATACCAGAATATACTTCTGATGTTAATGCTATGGGACCACTAAGATTACTTGAAATTATCAGACATTACAAAAAAAAAAACATTAAATTTTATCAAGCGTCTAGTTCTGAAATGTTTGGTAAATCAAAACCACCTCAAAATGAAAAAACCTTATTTCAACCAAGGTCAATTTATGCAATATCTAAAGTTTTTGCATATCATAGTGTTATTCACTATAGAGAAGCATACAATCTACATGCATGTAATGGTATACTTTTCAACCATGAGTCACCAAGGAGAGGAGTTAACTTTGTCACCAAGAAGATTATACAAGGTTTAACTAGAATAAAAAATGGAAAACAAAAAATTCTAGTTTTAGGTAACCTTTATTCAAGAAGAGATTGGGGTCATGCAAAAGACTATGTTGAGTCTATGTGGCGGATTTTACAACGAAAAAAACCAGATGATTATGTTGTTGCTACTAGAACATCTCATTCAGTGAAGGATTTTATTAATATAAGTGCAAAAAAAATAGGTATTAAGTTGATTTGGAAAAATAAGGGTCTCAAAGAAGTGGGTATAGATAAGACAAATAATAAGATTATTATAATGATTAATAAAAGATATTTCAGGGAAACAGAAGTTGATGATTTAATTGGAGATTATTCAAAAGCTAAAAAATTGCTCAAATGGAAGCCAAAATACTCTTTTAATGCATTAGTTGATGACATGATTAAAAATGAAAAATAATTCTATCAAGTACCCTCTCACTAATACTGTTCTTGATAATGACGATATTGAATCTGGAATTAAAGTCTTAAAATCAAAGTGGATTACAATGGGTCGTGAAACTTTAAAATTTGAAAACACTTTTTTAAAAAAAATATCAAATAGACCTTCTATAATGGTTAACTCAGGTTCTTCAGCTAATCTATTAATCTTTCAATGTTTGATTAATCCAAAAGTAAATAAATTAAAAAAAGATGATGAAGTTTTAATACCAGCTATTTGTTGGTCAACATCATTGTGGCCAATTATCCAATCTGGTCTAAATGTAAAGTTTGTGGATATTGATCCTAAAACTTTAAATTTAAATCTAGATGACTTTGAAAAAAAAATAACAAAGAAAACAAAGGCTCTTATGCTTGTTCATGCAATGGGTAACTGTGCTGATATGGGAAAAATTGTTAGAATTTGTAAAAAAAAAAATATTATATTAATTGAAGATACTTGTGAGGCTCTTGGCTCAAAATATAAAGGTAAACAATTAGGAACTTTTGGAGACTTCTCATCATATTCATTCTTCTATTCTCATCATATAACATCGGGTGAGGGTGGTATGATTTGTGCAAAATCAAAAAAAGATGCTGATGTAATTAGAACTCTTAGATCGCATGGATGGCATAGAGCTATATCTAGCAAAAAATCATATAGTTGGTCATTTATTAACTCTGGTTTTAATCTTAGACCAACAGATATCTCAGCCTCTATAGGGAATAGTCAAATAAAAAAGCTAAAAAACATTATAAAAATTAGACAGGAAAATTTCAAGTTAATAAGGAGTACATTATTAGAGGATAAAAAATTTTCAGATAAATTCAACATAATAAATGAAAACCTCAATAATAGTATCGTGTGGTTCGGTGTTCCAATTATTTTAAAATCAACTAAAAAAAATTATAAAAATAAAGTAACAAATAAATTAAATAAACTTGGTATAGATACCAGACCATTAATTAGTGGAAATTTTGCAAATCAACCAGCTATTAAATTATACAAATTAAAGATTAATAATGATTTAAAAAATGCAGATTTAATTGATAAAAATTCTTTTTTTATAGGTCTACATAATACGAAAACAAGCATAAAAACTGTACAATTTATTAAAAAGGCACTTTATGAATCTCTGTAAATGAAAATAATTTGCATAGATGGTTTTAATAGTTATCTTGCAAAAAAATTTTACAATAAATATAAAGAGAAATACAAAATTTTTAAATTCAAATCTGATATTAATAACATTAACGAATTAAAAAACTTTATTGATAAAAAAAAAATTACTATTTATATAAGATTTGCTGGTTTATCTAGATCAAACTGTGAAATTTACCCAAAAAGATGTTATTCTACAAATTATGTAGCTAATCAAAAATTAGTAAAATTTATTAAATTAAAAAAGATAAAGCTGATTTTTATGTCTTCTTCACATATTTATTCTCCTTCAAATAAAAAAATTAATGAAAAATTTAATACGAGTCCAAATAATAATTATGGAAGATTTAAATTAAAAAGTGAGAACTATATTAAAAAACATCTAGATAATTATTTGATTATGAGAATTTTTAATATTTATGGAAAAGATCAACCTATAGGATATTTTTTTTCAGATATGAAAGAAAAAATTAAAAATAATAAAAAAATTATAATCAATAATTCTTACCGAGACTTTATTCATGTTAATGAAGTTTCTAGATTTATAAATTTTGTTTTAAATAAAAAATTAAATGGGATTTTTAATGTAGGTTCTGGCAAATCATATAAATTGTCTAATATCATTAAGATGATGTCTAAAAAAATGAAGATTAAACCTAATTTGTTAATTAACAAAACAACCGATAAACTTGTCAGTGACAATTCACTTATTAAAAATAAGGGCTTTATAGTAAAAAATGAAAAAAATTTAAGTTATTAGAATTAATTAGATAGATGAATATTATTTAATGGAATATATAAAAATTACTTTCTTAATCAATTTAAAACTTCTCTGTATAGCTAATGATTAAAATTTGGGGCACAGCTTTTAGTTTAATAGGTGATCTTGTAATGAGCTTACCTCAACTTAATTATTACAAATCAAAATATAAAGATATTTATGTTATTTTCGCTATACATAAAAAAATTTCCTACTGTGCGCCACTTTTTTTTAATCATCCTTTAATCGACAAGATTTATATTTCAGGTGAATGGAGCTCTTTTAATGAACAAGATTATAATTTAGCTTCTGAATGTGATATTATCACAACCAAGATTGATCATGTTAATAAAAAAATTTTAGATCGGGATCATCCAGGAAAAAATACTTGGCATAATACCAGATCATGTATTGAACAAAATGCTCTTGTATCAGGTATAGATAACCTTGATGATTATTTAGATGAGAAAGATAAATATCCTTTTTTAAATAAATGGTTTGACGTTGGTTTTGACCTCGAACAAAAAAAAGGTGCCTACACTTATGATAAAGAAGAAAATAAATTAAATTTTACATTGTTAAATTCTATTTCCATTTGGCCTTTTGCAGGTTATGGAAGAAGTAAAAATAGAAACCCTGATCCAAAATGGTGGTCTGCATTAGTCGATAAATTTGTTCAAAATAAAATTCACGTTTATCATTTTGGATACATAAATGAACCCACTCTATCAAATAACAACATTTATTATCATAACCTAACACATCAGAATTTTTTTTCACAAATTAAGATTTCTTTAGGTACAAAAATTTCATTAGGTACAGACTCTGGTTCAATGTGGACCTTATCTGCTTACTCACACCCCACATTAGTCTTGCTAACTAATTGGGCAAAAGATCATAATGATAATCATTATGCCTTTAATCCTATAAATTTGAATGGTGACACTATTTTTGTTGAAGGTGGTTTTCATGAACTAACTGTAGACAGAGTGTTTCAAAAATGTCTAGATAAAGGTGTTAAGAAAGTTAATCAAATTAATAAATTCATCAATTTTTTAAAATAATTTTTATTAACACAAGATAAAATTGATAATAATTGAAATATTTATAAACTGACAAATATGAAAGTTATAATTATAGATAATTCTGATTTATCTTATTCTGGTGACGATATAAATGGTAAAACTTTACGCGGTACTGAGGCGTCATTAATTCTTTTATCAGAACAATTTTATAAAATGGGCATTCATGTCGATTTTTGCAATTGTATTAATATGAAAAAGAAAGTTAATGGAGTAACTTATTTTAATAAAAGAAAGATTGATAAGAAAATCATATATGATTTAGCAATTGTAATATCGGATGCAAATTTATTTTACCTTGTTTCATCTATTAAGAAGGCAGTTTTTTCTAATAGTAATCAACCCATAGAAAAATTTATTAGAAAAAAACAATTAATTCCTTTTTTAAAATTTAAGCCCGTTGTTATAACACTTTGTGATTATCAATTTCAAAAAAGATCTTTTTTTACTTCTTTTTATGGAAAAAAAACCATTCCAATTACTGTTGATCCTAAATTTCTTGATGTTGACTTTGATATTGATCATTTACCAGAGAAAAAAGTTATTTATAACATAAGATCAAATAGAAACTTAGATCATCTAATCAAAATTTGGATTGAAAAAATTTACCCTGCTAACAATGAATTTAAGCTTTTCATTACACCTAATTTAATTAAATACACCGATAAACTTAAGCAAAATAATATATTTTTAAGAAATATTGGTACTAGATCAGAGATGATTAATGAGCTTAAAGATTATCGTGCCTTAACATATTTAGGTCATAAATCAGATATTTTTACCCTCACAGCAGAAGAAGCAATAAAACTTTGCTTACCAGTGGTAACATTTGGAATAGGCTCTTTAAAAGAGCGCGTAACACATGATGAAACAGGATTTCTAGCTAAAAATGAACAAGAATTTGCCGATTACACAATAAAGCTACTCAATGATGATAATTTTTATTTGGCTTTAAAAAAAAAAATGAAAAGAAAACGTAATGAAAATAATTGGGATTATATAGCTAACATTTGGGTAAAGTATTTTTTAGATGAATAAGATATTAATTTTAAAAAATGATCGAGTAGGGGACTTATTTAATTCACTTGATGGTATAAATGCTATTATAAAAGATAATCCAAATACTAAGATCGAAATAATATTATCTCAAATATCACAAAATTTAAGTTTTTTATTTGATATTAAAAATGTTACTATTTCTTTTTTACCTTATCATCTCAGTCTTACTGATAAATTTAGATTGTCTCTTAAAGTTTTCACTAATTCTTTTGAAAAAATTTATATTTTATCTCCAAAGAACTTTTATTATTATTTACCATTTTTTAGTAAATCAAAATTTTATGCAATCACAATTAAAAATTCAAATAAGTCTAGACCATTTAATTATCTTCTTAAAAAACTTTTTCAATATAAGATCAATGATAGAGTTAATAAAAAAATTAATGATAGTATAAGCTCATTAATATTTCATTTATGTGCAACAAAACATTTTTCATTTTATGATAATGTTTTAAATAACAAGCCTCAATGTACATCTTTATTTAAAAATAAGATTGATTTGTTTACAAATTTTATTCATATTCATTATAAAGATTCAATTTTTAAAAAAAACGGTTGGTCAATTGTCTCATTTTTAAAACTTTTAGATAATCTTTCTTATAATAATAAAATTATACTTACTTCTGATTTTGGAAATTTTGATTATCATCAAAATTTTTTATCAAATTTTTCTCATTTAAATTTTAATAATTCTATAGATAAGATTGATTTGAATAAAAATATTCATTATCTTCACAATATTAATACCTCTGATTTATTTGCATTAGTAAGCTTATCTAATACTGTGATATCTCCACATGGTGCAATGACAATTATGGCCTCTTATCTTAAAAAAAAAGTTATTGATATTTTTGATACCAATATAGATATTAACGCTTTTCGTGAATATAAACCTTATAACAAAAATTATAATTTTTTTATAATTAAGCCTGATTTAAATAAAGTTTTATTTAAAATAAATAAATTTTTATAGTTTTATTTTATTTAAAGCATTGTTCTTGAATAAGTTTGCTTCTTTAATATATCTTCTTACCATCTCTGTAGATTTATGGCCTGTCATAGCCATAATGCTCCTTTCCTCTACACCAGACTCTGCTGCAGATGTTGCAAAACCTGATCTTAGGCTATGACCAGAATAATTCTTGCTGTCTATGCCTGCCAATTGTAAATATGCCTTAATGAGCAATGCTACCGTTTGATCCGTTAGTCTATTTTCTGAAAGCTTTGAACCTTTTGAAAATCTTCTAAATAAAGATCCAGAGTTAATATTTGATATTTTAATCCATTTTTGTAATGAAACTACTGGGCAATATTGAGAATTATCAAAGTAGGGTAGAGCTTTTTTTGATCCTTCTCCAAATTGATCTGTTTTTGACCTCTTAATATCAATCTTTAAACCTTCTGATACAAAATCGAGGTCTTCGTAGTCTAACGCTACTATCTCATTTCTTCTAAATCCACCTGAAAAACCTACTAAGATTATTGACCTATCTCTTAATTTTTTAATATCTTCATTTTGTTCTTGATCTATTACATCTATTATTAATTTTAAATCGTTGATTAATATAGGTTTTTTACCTTTTTGAATACTTCCTTTCCTTCTTTTTATACCCATAATATTTTCTATAATTGATGGATGTTTAGTGTCTAGATAGTACCCTTTTAATTTGTGAATGACACCTATTGACACTAACCTTCGCTTCAAAGTGCTTATTTTATTGTCTTTTGTTGACAAATAAGTCAAATATAAGGAAACTATTTTTGGTTCTGATGGCAGTGCTTTGAAGCCATTCTGTCCACAAAATAAACGAAAGTCCTTAAAGTCAGATTTGTAAGCTCTTACAGTGTTAGTTGCTTTAGAGCTTTGTAGATTTAATAATGTTTCTTCCTGAAGTGCTTTTAAATCTGTTATAATTTCATTCATATTTATTACTATTGATAACCGTTAATTATCGCTAGTAATATATTACGTGATTTTAAATGTCAAACAATTAATATTATAATGTATATGAAAATAAAAAAGATTTATCGAGAATTTATATCGTCATTGCTTCTCTATGGACGTTATTTGTATTTTATAGTTGGAAATATGAAATGCTATTTGGAAATACAGCATTGATTTTAATATTATTAACGATACCAATTTATTTTTTTTCAAGATGGGTAGCCAGAGGTTTTGAGTAAAATTATTATTAATATCAATGTTTTATTTACTTAAATTAAACTAAATGATTAGAAAATTAGAACAAAAAGACAGGGAAAATTGGGCTAAATTATACAATGGTTATGCCGATTTCTACAAAGTCCCAATGAATACAGGGGTTTTAGACACTCTTTGGGGATGGATTCATGATGAAAGCCACGATGTTAACG
>Ga0209383_1001770_pt1 | contig 13245 bp, 9 predicted proteins | sample CoawatmetaG02DNA_FD_187510 | JGI IMG/M metagenome (GOLD analysis project Ga0209383, IMG submission 187510) | Marine microbial communities from the West Antarctic Peninsula - Coastal water metaG029-DNA (SPAdes) (version 2) | ecosystem: Environmental > Aquatic > Marine > Coastal ... | reverse complement strand
ATCAAGGCGTTGGATGCTCAAAAGTTCCCGATATTAATAACGTAGGGCTTATGGAGGATCGGGCAACGTGCAGAATATCAAGCCAACATATTACTAATTGGTTGCATCATGGTATTTGCTCTCAAGAACAAGTTATTGAAACGATGAAGCGAATGGCTGTAATTGTCGATCAGCAGAATTCTGGAGATCCTCAATACCAATCCATGTCTCCATCTTATGGCGGCATCGCTTTTGAAGCAGCATGTAATTTGGCTGTTGAAGGGCGCACTCAACCAAGCGGATACACTGAGCCCATTTTGCATGAGATGAGACTGAGGTTTAAAGCGCAATGAAGGCGTATTGGATCACTCGCTGTCACGTTCACAATGCAGAAGAATACGATGAGTATATTAAATTAGCTGGCCCAGCTATTACAAAATTTGGTGGAAGTTTTCTTGTTAGAGGTGGGGATCAAATAGAATTAGAAGGCGGTCCTTATGAGAGAACAGTATTGGTTGAATTTGACTCTATGGAAAAAGCAGAATTTTGTTATCAGTCTGATGAATATCAAGAAGCATTAATGTATTCTAAAAATTCATCAAATCGCCATGTTGTTCTAGTTGAAGGAGTTAAATGATGATTAAAAAATACTTTTTATTAAATGCTTTATTTGTTCTTAGCGTTACCTCTTATGCTGAGCCGCTTGATCCAGTTCAACTGCTTTCCAGTTATGTTGGTGTAGATACAGTTAACCCTCCTGGCAATGAATCAAGGGCAGTGGATTTCTACGCTAAAATTTTTGAAGAGGAGGGCATTGAGTTCTCTAGCGCAGAGAGTGCACCTGGTAGAGGAAATATTTGGGCGCGAATTAAAGGTGGGAATCTTCCAGCTTTGATTTTACTTCAACACACAGATGTTGTTCCTGCTACCAAAGAATATTGGGATACCGATCCATTGGTTGCTGAGATCAAAGATGGCTATCTCTATGGAAGAGGGGTTATCGACATGAAAGGAGCTGGTATTTCCCAGCTAGTATCTTTTATCAGATTGCATAGAAGCGGGCTTAGCCTAAATAGGGACGTAGTTTTTGTTGCAACGGCTGACGAAGAAGCTGGCGGCATGTTTGGAGCTGGATGGTTAATTGATAATCATCCTGAGATTTTTGAAGGCGCAGGTTTTGCAATCAATGAAGGTGGAAGTGGTCAAATTATTGACGGAGAAAAAGTCTTTGCCATAGAGATAACTCAAAAGGTTCCTGTATGGCTTCGCTTTACCGCTGTTGATACTCCTGGTCACGGCTCATCACCAAGAACTACTAGCTCTGTTTCTAGAATAGTTCATGCGCTTAACCTGGTGAGAGAAAATCCTTTTACACCTAGAATTATCCCATCGGTAGATACTTATTTTAAGAGTCTGTCACTAAAGATGGATGGCAAGGAAGCTAAAGCTTTCGCAAACATGAAAAGTTTCATTGGTAGCAAGAAGTATCAAGCAGCATTACAAGAATCCTCACCGTCTTATCACGCGCTCACAAGAGATACTTGCTCACTAACCATGCTAGAGGGTTCGCAAAAAATTAATGTTGTGCCGCCAGTTGCAGCCGCAGAGATTGATTGCAGAATGCTTCCAGATCGAACCTCCGAGGAATTCATTCAGGACATTAAAAATTTAGTTGAACCAGCAGGCGTAACCGTCGATGTTGTTTTAGCATTTAGTCCAGCGGTATCCTCTGTTGATTCAGAGTTTTTTCAGCATATTGCCAAGGTAACTCAAAAGATTCATCCTGGTTCGCGCATTGTCCCAGCAGTTAGTACGGGCTTTACCGACAGTCATTTCACCAGAGATTTAGGGATAGACAGTTATGGGTTTAACCCAGTGCTATTTAACCCTGAGGACTGGACAGGTGTCCATGGAAATAATGAGAGAGTAAAAGTCACTAGCTTTCTTCAAGGTACAGAAGACCTGTATCAGATAGTCAGCCAATTTGTAATTGACTAATTGTTTAGGAATGAGATCGACGAATCAAATAAAAAGTAAAAAACTTAACTTTTTTTACAAATAGGTGTTGACACTTCTTGCTAGAGGCGTATATTAAATAGACCAACTCGGACCGACTTACAAACAACTGCAGACGGGAGTAAGAGAGAAAGAGAAGGTAGAGACGAAGAGAGAAAGCGATACTAAGAGTCGACGATAAAAAAGAGCTTAGTAACCCACCAAGAAGGCAAGAGAAAACCTTTAAGGAGCTAAAGAGAATCTCACTTTAGACCTCTTCTAACCTCGAACTTTAAGAAACAGAGCTTGCTCTGTTTTTTTTCGTCTAAAATTATTTACATTTTATTGCCAATGAATAATAACAAGAAAGCTTTAATAGTAGAGGGTGGGGGCAGCAGAGGGGTCTTCTCATTTGGAGTAATTGACTCATTTATTCAAGCCTCATTTAATCCCTTCAATCTTCACATCGGCGTTTCAAATGGCGGCGTGGTGCAGCTTTGGTACTTGCTTAAAGTCAGCGATTACAACCTTGATAAAATGCTATTTTCTGCATCAAAAAAATACATTAACTATAAAAATATTTTCCTGAATAAAAGTATCATGGATTTTGAAAAGCTCTATCAGGATGCAAATGCAGTTTTTCCAATAGATTTTGATCGGCTGCAAAACAATCTAGAGAACAAAATTTTTTACCTTGTTGTTACCGATGCTCTGTCTGGTAAGCCTGAATACATTGAGCTCACCAGAGAAAACTATGTCAATGAAATGTTAGCGACTGGATCTCTACCCGTTTTGATGAAGAATCCGATTTTATTAGATGGCAAGCGTAAATACGATGGGGGAATTGCTGACCCACTTCCAGTTAAAAAAGCCTACGAGATGGGAGCAAAAGATATTGTAATTATTAGAACTTATGAAGAGTCATTTGTAAGAAAAACAAAGCTTGAAAATCATGTTGCCGCAATGATGACCAAGAAATTCCCCAATACCTCCCAAGCGCTTAAAATCAACTCCGATACTTACAATGCCTCCTTGGAATTCATAAACAACCCTCCGGCTGATTGCAGGATTAAACAAATTTGCCCACCCAAGAGATTAACTGCAAAACGCACAACAACTGATATAAAAATTATGAAAGCAGACTATGCCGTTGGTTTAGAATGTGGAAAAAAATTCCTCGAGGAAGAGGTATAGGCTATCTTTCTTTTGAGAGCCAGGCTGACATTCTTCCCCCCAATGGGGCCTCAAGCTTATCAGAGCAAAAACCAACTATCTCTGATAGTTTCTGGAGATCCACATCGGTTCTATAACCCATTTGATCTAGCATGTTAGCTAAATCTTCTGTTGCTAGATTTCCTGCAGCGCCAGGAGCAAATGGACATCCTCCCAAGCCTCCAATGCAACTATCAAATTTTCTAATTCCCTCGGCAAGTGATGCGCATACATTGGCTAATGCCATTGCTCGAGTATCATGAAAATGACCTGACAGAATCTTATGATCAAACTCATTAACACATTTATTAAATAACGAACCTACGCTTGCTGGGTTTGCTGCACCAATAGTGTCAGCAAGAATAATTTCATCGGCGCCTGCGCTGAGCAATTGATTTGCCATACTAAGAACAATTGCGTTATCAACCTTACCTTCATAAGGACATTCCCAGGCAACTGAAACGTATGCCCGAGTTTTTAGATGTGAGCTTTTCGCATGTTTGAGGATTTCACAAGAGCTATTAATGGTCTCTTGTAAGCCCATATTAATATTTTTTTGATTCATCGTTTCAGTGGCAGATGGAACCACTGCAATAATTTTTGCTCCCGCCTCTTGAGCCATGTCAAAACCTTTCATGTTTGGAACCAATACAGAAATTTCACAGTTTTTTACATCAGCTAACCCCTTAACAATTTCTTTTGCGCCATCCATTGCAGGCACCACTTTCGGATTAACAAAACTAGCAACCTCTATGCCCGGAAGTTTAGCCTCAACAAGATGGGTAATGAGTTCTAGGCGAGTTGCTGAATCTAGTATTGTCTTTTGGTTCTGAAGGCCATCTCTTGGGCCAACTTCGTTGATGTATACAAATTCTGAATTCATTTAAGCATCTCAATTATTTGCTGAGCATCTAAAGATTCAAGATCTTCGTTTGAATATCCCAGCCAATCAGTTAAAACCTCTTTAGTGTGCTCTCCCAAAAGAGGAGGCGCAAGAAACTCTTCGGTTGTTACCTCTGATAGCTTTATGGGATTGCCTGGAATTTTTACTGAACCACCCTTGGGGTGGGGCACATCAACCAGCATGTTCCTATGTTGGACTTGCTCATCGTTGATTGCCTGCTCAATGTTATTTACTCTTGCGCATGGCACAGATTCTTTTTCCAATAAATCAAGCCAATAGGCAGATTTTTCTTTGATCAGCTCATCCTGCATTATTTTTTCAATTTTTTCTTTGTCCTTTTGCCTCTCAAGTGCAGTTACATATTTAGCATCTTGCAACTCTTTATTTGTAAAGATTTTTAATAACCTTGCCCAGAACTGATCTCCAACAGCAGTGATGACTATTGGAAAATCTTTCGTAAGAAAAGTGTTGTAGGGCATATGCACAAAGTGAGAATTGCCAATAGGCTCAGGCACTATTCCTGACATTGTATGCATGGTTGCCATGTAATTGAGCATTGAGATTTGACAATCCAGCATTGAAATATCAACGTGCTGACCAATCCCAGTGTTTGCTCTGTTAATAATTGCAGCTTGAATGCCCATCACAGCGAACATGCCTCCACTTAAGTCCCCAATAGGTATACCTGCTCTCATTGGTTCAGAGGATGAGAGGCCGGTAATTGACATACCACCACCAAGAGCTTGAGCGATTTGATCAAAGGCAGGCCGTTTATAATTAGGTCCAGACTCACCAAAGCCGCTAACGGTGCATGTAATAATTTCGGGGTTTACAATTTTTAAGCATTCAAAATCAATTTTAAGTTTTTTCGTTACACCGGCGGAGAAATTACTAATCACAACGTCAGCTTTTGCAGCCAACTTATAAAAAATTTCCAAACCTTCAGGTTTTTTTAAATCGAGCGAAAGACTTTTTTTATTTCTATTTAACGTATAAAAATAAGCACCCATTCCATTAAATGAATAGTCAGGATCATCTTCTAAAAGACGCCTTGTACCTTCCCCTTTAATAGGAGGCTCAATTTTAATTACTTCACACCCAAGATCTGCAAGAATCATGCCCCCATATGGACCAGATAGCATGTGAGTTAAATCAAGGACTTTAATGTCTTTTAATGGTTTTAAAGAAGCTGTCATTTTTCCATTATATACAGATAGAACTTAAGAAAAATATGTCTTAAAACACTACGTAATAATCAGACATTAATTCAATCGATGAAATGTTGTTTAAATCCTATATATGGTGAATAATAAGTGATATTTATATATTTTTACTGGGGGGTAAAATATGTCTATTTTCAACACATTCTTTCGTTTCACATTGGCATTTTCTTTTTTCTTTATTTCATTTGCGTTAATAGCAGAGCCAACTCTTGAAGAAGTTGTAGTATCAGCAAGAAAGGTCGATGAGAGTGTTCAAGATGTTCCTATTGCCATGAGTGTTTTTACTTCGAATGACATCAGCGATGCAGGCATCGAAAGGCCTGAAGATTTTATCGCTTTAACACCTAACGTTGTTATGGCTAATACCGTTAATGTTGGAGATACTTTGGTAACAATTCGCGGTCTTACTTCCACAAGAGATGCAGAGTCGAATTTTGCCTTTGTTGTTGACGGCGTTTTGCAGACAAATCCAAATGCTTTTAACAGAGAGCTCTTAGATATAGCTCAAATTGAAGTTCTAAAAGGTCCCCAAGGAGCTCTTTATGGAAGAAATGCTACTTCTGGAGCCATCTTAATCACAACTAAAACTCCCTCTGAGGAGTCAGAAAGCACTGCAGTGGTTGGTATGGGCATAAACAATGCTTCTAAACTGCAATACGTAAACTCTGGAAAAATGGGTGATAACGTATACACAAGATTTTCAGTTAGTACCCGAGAGACCGATGGAGAGCATACAAATGTTTACTCAAATCTTAAAAATGTAGATTTCTTTGAAGACACAACCATAAGAGGAAGAGTCTTAGTTGAAGAGGACGATAGTTCTTGGGACTTTAGATTTGGGATGAGTGAAGCAAGTGGAGGAACCATCAATTTTAATGCTGTTTTTGCACTTCCTGCATTCCAAGGCTTTGGAACACCGGGAGCAGATCAGTTCTTTAAAGATGTTAATGGGCATCAATTTACATACATGTTTAACGTTCCTCCGGTTAATGAGCAGGAAACAAATGATTTATCAGTGAAATATACAGAAGATCTTGCTAACGGCAGAGAGCTTTCTGCAATATTTGCATACAATCATCTTGAAGAGTTTTTACTCTCTGATGGGACTTCAGGGGCTTTTGGAGGTTACTTTGGTGTGCCTTCTTGTGCCGCTTCTAATACAGCAGCTAATTTAGCTTTGATTAATTCATTGCCTCCAGGCTTCTCATTTGCAGCTCCTGGAACAGCTCCATCTGGTGCTAATTCAGTATTAGGGCCTTATTTACCTACTACATGTGATGGTTATCAATTCCAATCACGCGATCAGGATGATGTTTCCATCGAAGTTAAATTAACAAGCAATCAAGACCAATCAGCGCGATGGTTGGTTGGTGGATACTATGCTGAAATTGAGAGAGATGTTGCAGTTTCGTATGGAGCTGATTTAGGTAAAGGTTTTGAATATAAGTCTTATGTTCCAACTTCAGGAAAAAATCCGACTGATCTAGCCTTTGACGATACTTTTACAACTGACGTGTTCTCAATTTTTGGTCAATACTCCATAGATTTATCTGACGCAACTGAGCTTTCACTTGAAGGTCGCTATGATAAGGAAAAACGTTCTGTTGATAATAATGTTCCAGCCACAACATCAGCTTTGTACTATGGTGGTGGAGCTCCAATCAATCCCGCAATGACAGCAGGAGGAAGTAAAATTCCATCTAGAGATAAGTCTTACGATCAATTTCAGCCTAAAGTCTCCCTTACAACAACTGCTGAAAATACAACAGTTTATGCTTCTTATGGTGTTGGATTTCGATCAGGCGGCTTTAATTCCTCGGGAAGTGCTGCATTAATTAATTCTCAACTAAACATTCCAGTATCTGCTGGATTAGGTGTATCTGATTCATTTAACAAAGAGGTTTCAAAATCATTTGAAGTAGGTTTTAAAGGCAGATACCTTGATGGCAGACTTGCTATTAATGGTGCGATTTTTGAAACAGAAGTTGATGACAATCAATTCTTTGAATTCTTTGCCGGGCCATGGGGTTTGCTAAGGGTCGTAACTTCGATTGATCAGTTGGATATTAGTGGCTCAGAATTAGACTTTAAATACGCTCTTACTGACAGCATCAGACTTGATGGCGGAGTTGGGTTTACAGACGGTGAAATCAAAAAGAATGCTCACAGACCTAACACAGTTGGCAATAATGCACCCTTAGCTCCGGAGCATACATACAATCTTGGCATGCAATATGAGACATCATTTTCAGCAAACTATGATCTCATAATGAGAGTAGATTATATGGAGGTTGGAGAAACTTGGTTCCATACTGTGCAAAATAATCAACAGCCTTCAGTTTGGGGTGCCTTGCTTGGATTCCCTGTGGCGTCTGATATGAGCAAATCAGTGCGAGATGCTTATTCATTAGTTGATCTAAGAGCATCTATTGTTGGAGAAAAACTCAGCCTTACATTGTGGGGTAGAAATATTGCCGATGAGGAGTACCTTGCAGAAATTATTCCAGCGCCAGAATTTGGCGGATCTTTTATTCATCAAGCTCCTTATGCTACATATGGTCTAGATTTAAAATATAATTTTTAAAAAAAGGAATTAATTTCTTATGTCATATCGATTGGGTGTTGATGTTGGTGGAACTTTTACTGATTTTTTATTAATTAATGAATCAGATGGCTCTACGCATACCGCAAAAGTTCCCTCAACCCCTGAAGACTCTTCAATTGGAGTTCTTAATGGTGTTGCAAGGATTTGCGATCAATCTGGTGTAGACCCCAAAGATATAAAACTTGTAATGCATGGAACTACTGTTGCAACCAATGCAGTTCTAACAGGCAATGGAGCGAAAGTGGGACTTCTAACAACAGAGGGGTATGAAAGCGTTCTTCAAGTTGCTCGATCATTTTGCCCTGGTGGGCTCGGCGGATGGGTTAGTTTTGTAAAAGGACCTTTGTTGGCACCTTTGGAGCTTACCTATGGCATTAGAGAAAGAACAGATGCCTCTGGAGAAATCTCTACACCTCTAGATGAAAAGCACCTAAGAGATCAGCTCACTGATCTTAAAGCCAAAGAACAGGTTGAAGCCTTAACCATTAGTTTTGTTAATTCGTATATTAACAATGCGAATGAAGTTCAGGCTGCAAAAATAGCCAGTGAAATATTCACCGATGTTCCTATTTCTATTTCAAGCGAAGTTATTCCAGAGATGCAAGAATACGAAAGAGCAGAAACAACTGTGCTGAACTCCTACGTGAGACCCCAAGTAGCAACTTATGTAAATAATCTTCAATCAAACTTAGAAAAATCTTTGGGCAGCGATGTTCAGCTATCGATCCTAAGATCTGATGGTGGACTTGCATCCAGCAGATCAACTGGAGATTCACCAGTTAACCATCTAATGTCTGGGCCTGCTGGTGGAGTAGCGGGAGCGATACATTTTTGCAATCAAGCTGGCTATGAAAATATTTTAACTTTTGATATGGGGGGCACCTCAACAGATGTTGCCTTGATTCAAAATTCAAAAGCTAAAATTAGAAGAGAAACCTTGGTTGGGGACGTGAGGGTCAAAGCGCCATCGGTTGATGTGAGAACGGTAGGAGCTGGAGGCGGCTCCATTGCTTTCGTACCAGAGCTTACTAAGGCTCTCAGAGTTGGACCAGAGTCTGCTGGGGCTGTTCCAGGACCAGCTGCTTATATGAAAGGGGGAGAGCAACCTACGGTTTGTGATGCAAATATTGTATTAGGCTTGCTTCCAAGCGATGTTCAACTAGGTGGTGATATGGTTATTGATAAGGCGGCTGCTGAAAAAGCCGTTCAAACTATTGCTGATGGCATAGGCATCAATTTAATGGAAGCTGCTGAAGGTATTATAAGAATTGTAAATGAATCTATGTTTGGAGCCTTAAGATTAGTCTCAGTGGAGCAGGGTTTTGACCCAAGAGATTTTGCCCTGGTTGGATTTGGAGGTGCTGGACCACTTCATGCCAATGCCCTTGGCATTCTTTCAAATTCTTTTCCTGTCATTATTCCTCCAGGCCCAGGAGTCTTGTGTGCCTATGGTGATGCTACAACTCAAATTCAGGATGAATCATCGAGATCATACTTAGCTATGGCTCAAGATATCACCACAGACAAATTTTTAACTGATCTTAGTGACCTAAAAACCAAAGCATCTGAATCACTTCTAAAAGATGGAGTGAGCAATTCTAATTTAGAAATTACCTATCAAGCCGATGTCAGGTATGCAGGCCAAGCCTTTCAAATTACTGTTGAGTTTGATGAAAAGGAATATCAGTCAAAAGGCATTCAGCTGATTACGGACGCATTTGATGATGAACACTATCAGCTATTCACATTTAAACTAAGTGATGGACATGAAATCTTAATGATTCGAGCTATCGTAAAAGTTATACAGCCTGAGATTCAATCAGTTGTGAGTGCAGATTCATCTTCCTCTTTAGAGGAAGCTGTAATTCAAGACTCACGTTTCTATCATGAGGCTGCATGGCATGAGGCAAAGATATACGATCGAAATAAATTGCATTCAAACCTACTAATTCCAGGGCCAGCTATTGTTTCTGAAATGGATTCAACAACTGTAATACTTCCGAATCATGAGGCTACAGTTGATAAAGTCGGCAACCTAATAATTAATCCTACAAAATAGATATGTCAGCACGAATAATTGAAACGAACAACTCACCTTTAAAAGCAATAGACGTTGATGGCATAACAGTTGATCTTATAGAGAATGCCTTAAAAAATGCCAGAGAAGAGATGGATGCTTTAGTCAGTAGAACCGCATTATCCCCAGGCATTAGAGAGCAAGGAGATTGCTTCCCCATGATCGCTAATCGAGAGGGAAAAATGGTGGTTGGTCAGTTCGGCTCATTTATTCATGGCTTTACCGAAGCCTATGATGAAGAGATCGAGGAGGGCGATATCATCCTTACAAATGATCCTTATATGTGCAATGCTGCTGTCTCTCATTTACCCGATTGGATGGTTTTAAAGCCAGTATTTCGAGAAGGCAGGCATATTGCATGGTCAGCAATGTTTGGGCATATGTCTGATAATGGCGGCATGGTTCCTGGATCTATCCCAACAGAAGCAACCACAATTTTTCAAGAAGGAATAAGAATCCCACCAATTAAACTTTATAAAAAAGGCGAGTTGCAAGAAGATATTTTGGAACTTATTTTGCACAACGTAAGAACTTCTCAATGGAATCGTTTTGATTTAAATGCTCTTGTTGCAGCATGTAATACAGCTGCGAAAAGGTGCAATGAAATAGCAGATCGCTTTGGTGATGACGTTTTTTCTTCCACCATGCAAACTATGCTGCAAAGGAATTATGATGCCATGAAGCACATTATTTCCATGTTTATTCCTGAGGAGCCTAGAGAGTTCTCAGACTATATTTGTGATGATGGCATGGGCATGGGCCCCTATAAAATACATTGTAAAATGTGGCGAGAGGGAGATAAAGCTATTTTTGATTTTGAAGGCACTGACCCCCAAGCTCAAAGTTCGGTAAATTTTTATCTTAATGAGGATATGTTCAAGATGTTCTTTGGATCATTTACGATAAACGTTGTGGATCCGCAAATTGTTTTTAATGATGGTTTCTATGATCTTGTCGACGTTAGAATACCCCAAGGAACTCTTTTAAAACCTAACTATCCAGCTGCTCTCTCCGGGCGAACCCATGCTTTGGGTAGAATTTTTGATGTCTTGGGTGCTCTATTGGGAATGGGTGCGCCAAATGAAATGCTAAATGCCGCTGGATTTTCTGACTCACCGCATTTATTTTTCTCTGGTTATGATGACAAGGGAGACTGGTTTCAGTTATTCCAGATAGGTTTTGGTGGAGTTCCCGGAAGACCCATTGGGGATGGTCCAGACGGCCATTCATTATGGCCATCCTTTACAAATGTTCCCAATGAGTTTGTTGAGGCATATTTTCCACTTAGGGTAGAAACCTATAAATTTATTGTGGATTCAGGTGGTGCTGGGCTTCACAGGGGAGGCAATGGTCTTTCTGTTGCATATCGCTTTTTAGTTGATGGCCACATTGGTATCCATGATGACAGATGGCTTACTTATCCTTGGGGAGTGAATGGAGGGAAACCAGGCCAACGTTCCACCAAATTACTGGTAAGAGCCGATGGAAGCGAAGAGCATATTCCCGCAAAGTGTGAAGGCGTTAAAGTGAACAAAGGCGATCTTTTGTATTTTAATACTTGGGGCGGCGGGGGTTGGGGAGACCCACTTCAAAGGGATGCTTCAATAGTTGCTTCTGATGTAGCAAAAAAACTTGTTTCAGTTGAAGGCGCTCTTAGATATGGAGTTGTGATCAACGATGATTTAACTGTACAGGAAAAAGAAACTTCAGAATTGAGGGCAGAAATGTCAAAAGATACTGTGCCAGATGAAATGTTTAACTTCGGTGGCACCATAGATGAAATAAAAGCCAGGTGTCTCGAAGAGACTCACCTAGAGCCGCCTGTCTCACCTACGTTTTTAAAGCAATAGCGCTTGAGTAATCTCGTATCAACTTCTACTGGTATTGGTAGTTCTCCTGCATTAGTTGTTGTTGATATGTGTCGAGGTTTTATAGATCCATCGTCACCCCTTGGCTTTGAATGCAAGGAAGTAATCAAAGCAAATATTAAATTAGTTCAAAAATTTAGGGCTCAAAAACTACCTGTCATCTTTACCACTACAATTTATCGTGATATTTCCGAGGCCAGTGTATTCAGATCTAAAATTCCTGCCCTAAATATTTTAGAACCTGAATCAGATGCAGTATCTTTTATTGATGAGCTAGCGCCCTCATTGGATGAAATGATTATTGAAAAAAAATTTGCAAGTGCCTTTTTTGATACAGATCTAGCTGCATATCTTCAAAATTTAAATATCGATTCAGTTATTATTTCTGGGGTTACTACCAGCGGTTGTGTTAGAGCAACAGCATTGGATGCCATGCAGAATAACTTTCTAACCACCGTTGCTGAGGATTGTGTAGGTGACAGGGATCAAGATGCTCATCACGCAAATTTATTTGATCTAAAGGCAAAGTATGCGGATGTTCTGCCGCTAAACAATATTTTAATTTAATTATTTTTATAACTATTTCATCTAAGGTTCTTTTTTAATAAGATTATTAAAAACTTCAACTTTTTTAATCAAAGGTGTTGACTCTCCTTTTCATAGGCGTATATTTAATAGACCAACTCGGACCGACTTACAAACAACTGCAGACGGGAGTAAGAGAGAAAGAGAAGGCAGAGACGAAGAGTGAAAGCGCTACTAAGAGTTGACGATAAAAAAGAGCTTAGTAACCCACCAAGAAGGCAAGAGAAAACCTTTAAGGAGCTAAAGAAAATCTCACTTTAGACCTCTTCCAATCTCGAACTTTAAGAAACAGAGCTTGCTCTGTTTTTTTTCGTCTAAATAAAATTTATTACTGTATTATCCATTGCTATGTTCGATCAAGTTATAGAAAGCATTATCTTATTATTCGTTGCGGTAGACCCTATTGCTTTAATTCCAATCTTTGCAAGTCTAACGCAGGGTTTGAGCAAGCAAGATATTAAGACGGTATACATTCATGCTAGCTTCGTTTCCTTTGGTATTTTGTCAGCCTTTTGGTTATTTGGAGCATCATTACTAGGAGTAATGGGTATTTCAATGAGCTCTTTCAAGATCATTGGTGGATTATTTTTAATTGCGATTGCTTTTCAAATGGTTTTTGAGCAACGACAAGAGAGAAGGCAAAATACAGCTGATACTGCCTTGGATGACGAATCTCTTCAATCTTTAGCTATATTTCCACTTGCTACGCCATTGATAGCTGGACCAGGTGCAATGACAGCAGTTTTATTATTGGCGGAGGAGAGATCTAATGTGCCTTTAGAAATGCTAATTAACTT
>Ga0209383_1001769_pt1 | contig 13248 bp, 15 predicted proteins | sample CoawatmetaG02DNA_FD_187510 | JGI IMG/M metagenome (GOLD analysis project Ga0209383, IMG submission 187510) | Marine microbial communities from the West Antarctic Peninsula - Coastal water metaG029-DNA (SPAdes) (version 2) | ecosystem: Environmental > Aquatic > Marine > Coastal ... | reverse complement strand
AAGAGCCTGGAACTAATAAAGAAATAAAAAATTTTTGTGAAAGCAATTTTGGAATTACATTTCCAATTATGGGAAAAACTTCTGTTATTGGTAAAAACCAACATCCATTTTACAAGTGGGTAAAAGATAATTACGGAAAATCTGGCGTACCTAAATGGAATTTTTACAAAGTATTGATTAACAAAGATGGCCATGTAGAAGAAGTATACAGTTCACTTACAAAGCCAAAAAGTTCAAAAATAACTAAAAAATTAAATAAAATTTTATAAATTTAAAATTTTTGGCGGTCCCTAGGGGAATCGAACCCCTCTTTGCAGGATGAAAACCAGCTGTCCTAACCGATAGACGAAGGGACCATCATTCAAAAGGTTTTTATTGATAATCTGACAATTAATCAATCAAAAAAATACATCATTCAACAGATATAGCTAAATCATCAAGAAGAAATTGAACTTCTCTTTTTCCGTTCCATTCATTTAAAGATAATCTACCAGCAATATCGTATTTTTTATTTTTTGGGTTCAGTAGATATGTTCCTATGGGTGTATTGACGCTATTAAACGAGATAAGGTTAATTTTAGAATTATTGGATGTTTTACAGAAAGATTTAATATGAGATTCTTTTAATATTAAAGATTTTGAAATAGATACGTTTTCAATTACAAATCTTGGTTCTCTATTGGCAGAGCCAAAAGGCGCAAGCTTATCAATTTCATTAAAAAAGTTCTCATTTACAGCGCTTGAGGCTAATACGCTATCTATATAAAGGTCTTTTTCTTTAGATGATTGGCAGCCACTTTTATTAAAAAGATCAATTAAAAAAATCTCAAATTCATCAGTTTTATCTTTATTAATAGAAAAACCGGCAGCCATTTTGTGCCCTCCTCCTTTCGTTATAATTTCGGACTGTTTAGCTTTAACCACAGCACTACCAATGTCAAAGCCTGGTAAAGATCGCGCTGATCCTTTTCCATAATCACCTTCAAAGTTAATAACAAAAGTGGGTTTGTTAAAATGATCTTTTAATCTGCTTGCAATGATTCCAATAATACCTTCGTGCCAGGTATTTGAACTAACTACTAATACGGGGTTATTGTCTTTGTGTTTTGCTATTTTTATAGCTTCTTCTAAGATAATTCCCTCGATATTTTTTCTTTTTTCATTGAGTTGGTTCAATTCTTTAGAGATTTTAAATGCAATTTCAGGATCCTCTGTTAACAAAAGGTTGGCTCCATGATCTGACTTTCCTATTCTTCCACCAGCATTGATTTTAGGACCAATTATATATCCAAGATGATAAGTTGATATTTTAGAATTGATATTTGCAATATCAGATAAAGTCTTAATTCCTAAATTATTTCTTTTTTGCAAAACTTTTAATCCTTGAAAAACAAACGCTCTATTTAATCCTTGGAGAGGAACTACATCACACACAGTACCCAGTGCGACTAAGTCTAAGTAGCTAAGAAGGTCCGGCTCCTGAATATTTTTCTTTTTAAAGAAATTTTCTTCTCTAAATCTAGTGACAATCCCAGACAAGACTAAAAATACTACACCAGCAGCGCATAGGTAGGTTAAATTTGATGTTTCATCAAATCTATTAGGGTTTACAATAGCGTTTGCTATGGGCAAAGTTTCTGTTGATTGGTGATGGTCTATTACAACGACGTCAATATTTTTTGAATTAGCATATTTAATAGGCTCAAAAGACGTAGTTCCACAGTCAACTGTAATAATTAACTTAACTCCTTTGGAGGCTATGTTTTCAAAAATTTTTAAATTGGGTCCATAACCATCCTTTATTCTATCAGGTATAAAAATAAAAAAACTATTAGTAAAATTTCTTAGAAACCTTGCTAAAATTGAAGTTGATGATGCTCCATCCACATCGTAATCACCATAAATGCAGATGTGACTTTCTTCTTTAATGTGCTTAATTATCAAATTTACAGCTTCTTCCATTGATTTTAATAAAAAAGGATTAGGCATTGAATTTTTAATTTTAGGATTTAAAAAATCTATAGAGTGCTCGGGATCAATACTTCTGATGGCTAAAAGTCTGGAAAGAAGTTCGCTTACGCCTAGTTCTTGGGTAGCTTTTTTTACTTTATTTTCGTCAAATTTACTTAAAATCCAATTTCGATTAGAAACGGAATTTTTGATCATATCTCAAATTTTTCAGTATAAACTTTAATAATTTTTTTATCTGAATGCAATACAAGCAAATCAGCTAAAAAATTATTTTTTTCAATTCTAATTCCTTTTAGAAGCTCACCATCCGTCACTCCGCCAGCGCAAAAGATAACATCGCCTCTTATTATATCGTTTAAGTAATATTTTTTCTTAAGGTCAGTTATCCCTAATTTTGTAGCACGCAATTTTTCTTCATTATCAGATATCGAAAGCCTACCTTGAAATTGACCTCCAAAGCATTTAATGGCAGCAGCAGCCAAAACTCCTTCAGGAGCTCCTCCTATGCCCACATACAAGTCTACATTAAAATCTTTTATGCATGTGTATATAGCTCCTAAAACGTCACCATCTGAAATGAATTTAATTTTTGCTGACATTTTTGCTATAGATTCTACAATTTTTTTATGCCTGTCTCTTTCTAGCACGCAAACCGTTAGCTCTGACGGTTTAATTGATTTAAATTCTGCCATGTTAGCAAGGTTCTTTTCTATAGGATTATCTAGATCAATAATATTTTCTGGATAATCAGGCCCAATAGCTATTTTTTCCATGTAGGTATCTGGTGCTTGTAATAAATTTCCTTTTTCAGCAACTGCTATTACAGAAATCGCATCGGGAAGATTTTTTGCTGTAAGCGTAGTTCCGTCTAAAGGATCAACGGCAATGTCTAATGGCTCTCCATTACCTGTGCCTAATTTTTCACCTATGAAAAGCATAGGTGCCTCATCCATTTCACCTTCACCAATAACTATTTTTCCATTCATGTCTATTTTGTTTAAGTAGTTTCTCATAGAATCTACTGCTGCTTGATCTGCAGCTATCTTATCACCCTTCCCTTTTAACAATGAAGAAGAGTAAGCAGCTTGAGCTGCAACTTTGGTGAATTGCTCTAACAATTTATGATCTAACATTATAATTTATTTTCATCCCTGACTCTAATCATTACGATTTTTTTAAAAATATTTTTTTTACTACGAAGCTTTTTTAAAATAAACTGTATATCTTTTTCTTTAGATAGGTGAGTAATAATCATGATGTTAGATAGCTTGCCTTGGTCGGGATCTTGAATTAAATTTTGTATTGAAATCTTATTTTTAGCTAGTAAAGAAGTAATTACCGAAAGCACACCTGGCTTGTCATGAGCTAAAAATCTAAAATAATATTTACTTTTATGATCATTAAAATTAAATAATTTAAATGTTTTCTTTGCACTGGGTGAAAGCCCAAAAGAAAAATCATCATTTCCAACCATTATAGATGTGATGTCAGAAATAATTGCAGATGAGGTAGGTCCTTTACCAGCTCCAGCTCCTTCATATATTGTCCTCCCAATAGGTTCTCCGTCCACAACTACTGCATTAGTCACACCATCAATATTTGATATATCTAGTGTTGATGGAATTAGCGAGGGATGAACTCGTTGTTTTATTTTATTATTAACCATTTCTGCGATCGCTAATAATTTAATTTTAAAACCTAATTTTTTTGCGTACAGAATATCTAAAAGATCAATATGACTAATGCCCTCTACGAGAAAATTACTATTAACAATTTTACTCCCAAAACAAATAGAACTTAAAATAGAAATTTTGGAAGCAACGTCCGCGCCGCTTATATCTGAATTCGGGTTACTTTCTGCATATCCTTTTGACTGAGCTACTTTTAAAATTTCTTTAAAACTAGATTGTTTTTTTTCCATCTCAGTTAAAATAAAGTTTGTTGTTCCGTTCAGAATTCCATAGACATGGTTAATTTTGTTCGCTATGAGGCCTTGTTTTATCGACTTAATAATAGGTATACCTCCAGCTACTGAAGCTTCGAACAAAAGGTTTACAGAATTTTTTTCAGCTAATATTGAAAGTTCATCTCCGTATTTGGCTATTAGGGCCTTATTGGCAGTCACCACGTGTTTGCCATTTTTAAGTGCTGCAAAGACTAATTTTTTTGCCATTCCATCGCTTCCACCAATCAACTCTACGATGATATCAACGTTTTCCAATTTAACGAGATTCAAAGGGTTTGCGACAAATATTTTGTTTGGAAAAGAAATGCTCCTCTTCTTTCTAGGGTATCTGACAGAAATATTAGAAATATTTATCTTAAATCCAGTTTTTTCTAAAATATTTTTTTTATTTTTAGTCAGATTTTTGTAAACCTCTAAACCAATGTTTCCTAACCCTGCGATTGCTATGTTAAATGTTTTCATATTTTAAACTAAAGATAGCGTTTCTTTGAAACCAAATCTAATATTAAAATTTTGAACAGCCTGTCCTGCTGCACCTTTAATCAAATTATCTAAAGAACTGGCAATAATAATCTGGTTATCAAATCTACTTTGATAAACTGATATATTACAATTATTAGTATTTAACACCCTGCTAGTATTGATCATCTCTTTTGAATTTACAATATTTACAAATCTTTCTTTTTTATAAAAATTTGACAAGCAATCTTTCACTTTTTTAATTTTAATACCTTTAGGAAGATCTAGATAAATAGTTGATAAAATTCCTCTAAAGGTGGGTATTAAATGCGGTGTAAAGGAAATTTTAATTTTTTTCTTACAAGATTTTGATAATTCCTGATCAATTTCTGGCATGTGTCTGTGCTGCCCCACTCCGTAAATGGAAATGTTTTCATCTATATTTGGATAGAGTTTTTTGTTAGTAGTTTTTTTTCCTGCTCCTGAATAGCCTGATTTGCTGTCAGCTTTAATACTATTAGTATTAATTAACTTATTTTTAACTAAAGGTAACAAAGGTAGTAATATGGATGTTGGGTAGCATCCAGGACAAGCAATAAAATTACTTTTCTTAATCAGGTTTCTATTAATCTCACTTAGTCCATATATAGATCTTTTTTGTTCTTTCGTAGCTAGATGCGGAAGTTTATACCACTTTTCAAAAATAGATTTATTGTCAATTCTAAAATCTGCAGATAGGTCAATCAAAACAGAATTGTTTCTAATTTTTTTAGAAATCAGATGAGCTTCACCATGAGGGAGCGCTGTAAATATAACATCGATATTTTTGAGCTCGTGATTTTTCATTATTGTAACATTGGGTAGTTTTGTTTTAAATCTAAAGTTTTTAGAATAAAAATTAATTGATTTTTTCAACTTTGATTGAGAGTATAAATATAAAATGTCTACATTTGGATGTTTGACTAAAATTTTTAATAGCTCCAAACCAACAAAACCTGTAGCACCAGCGATAGCAACTTTAATTTTATTCATAAAATTTAAAAATAATACTTATATTTGCTATAAAATAAAAGCAAAACTAAAAAAGCTTGAAATATGATTATCTTTTAGAGAATTGGAAGCGAGCTCTAGCTTTTTTCTGACCATATTTCTTTCTTTCAACTGATCTAGAATCTCTAGTTAGTAACTTGTCTTTCTTTATAATTTTTCTAATCGTCTCGTCAGAGACTACTAAGGCTTTGGATATTCCATGAGTAACGGCACCTGCTTGACCTGACATTCCACCACCCTTAACAGTACAAACAATATCAACAAGATTGGTTTTTTCTGTAATCTTCAACGGCTTTTCAACTAAAAGTTGGTGAACAGGTCTCTTGAAGTATTCGGTGTATAATCTACCATTAACAGAAATTTTTCCAGACCCGGCTAAAAGCCAAACTCTTGCTACTGCATCTTTTCGTTTTCCTGTAGCGTAATTAGCTTCTTTGGAAATTTTTATGTCTAAACTCATAATTAGTTTGTTCTAGTGTTTTTTTTATTTAAAGATGAAAAATTAATCTCTTTTATTTTTTGAGCAGAATGAGGGTGTCCTTCGTCTTTGTAAATTTTTAACTTAGTTAGTTGTTTTTTTGCTAAAGGTCCTCCAGGCAACATTCTTTTTACAGCAAGTTTTAGAATTTCCTCAGGTTTTTTTTGCATCAGTAATTTTGGTGTAGTTTCCTTAATTCCCCCTGGATGGCCAGTGTGTCTGTAATATTTTTTGTCATCAAATTTATTACCAGTAAACTTTATTTTAGAAATGTTAGTTACGACAACAAAATCTCCATCATCCATATGAGGAGTAAAAGTAGCTTTATTTTTGCCTCTTAAAATTTTTGAAATTTCAGCTGCCAATCTTCCGACAACGGCGTTAGTAGCATCTATATGATACCAGTTGTTTTGAATTTCGCTTTTTTTAATAAAGTCAGTCATGAAAGATGGTGTAATTACTGTTTGGTAGTTTAAATGTCAACATTAGAAATGCTATTTAAGCCTATATATCACGAATATAAATGACATAAGTAGAAATATTGATGTTAATTGATGTAAAGCAGCTATGTAGATATTAAGACCAGTGATTAAAGTCCCTATACCTAATATAATTTGAAAAATTAAAAGAGAGAAAGGAAGATTTAGATAGGTAGATAAATTTTTGTAATTAGAGATGTAGATAGCTACAAAAATCAAAAAAATCAAATAAGCATTTAATCTGTGAATTAGCTGGATATGAGCCCTGTCATAAAAAGCTTCTGTAGAAAAAAAAGATATAAAGGAAACTTCTTCTGGAAAAAAATGAGAATTCATAAGTGGCCAGGTTTGATAAATTTGTCCAGCATCAAGCCCTGAAGTAAAAGCTCCATAAATAATTTGAATAAAAATTAAGAAAACTAATAAAAAGATTATATTTTTTTTTTTTGTATAATTAATTTTTAAATTTTGCCTTACGTGATTTAAATAACTCCAATATACTAAAGTTATAATAATAATAGCACCCACCAAATGTGCTGCTAATCTAAAGTGACTAACGTCCACATTTATTGATAGTCCACTCTTTACCATGTACCAGCCTAAAAATCCCTGAAACATAAAAAGAAACAAGATCAAAAAATAATAAGGATAATTATGACGGTAAATAAATTTATTATAAATAAAATAAAACAGTGGCAGAAAGTATAAGAGACTAACAAATCTAGCTAATAGTCTGTGGATATACTCCCACCAAAAAATATATTTAAATTCATTCAAGCTCATGCCAAGATTTAGTTCTTGGTACTGGGGTATAGACTTGTAAAGAGTAAAGTATTGTATCCAAGATTCTTTATTAAGTGGCGGAAGTACTCCTGCAAAAACCTCCCAATTTGTAATTGATAAACCTGAATTCGTTAATCTCGTAAAACCACCGATGCTCACAAGCAGAATAAGGGTCGTTAATAATGCAAAATGCCAAATTCTAAAGTATTTATTTAGTTGTAAATTTGCCATGTTCTTTTATATAATTTTATACATATGATTAAAAAAGCTAAATTGTCACAAAAAAACAAAATTCTTAATATTAAAAAAATTAGAAATAGTATTGATAGAATAGACACTCAAATCTTAAAATATTTAAGTCTTAGAAGAAAAGAAGTAATGAAAATCACAAAATACAAAAAGAGAAGTGAAATTGTTGACCAGAAAAGAATAGCTAGTATGCTTAAAAAGCTTGTAAAAAAAGGGAAGGCTTTAAATATAGAGCCCTATGTTGTTGAAAATTTATGGAAAGCTATGATTAGATCTTTTATAAAATTGGAAAGAGAAAAAATTTAATTACTTACTGTGAGGTGGAAGTTTTTTTTCAACAAACCACTCATGCTTTCTAGTGGCAGGATTGTATTTTTTCATTTTTAATTTGTCTTTAGCCTTGTCGCCGGCCGTAGGTTTTTTTACATAGTAATTAAAACGACTATTTGGCTTTTCTTCAGGAACTAATCTTACTTTAACGTGTGATTTTTTTGCCATTTACAGTATTTTTTTTAATTCTTTGATTATTTTATTAATTTTTAACAAATTATTTTCTGTTCTTATATTATTCATTTTTTTATAGTCAACAGAATACTCCTTTTCCATAGCTATAATAGCCCCCTTTATAGTCATACCCTTATCTTTTAAGAGTATTTTAACTCTCTTAAAAAGTAATATATCGGCTTCCGAGTAAAATCTTCGTTTGTTAAGAAGAAGAGTGGGTTTTAACATTTTAAATTTTTTTTCCCAGAATCTAATTACATGGGTTTTTGTTTTTCCAGTAGTTTTGTTGATCAATCCAATCTCAGTAGCTAATTCGCTAATATTTTTAAATGCACTATTCTTTTTCTTAAGCATTAAATCTATTAATTTTTTTTATTAAAATTCTAGAGGGCTTAAAAGTAATAACATTTCTTGAAGAAATAATTTTCTCTTCTTTTGTTTTTGGATTTCTTCCAACTCTACTATTTTTACTTTTTTTAGAGAAGGTACCAAAAAGAGCTAATTTGACTTTTTTATTTTTTTTTAAGTTATCTATTATCACTTGGAATAAAGAATCTACAAAAACTGAACAGTGAATTTTTGAAAGGCCAAGCTCTTGAAAAACTAAATCATAAAGTTTTTGTCTTGTTATATTTTCAACTTTGCTCATTTAATTAAATATTTTAAAACTTTTGATTTGATTTTATTGTGAATCAAATCTAAATCTATATTACCATTAATCACAAAAATTCTCTTCTTTTCCACTTTTGCAATTGCCAGAAAGCCTTTTTTTACAATATTCATTTTTTTTATGGATTCTCTATCAAATCTATCCAATTTTTTTGCTCTTAAATACATTCTTTTTTTACTTATACTTGGATTGGCATCTAAAAGGATTGTTAAGTTTGGTCTTATGTTTTTGTCTATTAGTTTTTGAAGGTAATATATTAATTTCAAATTTATGGAGCCATTAAAATGTTGGTAAGCAATAGTAGAATCGACATACCTATCACAAAGCACTATATAACCAGACCTAAGCTTTTCTTTTATTAAATCATAATGCTCCGCCCTAGCAGCAAACAATAAAAAAAGTTCAGTTAAAGGATTGTTTTCTTCGTTTAAATCTTTTATCACAAGCTTTCTAATTTTTTCGGAAATTTTAGTACCACCTGGTTCTCTCGTAAGAAAAATTTTTTTTGATATGTTTTTTTTTAAAAAATTATAAAGAAGTTTTATTTGAGTTGATTTTCCTGACCCTTCGATACCCTCAAAAGTGATAAAAATACCACGGTCTAACCCCATACTAAGAAACCTATAGAATTAAAAAATCTTTTTATCAAATTAATTTTTTTAAAATCCTCGGTGGCAAATAATGGGTGTTTTATATCTAGGCCATTTTTATCTTTAATTCTCAATACGCCGAGCTGATCTTTTGCTTTAAAATTACCCTTAGTCGGTTCTGATACTTCTAGGTATATTTTAATATCCTTAGATCTTCTTTTGGAATAAGTGATATACAGGTCTTTTTCCAATTCCAGTTTGATAGGTGATTTTTTTCCATTCCATATATTAACGGAAAACAAAGGATTGTCTTTTTTAATTAAAAGTAGCTCACTAGAAATTATTGCATGATTTAACAATTTTAAAGATTCTTTTGCTCTTTGTTTTGGCGAAACTGTTCCACTAATAACACTCAAAATTCTACGTTTATTTATAACCATTGTTGCAGCTAGAGAATATCCTGAATCGTTAAGATGACCTGTCTTAATTCCATCTACTTTTGAGTTTTTGTATAACAAGGTATTTCTATTAGATTGCGTGATTGGATTTCCTCCAGTACGATCCCAAGTGAAGGATCTTTCAGCATACATTTTGTATAATTCTGGAAATTTTTTAATTAGATAAACAGACATTAGGCCAATATCATTAACTGTTGAATAATTATCTTTTGAGTAAATACCAGAAGAGTTTGAGAAATTTGTGTTTGTCATGCCAATTAATTTAGCTTTGTCATTCATCATAGAGGCAAATCCAATTTCAGATCCAGCTATTCCCTCAGCCAAAGCGATACATGCGTCGTTTCCTGAGGCTACAATTATTCCTTTTAATAAATTTAAAACAGATATTCTATCATTGGGAACTATGAACATTGAAGAGTAGCCTTTCTTTGCCATTCTCCAGGCCTTGTTCGAAACTATGAACTTTTCATCTAATTTTAATTCACCGTTTTTTATAAGATCAAAAGCTATAATGGAAGTCATGACTTTAGTGATAGATGCAGGGGAAATTTTTTCATTCTCATTTTTTTTAAAAAGAACTTGACCAGAATTTACATCTATCAGAATTGCTTGTTTAGCAGAGGTGTTAAGTGCAATGGCGTTATAAGTTTGAATTAAATAAAAACTTATTAATAAGATTGTAATTTTTTTCATTTAACTTTAATTTTATATCCTTCAAAATTATTAACTTTTAACTTATTGTGAATTAAATCATATTTATTCATATTCGTAATTGGACCTATTGTTAAAAGATAATTGCTTGATGTTCCCTTAATAACAATGTTTTCATTAGAAAGAAAATCTTTTAAATTATTTCTAAGATCTTTAGCATATTTAAGGTAATAAAAAGAGCCGAATTCTAAATAAATAAAATTTTTATGCTTATCTTTTTTTATATTTTTGCCCCCACTCAAAGAAATAATTTTGACATCACTAACTTTGTTTGCTTTTTTAATTTTTCTTTCTTCTTTAAAAATTTTTGCTTTATTCGCAACAAAAGTAGGATTTTTTTTAATGGATTCTATTTTTACGTAGGGTAAATTTTTTTCTATTCCTAGTGAACTAGCAACAGCGTCTGAAATATAAATTATTCGAGATTCTGGGATTGGTTTTTTTTCAATGTATTGTAAATTTATAGATTTTTGATTTGCGAGATTAGTAATTTTTAGAGAATTGCCTTTAAAATCCTGAGTTACAACTGCTTGGGTGTTTTTTTTATAAGAGCTTAAAGATCCCAAATTCCCGGAAAAACCAATCTTCTCGGTTAAGGAAACTTTACTCATGTTGGTACATGAAAAAAGAAACAAGAAACTAAAGACTATAAGTGATTTTCTTTTAAGCATTTTTCAAAAGGTCAGCAAATAAGCCCACTGTTATTGCAAATCGTAATGATCTATTCCAATTTAATAATTTTTCATAATTTTTGGTTACTAAAAAAATAGGCCCATCTTTGCCGTCTGGTCTTATTAATTTAAAATTACCTTTGGCTTTTTTATTATTTTTTATGGAAATTTTATTATTAATTAAGTCATTTCTAGATAGGGTTTTTTTTAATTTTCTTGCATCAGTAGTGACCAAAGAATTATCAATTTTATTAGCACTTATTGCTTTGTAGCCCCAAGAAATTTTTTTATTCCACCCTATTGTTTTGAGATAATTTGCAGCTGATGCAAATGAATCCTCAAGAGAGTTCACCAAATCTATTTGGCCGTCTTTGTCGTAATCAATGGCGTAATTATTGATAGATGATGGCATAAATTGGAAATTACCGTGAGCTCCAGCCCATGAGCCATACAGGTTTTCTAATTTAACTTTCTTTTTATCTATTAATCGCAAAATAGTAATTAGTTCTTTTGAAAAATATGCAGATCTTCTCTTATCAAAAGATAAAGTTGCTAGGGCGGATATAATATCAACCTTGCCACGATGTCTTCCAAAGCTAGTTTCAATTCCCCACAAGGCTACCAAATATTCTTTTGGAACACCGAAGTCTTTCTCTATTCTTGAAAGTAAATTTTTATTTTCTAGCAAAAGACTCTTGGCCTTTAGAACTCTTTTTTTATTAACTCTTTTTCCTATGTAAGTTTCTGTTTTTTCAATAAACTCTGGTTGACGTTTGTCATAAATCAAAAGCTTTTTTAAAAATTTAACTCTTGAGAAAGCCTTGTTTACAGTGACGGAACTGATCCCTTCTTTTTCAATAGCTTTCTTTTTAAAATCAACTACCCAAATATCAAAATTATGATTTTGAGCAAAAACTTGAGTATTTTGGAATATTAGAAATATAAATAGAATTATTTTTATATAATTGCTCATAGTATTTTTGATAACACAAAATATCATTAAATAATATTTAGATTAACAAGAGAAAAAGGCTAGATTTTTATGTTTTCTTTCTATTTTTAGTCAATCGCAGTCAATAATAATGAATCTGGCACATCATCACAAAGAACAAACAATTACAGACACCCACAATTTAAAGTTTCAGCAAATAATGTTTTTTTGTTGAAATTTAACATTAAGATTATAAAAACATTTCAACGGAGGGATGGGAGAGTGGTTTAATCCAGCGGTCTTGAAAACCGCCGTACCGCAAGGTACCGTGAGTTCGAATCTCACTCCCTCTGCCAGTTTACTCCTCTTTTTATAATTTTTGCAAAATCCTTAAATTAAATAAATTTTTAATGATCGGTAGTGTTTTGCATTTTATACGAATAGGAAATTGCAGCAAAAATAATTAAGTAGTTAAAATAAGAAATGTAAAAAGAAATAAAATCAAACAATGGTTTTATAAATGTAAAAAATTGAGCATTGCTACTAGATAGAGAGATCTGAAGAGAAAGAATTATAGACGAGGGTATAAAAAAAATAATTGTTACAACTACAAATAAACCTAAAAACTGAAATCCCTCACGGTTCATTTGCTTTATATAAGGCTTTATTTTTTTATTAAGAGCAATTCTTGGAAGAATAAAAATAAATCTTAAAGCAAAAGCTGATGAGAATATCCAAAGCATGAAAAGGAAGGATATACTTAAGTTAAATAAAGCATTTTTACCAAAGCTTTTAAACAAGTAATGAAATACCAAGGGTGATATTGAAATTAATGTAATTGCGGTTATGGCAAAGAAATATTTAAAATTTTTTACAGACAGAAAATCTAAAAAATAGTCCTGCTCTTTCTTTTCTAAAATTTCTTTATGAATACTTATGCCAACAGAGCTCATAAGCAATGTAGAAAAAAGTATAAATAAAAGAATGGTAAAATTAGTAGCCAAAGAACTTGTCGATAGGTTAAAAAAAAAAGTAATTAAAAAAACTGCAAAGAAACCTTTTTTAATTTTTTTTGAAAAATCTAAAAAAATAAAATTAAAAGAAGTGCTTAGGATTTTTGCTATTGGTATTTTTTTTAACTTCATAAAAAGTGGCGGTCAGGGAGGGATTCGAACCCTCGTTACGATGTTACTCGTAAGGTCATTTAGCAAACGACTGGTTTCAGCCTCTCACCCACCTAACCGCATTGAGTTTGTGTTGATATATATTATATATTTC
>Ga0209383_1001765_pt1 | contig 13256 bp, 10 predicted proteins | sample CoawatmetaG02DNA_FD_187510 | JGI IMG/M metagenome (GOLD analysis project Ga0209383, IMG submission 187510) | Marine microbial communities from the West Antarctic Peninsula - Coastal water metaG029-DNA (SPAdes) (version 2) | ecosystem: Environmental > Aquatic > Marine > Coastal ... | reverse complement strand
CCTACATTATTCACAGTTATTGATGATGAATAGCAATAAAATTTGTTTTGAACGACAAGGTTAAGTTTTTGCAACGTATTTATTTAGACCATAATGCTAGTACTCCGCTTCGTAAGGAAGCAAAAGATGCTATGCTTGCAGTAATTGATGAATTTGGAAACCCGTCCTCTATACATTTAGAGGGTAGAAAGGCAAAAGGTATAGTAGAGCGCGCTAGAGCCCAGATTGCTCAGGCGATAGGGGCATCTAATGCAAAAATAATATTTACTTCGAGTGCAACTGAAGCATGTGCCTTAGCGCTCAAAGGAAAAAAATTATTAGGCTCTGAAGTTGAGCATGAGGCAGTTTTGTCGTGGATTTCAACGACCTTAGAAACAAATTTAGATGGACTTGTTACAGTTGAAAATCCAAGCCAAAGCGCACTTCAATTAGCAAATAGTGAAACTGGTATAATTCAGGATTTACCTAAAAATTTAGCGGCATCTGATTTGACTCAGGCCTTTGGTAAAATTCCCTTGGCATTTTCTTGGCTTGGAATTGGGTTGGGAATAATCTCTGGACATAAGATCGGTGGACCAAAGGGAATTGGCGCCCTAGTGATAAGCGATGATCTGGATGTAGAGCCTTTGATAATCGGTGGAGGTCAGGAGCAAGGAATTCGCGCTGGAACAGAGAACGTTATTGCAATTGCGGGCTTTGGGGCAGCAGCAGAGGCGTCGTCAAAGGATTTAAACTCAGGGCTTTGGGACGAAGTGTCTAGGATTAGAGATAAATTAGAAGATTTTATAGAAACAGAAACTGACGATACGATTATTATTGGTAAAACAGCCAATCGATTGCCAAATACCAGCTGTTTCTCTGTACCTGGGTGGAAAAGCGAAGTACAGGTCATGCAAATGGATTTAGCAGGGTTTTCAATCTCTGCTGGATCGGCTTGTTCCAGTGGTAAGGTCAGAAAAAGTAAAGTTTTAAAGGCTATGGGCCATAGTGAAGAAGTAAATAAATCAGCTGTGCGAGTAAGTTTAGGTTTGCAGACAAATATAGAGGATATAGAGAAATTTTTTTACTCTTGGAATTCATCAAGGAAATTTTTTCAGGCAAGAATTATTTAACTTTAATTGGAGATGATTATGACATCGTTAGACGTAAAAGACGGAGTTGACCAGGAAACTGTGGAGGCTGTTCGTAGTGTCGGAGGGCACTATAAGTACGGCTGGGAAACAGAAATTGAAATGGATTATGCTCCAAAAGGTCTTAACTCAGACATAGTTAGATTGATATCCGCAAAGAACAATGAACCTGAGTGGATGACTAACTGGAGGCTAGATGCGTTCTCAAGGTGGGAAAAATTGGAAGAGCCCAATTGGGCAATGGTGGATTATCCTAAAATAGATTATCAAGATATTTATTACTATGCTTCCCCAAAATCAATGGCCGAGAAGCCTAAGTCTCTAGATGATGTAGATCCTAAATTATTGGAAACTTATAAAAAACTTGGAATCCCCTTAAAAGAACAACTGATATTGGCAGGAGTTGAAGGGGCAGAAGACGTAAACCTTGATGAGAGAAAAGTTGCCGTAGATGCAGTATTTGACTCTGTATCAATCGGAACGACATTCAAAGATGAACTGCGTAAAGCTGGTGTAATTTTTTGCTCAATTTCTGAAGCCATTACGGAGCACCCCGAACTTGTTAAGAAATATTTAGGTTCTGTTGTGCCAGTCACTGACAACTATTTTGCTACGTTGAATTCAGCAGTTTTTTCAGACGGATCCTTTGTTTATATACCAGAAGGGGTTAGGTGCCCTATGGAACTTAGCACATATTTTCGAATAAATGCGGAAAATACTGGGCAGTTTGAGCGTACGCTAATAATTGCAGAAAAGGGCTCTTATGTTTCTTACCTTGAGGGTTGCACAGCCCCAAAGCGAGATACAAATCAGTTACATGCCGCTATTGTTGAGCTGGTAATATTAGAGGATGCAGAAGTAAAATACTCAACGGTTCAGAATTGGTACCCTGGCGATGAAAATGGCTTGGGAGGAATTTATAATTTTGTTACTAAAAGAGCTGATTGTCGTGGAGACAGATCGAAGGTTATGTGGACGCAAGTTGAGACTGGTTCGGCAGTAACTTGGAAGTACCCTAGCTGTATATTAAGGGGTAACGAGTCTCAGGGTGAGTTTTATTCGATTGCGATAGCAAACAATTTTCAACAAGCTGATACAGGTACAAAAATGATTCACTTGGGTAAAAATACTAAAAGTAGAATTGTTTCTAAGGGGATTAGTGCTGGTAATGCGCAAAATACGTACAGAGGTTTGGTTAGTATGCACCCTAAAGCGACAAGTAGTAGGAACTATACTCAATGTGATTCTCTTTTGATAGGAAACAAATGTGGGGCACATACAGTTCCTTATATAGAAGTTAAAAATAATTCCTCCCGAGTGGAACATGAAGCTACGACTTCTAAAGTAGACGATGATCAATTGTTCTACTGCAGGCAAAGGGGCGTGAATGAAGAAGATGCTGTTGCATTAGTAGTTAATGGTTTTTGTAAAGAGGTGCTCCAAGCACTCCCAATGGAATTTGCAATGGAAGCCCAACAATTAGTAGCTATAAGTTTAGAGGGCTCAGTGGGGTAAAATTAAATGTGTTTTGAGAATTAAATTTAATGATGGGCAACAAATAAATTTACTTATAAGACGTCTGTTAAATTAGAAGAATTAATTACTATTTGGGAAAATAAATGTTAAAAATAACAAATCTAAAAGTTGAGCTTGAAGAAGAAAATAAAGAAATTTTAAAAGGTATTAACCTTGAAATAGAGAGTGGCTCTGTTCATGCAATTATGGGGCCGAATGGGTCTGGAAAATCAACGCTCTCTTATGTTTTATCAGGAAAAAAAGGTTATAAGGTCACAAATGGTGAGGTCGAGCTAGCTGGAGAACCTATTCTTGAACTTGAACCTGAAGAAAGGGCTGCGTCAGGTCTCTTTTTGGCTTTTCAATACCCTGTTGAAATTCCAGGCGTAGGCAATATGACTTTTTTAAGGACGGCAATGAATTCTCAACGAAAATTTCGGGGTGAAACTGAATTAAGTGCGGCTGATTTTTTGAAACTAGTCCGTGAGAAAGCGAAAGAGCTGAAAATAGACTCTGAAATGCTTAAAAGACCAGTAAATGTAGGTTTCTCTGGCGGTGAGAAAAAAAGAAATGAAATCTTACAGATGGCTTTGTTAGAGCCTAAAATGTGTGTGCTTGATGAAACTGATTCTGGCCTCGACGTTGATGCGATGAAGCTAGTTGCTGACGGGGTAAACGCTCTTCGTGATAAGGGAAGATCCTTCCTTGTCATAACACATTACCAACGTTTACTCGATCATATTAAACCAGATTTTGTTCACATTATGGCTGATGGCCGAATAATTAAATCTGGTGGTCCTGAATTAGCATTACAAGTAGAAAACAATGGATATTCAGACCTTTTGGCAGAGGTGCAGTAATGCCGCTATCTCAAAAGCTATCCGATGATTTAAATCAGAGAATTTCATCTTTAAAGTTACCTAAAAATAATACTAAAAAAAGATGTGAAGCACTCAAAAGAATAAAAGTCATGGGTTTACCTAGTAGGAGAGACGAATATTGGAAATATACCAACCCTAGCCTATTTAATGATCTTTTTTCTGACAAAAATGTTGTCATAGCGTCTGATGATAAATTGAATTTTGATAGTATTGGCTGTTTTAAATTAATATTTACGGATGGAGTGTTCGATCAGGAATCCTCTGATTCTTTAGAAGGTGAAGAACTTGAGCTTGTTCGAATTTCTGATTCTTCAGAAGATAAAGCTAATTGGTTAGAAGATTTCTATGGTAGTTTAGAAGAAGCTGGCCAAAATCCTGTTGATAGACCTTTGGCAAAGTTGAATACAGCATTTGCAACGGATGGTCTTGCACTTCGCGTGACTGGTAAAATTACTAAACCGATAAATATAGTTTATAATGAGACTTCATATAGGTCAGATGTTAATCTACATCACTGTATTAAACTTGAGCAGGGTTCTAGTTTGACCCTGATAGAGAGTGGTTCTGTTTCCTCAAGGCTAAATAAAGTTACTGAATTAGAGGTCGCTCAAGACAGTTCTTTTCATCATGTGTGTGCTCAAACTAATAATGTGGATAAAATAGTGTCGACTCACCTTTTCGCAAGGTTATGGGAAAATAGTGTTTTGAAGTCATTTACCCTTACAACGAGTGGAGCTCTTACTAGAAATGAGCATGTGGTTGAATTAAAGGGTAATAATGGAATTTCACATTTAGCGGCTGCATGCATAGGTGAGGGAAGATTTCATCATGATGATACAGTATTTGTTACACATGAGGGAACACACTGTGAAAGTAGACAGGTATTTAAAAAGGTTTTAAAGAAGGGCGCTTTTGGTATTTTTCAGGGTAAGATTTTGGTAAAACCTGGTGCTCAGAAAACTGATGGATATCAGATAAGTCAGTCTTTACTCTTGGATGATGATAGCCAGTTTTTAGCAAAGCCAGAGCTTGAAATTTATGCAGATGATGTTGTTTGTTCACATGGTTCAACATCTGGGGCAATAGACGAAGAAGGATTGTTTTACCTTAGGGCGCGGGGAGTGCCTGAAAATACTGCAAAGGATTTACTTATACTTGCATTCTTGGCTGAGGCGCTGGCTGAAATAGAAGACACAAAAATTTCGGAACTTCTTTTAACTTATTTAGAGCGTTCGCTTTAGGGTTTGATGATCTAATATGACTACTGCTCAGTTAATTTTAGCTAACTATAGGTCCCCTAAGAAGGCTTTTACCGAAAAGCTTTCAGAAGGAATTTCTGAAACAAAGGTATTTATATGGTTGCTGATTGCGTGCTTTCTTCAATTTCTTGCTAGATTACCCTTGCTCTCTCGTGAAGCTCATTTGGATATTGACGGCCCATCGTTAGTTTCCTTGATTGGAGGCGTCTTGATTGGGTCTATTTTTCTGGCGCCTTTAGTTTTCTACGTGTTCTCTATGTTGCTATGTTTAGTCGTTAGGTTTTGGTTTAGAGATTTGAAATGGATTTATTTTAGAGGAGCTTTGGTCTATTTTTCTGGCGCCTTTAGTTTTCTACGTGTTTTCTATGTTGCTATGTTTCGTCGTTAGGTTTTGGTTTAGAGATTTGAAATGGATTTATTTTAGAGGAGCTTTTTTCTGGTCTTTACTCGCGATTAGCCCACTTGTTCTGGTTCGTGGTGTCTTGGTAGGGGTATTGGGTTCCAGTTTTTATATAAACGTACTTTCAATTTTGGTATTTTTATATTTTATTATTTTAATAGTAAGTAATGTAAGAACAATAGATAGGGTTATGAATGCTAGCTGATTTTGTAAAACTAGTAATAAACACCATCAAGGATCCAAGACAAGTTGCGTTAAAAATTTCACGGATTACTTTGCCTCCTATCACACTTTGGTCTCTGGTAGTCTTAGTGGTTATTATTAGTGTCCTGTTATCTGAGTTGGCTAATTGGTTGTTACCTGTTGGGCCTACTCAACCTAGTTTAATCTTGATCAGTAGTCCGTTCTTAGCCACAGTTGTTCTAACTGTATTAATGACAATAATGATTTTTTTAACATTCTTTATTGGAAAATTATTTGGTGGAACAGGATCCATCGAAAGTACTATTAGTATAATAGTTTGGTTGCAAACAACTATGATAGCCCTACAGGTTGTTCAACTTGTACTTATTCCATTTCTTCCTAGCCTTGCTATGATTCTAGGGTTCCTCGCTGGGATATTATTCTTTTGGCTCTATGTAAATTTTATATTAGTACTTCATGGCTTCACTTCACTTGGAAAGGTATTTTTCGGAGTTATTGCATCAATGCTAGGTGTTATTTTTCTGTTTAGCCTACTTATAGGAACACTAATATCAACCTTTAGTTTTGGAGCTTAAGATGCTAGACGTAGAACTTATTCGAAAAGATTTTCCGATCTTAAATCGTCTTATAAATGATAAACCACTAATTTATCTAGACAACGGAGCTTCTGCACAAAAGCCTGAAGTCGTGATAGAGGCGATTACCAAAGGTTACTCCCAGGAATATGCAAATGTTCATCGTGGACTGTATCACTTGTCAAATCTTGCAACAGAAAAATACGAGTCTGTTAGAGATATTGTAGCGAAGTTTTTGAATGCGCCTAACCCAGCGCAAATTGTATTAAATTCTGGAACTACTGAAGGATTAAATTCAATCGCGTACGGTTGGGCAATGCCGCGTTTGGAGTCTGGTGATGAAATTATTTTAAGTATAATGGAGCATCATGCAAATATTGTACCTTGGCATTTTCTTCGAGAAAAGCAGGGTGTAATACTTAAGTGGATTGATTTAGAGGCAGATGGTTCATTTGATGAACAAAGATTAATTGACGCCATTTCTCCGAAAACAAAGTTAATTGCTATTACTCACTTGTCGAATGTTTTGGGGACAAAGGTCGACGTTAAACGTATATGCCAGTACGCTAAGAAAAAGGGTGTTCCCGTGGTTGTGGATGGCTCACAAGCAGCAGCTCATATGCCAGTTGATGTTCAAGATATAGGATGTGATTTTTATGCTGTAACTGGTCACAAGCTATATGGGCCCACAGGGTCTGGGGCACTTTACATTAGCGAAGATCGAATGAGGGAGATGAAACCCTTTATGGGCGGAGGCGATATGATTAAGGAGGTTCATAAAGACCTTATCACATACAATGAACCTCCAATGATTATGGAGGCTGGAACACCTGGCATCGTCCAAACCATAGGTCTTGGGGTGGCTCTAGAGTATTTGTTGGGAATTGGAATGAATAATGTGGCAGCGCATGAAACTGAATTGACAAAATATGCCAATCAACAGCTTTTAAAACTTAACTGGTTGAATATACAGGGTAACTCACCTGATAAAGCAGGAATTTTCTCCTTTACTATTGAGGGTGCTGGCCATCCACATGATATTTCGACAGTTCTAGACAAAAAAGGTGTATGTGTCAGAGCTGGTCATCACTGCGCTCAGCCGCTTATGGAACATTTGGGCGTAACTGCTACCTGCAGAGCTTCTTTTGGGCTATATAATACTAAGGCTGAAATTGACTCGTTAGTGGAAGCGTTGAAATTATGTCACGAGCTTTTTGCTTAAATTCAGAAATATGATTAATCTCTGTAGTACTAATTTGAAGTTTTTGATTTTTGTCTAACCACATATCGACTATTTCTACTATTGAGTTAACCTGGGAGTTACTCTTACCTAATTGTTTTCCAAGTTCCACTACAAGTTTATCGACTCTCTCTATATTTGTTACTCCTGAGTTAAGAGCTCTAGCGGCTGATGAGGGAGTGATTAATGAGTGAGCTGCTTTGGAATACTTATCGAAGGGAACAAGGTCACTAGTTTTTGCTCCAAGTTTTATGCAGAGCTCTACAACCCAGTCATAAATTTCTTGAGTTTCAGTTAGATTTGTGTGGACAGCGTCCTTTATAGAAATAATTTTTTCTTTGTGTATACATCGGTAGTTACCAGAAAGAAGCATTGCCCATTTTGCTAACGGAACGAATAAAGTGTCATGAATTTTTAATTTTACAGGTAACTCTACCAGGTTTCCGTCTGGAAGTTTAAAGCGAATATCCTCAATGTCTTTAGAAAGGTCTTTCAACATTTGGTTGTCAGAGACTTCTTCAAAATATGCAGCTTTAAAATTAGTTGGGAGCCTAACTTCTAGCATGTTAATTTTTTCTGATGGTGGACGAAAGGCCTGAGGGTCGGGGCTACATAATGTGAATTTCTTTGGATCGAAGTGCTGCCATATTGACGGGTCTTTAAAGCAATCCAAAAGAGAAGAGACATCAACTCCTGGAATTCTCTTTAAAAATGGTATTGGAGGCATGTTCATTATAGACAGGCAGGGCACTCTGGAAAGTGCTACGTTTTCTATTAAAGTACGTACATCTGGAGAACTGTATTGAGGTTCCTGCATTGCCAATATAACTAAGTCAAAATCTTGTGGATTTACAGAATTTGGTGTTCCCGCGGATAAGTTTCCGGGCGCATTAATAGAAGACACCTCAACTGGCTCTTGTCGACCTTTTATAGGGGTTCTAATTCGAGCTCCCTCGGCATTAAAGACTTTTGCGGAATTCTCACGGCAAATCATTTTAACAGAATGACCTGCAAGAACAAATTTTGTTCCCAATAGGGACCCGTATGATGCGCCTAATATTAAGATGTCATATTTTTTCATGTTCAAATACCTTTGTATCAAATACTATAAATACCTTTTATAGAAATAAAATTACCTATTCTTTAAAAATTATATAATATTATTACCAACTATTGTCAATAATGTCTAAATATTAAAGTAATAAAAAATCAAATTTAAATATTATTTTGTAATTTAATTACTCAACAATGAAAAATATTAATTTATAAGGAGTAATTGATCTATAGTCTGCACAATTACTAGTAATAAAATGAGTGGTAGAATAACTTATATCTAATTGATTTGAAATTTTTTAATAATTAATTAGATTTTAAGTAATATTTTTCCTCTATGAGTACCTGATTCCATAAGTTGGTGAGCATTCACAACATCACTTAATTTAAAAGTTTTATAAGTCGTAGATTTAATTTTTTTGCTTCCAAAGAAGGGCCAAATTTTGTTTGACAAGTCTGTGGCTATTTCTGCTTTGTAGGTGTCGGGCCTTGACCGAAGCGTCGAACCAGTTAAATGCAAGCGTTTTAGCATTATTGGCATTAGATCAATAGTAACTTTAGAGCCTTGGTTGAAAGCTAATTGAATAATTCGAGCATCATGACGAGAGGCTTTAATGTTTCGAGAAATATAGTCACCCCCTATGATATCTAGTATTATATCAGCCCCTCCTACATCACGTAAAATGGTTACAAAGTCTTCATTTTTAAAATTAATTGCTTGCTTAGCTCCTAGGTCAATACAGTATTTGCAGGAGCTATCTGAGTCAGCGGTTGCAAATACGTTTAGACCTAATGCATTACCAATTTGAATGGCGGTGGAACCTATCCCCCCGGACCCACCATGAATAAGTAGATTGGCACCTGATTTGATTGATTGCTTGAAAAATAAGTTACTCCATACAGTAAAATAAGTTTCTGGTAACCCAGCGGCATCAATTTTAGTAACACCCTTAGGGATTTTTAGGCAGTGATCTTTGTTAGCTACTACATATTCAGCATAGCCACCCCCATTAGTTAGGGCACAGACATGCTCACCAATCTTAAATGAATTTTCTAACTCACCAACTTCTACAACTTCACCAGATACTTCTAGTCCTAATAAGGAAGAGGCACCTTTAGGTGGTGGATATAGGCCGCGACGCTGAACAAGGTCAGGTCCATTAACCCCAGCGGAAGTAACCTTTATTAATATTTCGTTCTCATTCCTAACAGGTAAGTTAATTACTGCTGGTTTTAAAACTTCTGGCCCGCCTGGTTCAGAAATTATCATAGCATTCATTTTAGTAGGTAAGATCATACCTGTCCTCATAGTTGTTCAATTAATAATTTTTTTAACATCTCATTTTCAAAGTCATATTAAAATAACTTTTTATACGTTAAAAGTATTATTTTTTTACTGATATTTTTACTGATGTCGTTTTTTGACAATAAGAATTTTGGAAATATTTTATAACTCTGATTGTTACTAGGCCTATATGATTTTTAAGGACAGGTAAAATTTATATAACAAAATAAGTCAGCAATCAGTAGCGGTGTTGTAAAAGGATAGGTTTATGTTAAAGACGGTTTTATATTTGTTTTTGGGAGATTAATTCATTGGATCTTGTAGATAGTAGAAAAGGTATTTGGAAATCTGCACCCGGAAAAGGAAGAAAAACTCCTAAGGGTCGACAAGTTGTAGAACTTGCTTCTCAACAGGTCAGGGAACTTTTAGGTGACCTCCCTTTAAGAGCAGATTTGTTGATTGAGTTTCTTCATTTAATTCAGGATCGTTTTGGACATTTGAGTTCAGAACATCTAAGTGCCTTGGCGGAGGAGATGCGTCTGAGTCAAGTTGAAGTTTATGAGGTTGCAAGTTTCTATGCTCATTTTGATGTTGTAAAAGAAGGTGAGATAGCGCCACCTGAGTTAACGATTAGAGTGTGTGATTCACTTTCTTGTGAGTTAGCAGGTGCTCAAGAGCTTAAAACTGCGTTAGAAAAAGGGTTAGACCCAAAATTTGTTAGAGTATTGCGAGCTCCCTGTATGGGGCGTTGTGATACTGCTCCAGTTTTGGAGTTAGGGCATAATCATATCGACAATGCTACTTTTGAAAAAGTTGAAATGGCCATTTCTAAAGGAGACACTCATCTTCGGATGGTTGATTATGAAGGCTTAGATGCTTATTTAAAAAGTGGCGGATACTCAACACTTAAGGGCTATCGGAGCCACGGAAATTGGGAGACTGTTCAGAAGATCGTCAGTGCTAGTGGCCTTAGAGGTCTGGGAGGCGCAGGTTTTCCCTCAGGTAAGAAGTGGGGATTTGTTCGCGCTGCAGAGGGGCCAAGATATTTAGCCGTTAATGGTGATGAAGGAGAGCCTGGCACCTTTAAAGATCGGTATTACTTGGAGCGGAATCCACATCTTTTTCTCGAAGGGATGTTAATTGCTGCTTGGGCAATTGAAGCTGATAAGTGTTTTATCTATATGAGAGATGAGTACCCTGTAGTTCTTGAAATTCTTAGGCTAGAGATCAGGAATCTTGAAAACAAAGGTTACATTCAGAAAGGCTATATCGATTTAAGAAGAGGAGCTGGTGCTTATATTTGTGGTGAAGAAAGTGCTATGATAGAGTCGATTGAGGGAAAGCGAGGTTTACCTAGGCACCGCCCTCCTTATGTTGCGCAAGTCGGAATTTTCAACAAACCAACTTTAGTCCATAACGTTGAAACTTTGCACTGGGTTGGAAAAGTTTGTAGAGATGGTGCAGAGGTTCTAACCTCAATTGAGAAAAATGGACGTAAGGGACTAAGGAGTTATTCGGTTTCAGGGCGAATAAAAAATCCGGGTGTCTATCTGTTGCCATCTGGCTCCACTATTAATGATATTATTTTGGCAGCAGGCGGGATGTTAGAGGGTCAGATTTTTAAAGCTTATCAGCCTGGAGGTCCTTCCTCTGGAATACTGCCCGCCAGTATAAACGATGTACCTTTAGACTTTGACACTTTGCAACCATTGGGAACTTTTATTGGGTCGGCAGCAGTTGTCGTTTTATCTCAAATGGATCGAGTGAGGGATGCAGCGTTAAATATGCTCCGGTTTTTTGAAGATGAAAGTTGTGGTCAGTGTACGCCTTGTCGAACAGGTTGCAGTAAGGCGGTGCAGTTGATGGAAAAAGACATATGGGATAAAGAGGTATTAAGCGATTTATGTCAGGTCATGGAAGATGCTTCGATATGTGGACTTGGACAAGCGGCACCAAACCCTATAAGGTTAACGATGAAATATTTCCCTGAAGAAATAAGTTAGGATAGAATATGTTTGATTCAGTCAATCAAAAAATGGTGACCTTTGTTTTGGATGGGGAAGAGGTTTCAGTTCCCGAAGATTCAACGATTTGGGAAGCTGCTAATGGTCGGGGAATACAAATTCCATATCTTTGTCATAAGCCGGAACCTGGATACAGGTCTGACGGGAACTGCCGCGCATGTATGGTGGAAATTAAGGGCGAACGCGTTCTTGCGGCTTCTTGTGTACGTAATGTTAGTGAAGGAATGATCGTTAACTCGGATTCTGTTAGAGCAAAAACTGCTAGAGCTACGATAGTAGAGCTTCTAGTTGCGGATCAGCCAAAAGTTCCACATGACATTTCTTCGCATTTCTGGGACATGGTAAAAGCGAATGATGTTAAAGAGAGCAGATTTCCTTCAAGAGATCCAATAACTGTGCCCTTGTTGGATAATACCCACGTAGCTATGAATGTGAATCTAGACGCCTGTATTCATTGTAATCTGTGTGTTCGTGCGTGTCGGGAAGTTCAGGTAAACGATGTGATTGGAATGGCGGGTCGTGGACAGAACTCGCAAGTTGTTTTTGATATAGCGGATCCCATGGGGGACTCGACTTGTGTGGGTTGTGGCGAGTGCGTTCAAGCTTGTCCAACAGGTGCGCTTATGCCTGCAACTGTATTAGATAGCGAGCAGGCTGGGGATAGTAAGGATTTTGATCGAGAGGTTAAGTCGATATGCCCGTACTGCGGTGTTGGATGCCAACTTTCTTTTAAAATTAAGGATGAGAAAATAAAATATGTGGAAGGTGTAAATGGTCCTGCTAACGAAAATAGACTTTGTGTCAAAGGTCGTTTTGGATTTGATTATGTCCATCATAATCATCGGTTGACAAAACCCTTAATTCGTTTGGAAAATGCCCCTTCTAAAGGGTTAAATGTTGACCCTGCTAACCCGTTAACTCATTTTAGGGAGGCAAGCTGGGAAGAAGCGTTGGATGTGGCGGCGAATGGCTTCGCGCATGAGCGCGATATATCAGGTGATCGAGTTGCTGGTTTTGGTTCGGCAAAATGCTCAAATGAAGAGGCATATTTATTTCAAAAACTGATACGGCAAGGATTTGGGCATAATAATGTAGATCATTGCACAAGACTTTGCCATGCTTCTTCCGTTGCAGCTCTTATGGAGAATGTAGGCTCGGCCGCTGTTACAGCAACTTTTAATGAGATTGAAAATGCGGATGTGGCTATTGTCATTGGTGCCAATCCTACAGAAAATCATCCAGTTGCGGCGACTTATTTTAAGCAGTTTGTTAAGCGAGGTGGAAAATTAATAGTCATGGATCCCCGTGGTCAAGGTTTAAAACGGCATGCTGAACATATGATTCAGTTTCGGCCAGGAACAGATGTAGCAATGCTAAACGCTATAATGAATGTGATAGTCGAAGAAGAATTATATGATAGACAGTATATTGATGGTTATACAGAGAACTGGGATGCGATGAAGGAGCACCTTAAAAAGTTCTCCCCTGAAAGTATGTCTGAATTTTGTGGAGTTAAAGCAGATGAATTGAGGGCAGTTGCTCGAGATTTTGCTAACGCTAAATCGGCAATGATATTCTGGGGTATGGGTATTTCGCAGCATATTCATGGAACGGATAATTCTAGGTGTCTTATTTCTTTGGCGTTAATGTGTGGTCAAGTTGGTAGACCTGGGACAGGACTTCATCCTCT
>Ga0209383_1001763_pt1 | contig 13268 bp, 17 predicted proteins | sample CoawatmetaG02DNA_FD_187510 | JGI IMG/M metagenome (GOLD analysis project Ga0209383, IMG submission 187510) | Marine microbial communities from the West Antarctic Peninsula - Coastal water metaG029-DNA (SPAdes) (version 2) | ecosystem: Environmental > Aquatic > Marine > Coastal ... | reverse complement strand
GTTAATATTGTTGAGCTCCTTTCAGACGCTCGATCGAGTGGTCACTTTAACCACTCAAAAGTTATTTATACGTTTTTACGTTTCCAATTGAATATTTTGATTCAAGATTCCAATCTTTTTTATCTCGGTGCGAGATTATTTTAATAGCACGTAAGGTTGTTATAGGTAGTGCAGCCGACGGAATTACTAGTTCAAGTAAACCCCAATCAGAAAGCAACGTGGTAATTGTATTTCTTCGGGCCAGGTCATCCTCAGTGAAATTAGAGGGTTTCCCATCAAGCAGGAAAAGCTCTTTAAAATGAACAATGAAGTAACGGCCTTGTTTGTGCAGAATGTGGCAACTTTGGTAGAGAGTGTTATGTTCCTTCTTCGAAGATACACCCACACGCGTTAAAGTTTCTTTAATTTTTAGAAAGTCGTCCGGTTCTTCAAGTCGTACTTCAAGCATAGAAGTAGGTGTCCATTCTACAATATCTTCATCCATGGAAGTATTTATACAGATTCACATATCTCTTATTGCACGCCACTGTTCAATAGGAGTGATTTCTTCTCCCTTTTCCTTTTTCCACAATTCGGCGAGATGCAATACCGTATTACTTGGAACAACTTCAGTAAATGCAACTTTATTTTTTTTACCAAAATAAGGATTACCAAATTCGCCCCGTTTGTTATGAATTGTTCTCTTATCTAAGAATGACATCCAATCGTGCTGCCTAAACTGGTCTTCGGAGGGGTCAACAATTGGATCTAACGAAGCCTTCTTTGATTTTACAAACCAATGTGTTGTTAAAAGCTCTGGTATTCTTTCATCAAACACAAACGGCTTCATAAGCATTAAGTCAAAATACTGTTTACCACCACCAAAGAAGAATGCAAACTTGGCTGAATGAAAACATTTACCGTACATAGGATGAGCCACCAAGTCAAGTTTTCTTTCCATGGCTTCCTGGTGTGATGACCAATTGTTATGACGAACTTCCTTTGATTTTGGAAAGTGGCTAATATTGTTCAAAAGGAAGTTCTTAATTTCATCCGTTCGTGACATTAGCTGTTCAGACCAATCGACAATGTTTGGCTGAAGTGTTATAAAATATTTAGACATTCTTTTTCCAATCCCTATACGAATCTACGTGCTCGGGAATTGTTTTATCTTTGAGATGCGGCTCAGATCCGACGTTCCAAAACAAAACATCTTTAGCTGGATTATTGTTTGCATAATCAAGTGCTGGGGACCAACCTTTTGCGTCGTATTCGCCAATACAAGGAAATGGTGGCATTTCATCTTCTTTAACGCTCTGAGTAAATGCCAATGGATGACTAATAATTCTATCATGACCCACCTCACCAGCTTTCATATTTCTTGCAACTGCAACACCATAAAACTCAGCATTAGGCCATGCAATCTGCAAAGACCGGTGCAGTACACCTGTCGATAGTACAGTCCAAACAACATCGGGCTCTTTTATATGCGAGGCAACCTTAACAAATCCAGCAGTCACGTCTTCGTGCTTAAGGCCGAGGGGCACGTAAAAAGCGTTTGGTCTTTCTGCTGCCCATTTCTCAGCGGCTAATTTAAGATTCGGCATTGCAGCAATACGTAAGAAATGTGGTTCTGCGCCACGTTCAATACAGCAGGCTTGATGCTGTGATATTTTTTTTGATGACGGCATAAACAGAACGACCTTTTTGTTGTGGCGTTTTGCAACTTCAATAAGTGAAACTCCAGCGAGGCCGAACCTTGGTTGGCAATATACAATAGTATCGATGTGCTCGGGAAGCTGACTTATCATAAAATCACCACCACGAACTTTACTTCCAGTTATGCAATCATCACGAACAACACGTACGCCGTCGTGCATAGCAATTACCGGTTCAGGGTTTGGGTCTATCCAGTTTTTTGTCTTATTTAAATAGTACTCTCGTGCATCTCCGCGGGAGTATACACCTTCCATTATTAAGCTTTCGACGTCTTTATTTACGTAATCTATTTTATGATTATTGTGTGGCATTATCTTCCTCCTTTGTCATGTTTTTTATACAATTTATTTATCTCTGATGAAGTGAAGATCGGATAAACCGCTTCTGCTTTTTCTCTAGAGTAGTTGTATTCCTTTTGAATAATTTCAATATCTTGAGATGCATTTTTCTTCCTACCCCATTTTGAAAATCTTCGTTTTGCAGTTACAATATGCCGATAAAAATCATACTGCATACGATTAGGAAGTGTATGCTTAATGTTTAGTTCATTCGCAAATAATACAGTATCTTTAAAATAAGAAAAGTTACGATTAATTACAAAGGGGACATACTGTTTCTCGATAGAATCCGGATTTACTGTCTCTAAGGATTGATCAGCTTTGCAGTCTTGCAGCAGATGTTTTCCTTTACGGCCGTCATTAATAGATTTAATGAACGTGAACGGAGTTATTTTGCTTATTTCCATTCTGATGATGCCATGATTTCAGTTAGACAAGCAACTGTATTAAGCTCTTTGTCTGCAACAAACCCTGCCTTATATTGATAGTCAGCCAAAATGAGGATGATCGCAGGAATAGATTGCGGTTGGGCAAAATCGTACAGCGTATCGTAAATTCTACGGAAGATGACAGAAGAGTCAATATCCGTATTGTTTATCACCCACGAGCGCATGCTTTTAAAATCTTTACTCTTTAGAAATCCAACAAGAGCTGCGATGTTTTGATCAGATAAACCGATGAGAATGTCAGAAGTAATCTCACCAGATGATGCGTATCTTTGGCATTCGTTAATTACTCTACGCCAATCAGGCGCATACCGCATGATCAATTCAACAAGGATTTTGTTGTTGTAGTCAACCTCTTCCGCCTGCAACATAGATTGAAGGCGTTTCATGAAACTAGCAGCTAATTCAACTAACTGCTTTTTTGTAGTGTTAAACTCGACAACAGAACAACGTGAGTGCAGAGGCTCAATGATTCGGTTCTTAAAATTACATGTTAGAATAAATCTGCAATTGGCGCTAAACTCTTCGATAAACCCACGTAACGCAGGTTGTGTTGACTGAGCGTTAAGGTAGTCAGCCTCATCTAAGATTACAACTTTAGTTCCGCCATTCAGCGAAACAGAAGATGCGAACTGCTTGATCTTAGAACGAAGAACATCAATCCCGCTTTCTTCTGAAGCATTAATGACGATGTGATCGAGGTCTAGCTGATTGCATAAAGCTCGGGCCACAGTTGTCTTACCAAGACCGGCAGTACCTGTGAGAAGCATGTTATGCATTTCACCGCTATCAACGATTTGTTGAAAAGTCTTCTTTAGACTTTTAGGAAGGATACATTCTTCAATTGTTTTTGGGCGATATTTTTCGCACCATAGGAATTCACTTTTACTCATAATATATATATTTTACACTAATTTTTACTGATTGTACATAAATAAGTCGATGCAGTGGGATTCGGACCCACACTTTGTCACGCATTTAATAGCGCCGTCTCTTCATTGGACTATGCACCCTTATAATTGGAGCTTTCTGTCGGGTTCGAACCGACGACCTGCTCATTACAAGTGAGCTGCTCTACCAACTGAGCTAAGAAAGCATCATGTTACCACTTCCACGGAAGAAATACTTTACCAAGTGCCTCCCCTAAAGTAATATTTTTCTGGAGTCCCCATTTATCGACGACAACATCGAATGTGACATCGGTAAATATTACATCTTCAGAATTCTTCAAGGCTCGTGATTTTGCCCTTTTCATATCATTCTCTGTAAAGAAAAATATTTGGCCGTCTTCACTGACTAATTGAAAATATTCTGTGCCTGCAGAAGTCCGTTTGCCTTTATTTTTAACGGTCTGGATATATGCGTATTGTTTTTTCATAATTTTAAGTGGATCGGCCAGTTTTACAACATGACCAGGTTGGTGATCGACTACTCCGCGGGATCCACCGGAGCTTCAGCGACCGGAGCCGCTGGAGTTTTGTCGTCTTCCTTTGGTGTGTGAAATTCGATAAATGCAGCAAATGCATTTCGAACTTTACCTACAGCTTCGAGCTCAGGACCTCGGAATGCTCCACGTGCGGAGCAAAGGTCAATGATTTCTGCGACTGCGCTAATATGCTCAAACTGAATTTGAGGTTCAGTTTGAGCATCCTCTGTTTGCTTATCTTCTACTTCTTGAGTAGCTTCTACTGGTTTTTTTGCCATAATATTTATTAAGAGTTAAATGTTGAGTTCTTTTCGAGAGCAATCCAATATTCGGTTTTGCTATTAATACCTTTCCACTGCGAGATAAGTTTAGAACTTACTGAGATTTCGTAGTCGTCTGGTAAAAGTTTTAAGTTTGAAATGAGAAATTGAAAGTCATATGTACGAGATTCATCATCCGCGATATTAAGGCGGTACGTATTTGCTGATGAATTACCTGGATCTTTTACCTCTAAATAAACTTTATCGCTATCTTCAGAGGATGAAATAGAAACAACAGCATGACCTAATGCGCCACCTGCTTTTCTAATTTCGCTAATAGTGCCAGACGTGAGTTTAGCAGTGAAATCAGATTCTGGCATGCTTACATCTTTTTGAGGAGAAGTGAGGATGAGGGGATCTGAATATCGGTAATTGACTGATGCCATACTATTTGTAATGGCTACAGAATTATCACCGAACTCTAACTCGGCGTCTTCAATAAGATTGAGAGCTGAGAGAAATTCATTTAGGTCGTAAATACCTACTTCAGTATCGAACATTTCACTCACAGTCACATTAGCCATAATATTTTTTGCATCAGCAATTGTAGATAACTTACTACCTTGTTTAATAACAAGATTTTGGTTAATCGATGAAAAGTTTTTTAGGACTTCGATAGTTTCTTTGCTTATTTTCATAATAGGTATATTATACTACGTTTGTTTTAGTTTGTAAATAATAAAATTCAAGAATAAACATCATGCAACAAATGGCGTGTGCGGCGTGATGAATGCCGGTCTCCGGGTCGGCTGTTTCGTTACGTTGCAACGCCCACATATGACGCTGCGCTGCAGCAAAATAACGATTATCGAGATCCTCAAGGTGTTGCCAATTATTTCTATCATATTTCTGTGAGCCATAAGTCAGCACTTTAACGACATCTTCGAATGCGTTAGGAGGTACTAGACTGTAGTCTGGTTTTGCTGAATCGTATTTAATTCCATTCATTTTAAAGAGGGTGCCCTGCCTCCAGTTAAAGAGGCAGGGACTTAATCAGGTTAGGTTATGCTATGAAAGTATTGGTGTGTATGTTAGATATTATACACAGAAATAGGCTGTTTGTAAATAACAAAGTTTAATCTTTTTTTATTTGACTAAAGTTTTTAACCTTCTCAAACTCCATTTTCATAGGGAACTTTCCTTCAAGGAGATCCTGCTTATGTGAAATAACGAAAACATTAGTTTCCTTACCGAGCGTATTTAAGATTTTGAGAAGGTTGTCAACACCGTCTGCGTCCATACTCGAATCGAATGTCTCATCGAGGATCAACAAGTTGGTGTTAGCGCTATTTTTCATCTTAGCAATTTGTCTCCATGAGAACAATAAGCTAAGGTCGATCCTCTGTTTTTCGCCTTCAGAAAAGGAGGAATATGTGAATTCATCTCTATGACGAGATTTGATTGTTTCGTTGAATGAATCATCGAGGTGAAAAAGAACAAAGAAGTCTAAAACCTGAAGGTATTGATTAATTAACTTATTCATAATAGGAAGATATTGCCGAATAACCTTCGTCTTAATTCCTGTATCACGAAGAAGTTCAGCGATAGCATCGTAATACGAAGTTAGTGTGGACTGTTCTAAACGTATTTCATTTAGATTATTCCTCTTCTCTTTATCTTCTAATAGCTTACCTTCTGCTTCACTCGTATCTTGCTGATCTACATTCTGTGATAGCGATTCAACTCGTTTTTTAAGAATATTAATTCTTGTTGAGTTCTGAAGCATACTGTTGTTGACTTCATTCAAATGAACGATCTGCGCATATAAGTTATCTACTTCAGATTCAGAAACCTTTAATTTGTTCTTTGTATCACCGTATTTACTATTAAGAGATTTAGCGAGGTGCTTGCATTCTTCGTTCTTACTTGTTTTAAGATCTCGCGAGATGTCCTGAGCGCATGTAGGACAATGATCGTTCTTCGCATAGAACATAGACTCTTTAACAACATCATCCATTTTTCTTTTAAGATTGGAAATCTCAACAGTATGAGTTGTTTTGTTCGTTATTGCCTTCTTATGGTTGTCTACAGTGCATATATAGCTTAAATCGTACTCACTTTGGAGAGATGCATTACTATCTAACAGCACATTAATTTCTTCATCAACGTCGGCGATCTCTTTTCCTCTTTTTTCCTCTTGACTAGAATCGATCTTCTTCAACTCATCAATGTGCGATGTTTGGAGTTTAAGAGTTTCCTTAAGAATATTCAACTCATTCTCGGTGTCAGACATTGTATGACGAAGTGCAACGATTTTTTCTTTAAGGACACCATTCATTTTTGTAAAAATAGCAATATCAAGTAGGTCCTCAATAACATTTCTACGCTGATGGGAGGGCAGCTGCATGAACGGAATAAAGTTTGAAGAACCTAATACGACTACTTGGTGAAATGATTTGTGATTTAGCTTTAGAATGTTTTGCTCAATTATTTTTTGGTAGTCACGTGAGTGAGATTCTTGGTTGAGCAGTTTTCCGTTTCGGTATACTTCAAATATGTTCGGCTTGATTCCGCGGACTATCCTATATTCGATAGTTCCGACACTGAACTCAACAGTAGTTAAACAGTTTTTGTTGTTAATAGAATTGATTAACTGTGGTTTGTTAATACTGCGGTGAGGCTTTCCAAACAATGCGAAGGATAAGGCATCTAGCATGGTGGATTTTCCAGAACCATTCGAGCCAACTATAAGTGTGGCGCTATCTCTATCGAGATACACGGTGGATTCGTTGTTTCCAGTAGATAAAAAGTTTTTCCAGGTGAGTTTCTTAAATACAATCATTATATAGTGTCTAGTGCTTGGGCTTCAACCAAAAGTTCTTGCATCATCTTTTTAAGAACATCAGCGTCTAGGTTTGTTGCTGTTGCGTCGATATACGTGTTTAGCAAAGTTGGTGTATCATCGACTTTTACATCTTGGTCATTGATTTTATCTCCACAATATTCGTCGAAGTTTTCGATGATTCTAACTTCATACGGGTTAAAATCGTATATCTGTTCCATGAACTTGTCAAAAATAAATAAGTCTTTCTTTTGTGTAACAATGACCTTTATATATGTTTCTTTAATTAGGTCAGAACTTATTTCTGGAATAGCATCTTCGTCATAGTAAATTTTCTGAAAAAGAACATTTGGGTTTCTAATAGCCTCTAGCTCTCTTGTCTCAGTGTCGAGGATGTGGAAATATTTAGGATCATTCGCATCGGACCACGTTAGTTGGTATTGCGTTCCAAGATATGTCACATTGCCTTCGTTGCTCTTAGTATGGTAGTGGCCAGAATACACCGCATCATACCGATCAAACAAAGATTTATCCATACCGTGAGATTTAATATTGGCATTGCCCATATATTTAAACCCTCCCAACTCAAGATGGCCCATGAGGATCGATGCTTTAGAGTTTTTAACAAACTCCATTGATGCCTCTTGGTTATCTTCGCAAATCCACGGAAGCAAACCGATATCCAAGCCTCCGATATTCTTGACAGCAGGCTCCATCTGAATCCGAATTCTATCGTCATATTTTGCCAAGATCTGTTCTAGAGAATTTAGGTTGTTTGTGTTTTTGTAATATACGTCATGATTGCCTGGAATTATATCCATGTACATATCATAATCGTAAAGCTTCTTAATAAAGACTTCGTAATTATGCTTTAGAACCTTAAAGTTGACAAACCTACGATGGTCAAAATAGTCACCAAGATGGATGATGTCCTTAATGTCGTTTTTTAGTAGATACGGAAAGAAAACCTCATCATAGAATTTAGCAGAATAATCTAAGAAAATGTCAGACCCGTTCTTTACCCCTGAATGGGTATCGTTGATTATAGCGAGACGCATATTACAAAAATTCGTCAAGTAAGCCAGTTGTTTTATTCTTTGCGCGCATTTTCTTTATAAGAGGCGGATTAGAGTTTACCGGGTTTTGAGAACGATTTTTCAACGTTTGCGATTTAAACCTAAGTCTATCAACAATTCCTGTTGCATCTGGATGACCTGAGCTGTGCATAAACCCATCTGCTCCGGCATGTTCCATATAAAGTTCTTTAATATCTTGGTGCTTTTTCTCTTTGGCAATGCGTCTTAAAAATGCGTAAAAACTAATCTGTGTGAAATAAGAAAAGGCATTTGGTAGCCCGGTGCGGGTTGCTTTCTTTACGTCATAGTTCATAATTGCCTTAACACAATTTTCGACAGCATCCATCACCATCTCCTCACGATAAGTGTATCCAGAAAAGTTTGGCTTGTGCGAAAGGCCCTCGGCAATTTTCATGAAGCACGTACCAATATATTCGGTAATTATTGGTTCTTCTTCATCTTTGCTTCGAGCCTCATTCGCTGAATTCACATAGTCAACAACTGAGCCAGAAAACTGTTTATTGTTGACATAATGCGGCCGATCTTTAGGTTTCTTTTTCATACTCTGTAGACGTATTATACTCTAACATGGCGCATTTGTACATAACTTATTTAAGTTTGTGCATAACTTATTTGCGTCTCTGTGCATTATTTGATTTACACAGTTTATTAAATAGGGTATAATATTCTTAGAACAACGAAAGATAACTTACTTATAACCGCCGTTTCCACTTACTCCTCCATTCTGCATCCCTTGGTTTCAATGATGGATACTTATTAAAGATGCCTCCTTTACCTTTACTACTATCAATATCATTATTAAATAATTGGTCTAGAATAACCTTAATTTCCTCAGGAGATAAAACACCATTTAGATTACTCATGAGAAGGTAACGATGATATTGGATTACGACATCCTCAACTGGTGGAGAAGATGCAATAATGTTAGAATCTAGTAAGCGAATTAGTTCATCATTGTCGTTAATTAGCCATGGAGAGAAAAAGATTTTACCTGATGAATTCATGTTGACCTCTACCGCGCCACTAATGTAGAAAGCTTCCTTATCTCGGTCGTAATGATCTTCAATAGCAATAATGTGACTTCCGTCTAACAGTCTATAACCAATCACGTAGAATTCTCTTATATAATCTTCTAGCGCGCTATTCATAGTGGTACTTCATGCATTGCATATTTAAATTTCTGTTTAGAATATATTTTAACACGTTCTATAGCGTGATTCAGTGTGTAGTTCTTCTTTGATTTCCATGAAAGATCGTCAGCTAAATCATATATTGTTGTACCTTTACCATCTTCAGTCTTCCTCAAACCTCTACCTATTGACTGTAAAACACGAATTTGTGACTTTGTCGGAGAGGCGAACACTATGTTGTGCAGGTTAATTATATTTATACCCACAGAAAATGTTCCTACACTAGCAACAATAATAGCATTTTCCTCTTGTTCAGTTAACTCCCGAATCCTTTCTCTTTCATCTGCGGTAACTGCTCCAGACACAAAAAATACCTTTCTTCCTGTACCTTTAAGTCGCTTGACAAACGCATTATAAAGTGGCTTCCCGTGTTTACCAACTAGGTTATATAGTACTAAAGAATTACCCTCTTGATCGCATGTCAGATTTACAATTAAACGATTTCTCTTCTCGTGACTAACAATAAAATCAATTTCATCCTGGTACTTTAGGCCTTTACACGCCTTCCTCTCTTCTTCGGAGTACTTAAGAACTAGACATTGGATATTGAGTTGAGCGAGAGTGTCAGCATCCATCAGTTCCCTTGTTGTAGTAACTTTATAAACAGGCCCAAAGTTTCCTTCAAGTGTCATCTTGTTAGAGACTGCATCGTCAATCGTTCCTGTAGTCCCAATCCTAAAACCTGCATTCACTAATCTATTCATTATTGTAGTTAGAGACTTAGCTTTAAACGTGTGAGCCTCATCTCCTATCACCATACCGTAATTAACAAACCACGACTGAGGCAATTTAATAGCGCTTTGCCATGTAGTAACAACTACTGACGCTTCAAAGTTTATTTTCTCTTTACCGGAATAGATCCTATGGACATCTTCTTCAACGTCAAATGAACTGTCTTGCCAAGAATACGATTCAAAGTCTTTGTACATTTGCTCAACTAGAGAAGTAGTTGGAACAACGACCAGTACTTTCTTATCCATCTCATGGCTCAAATAGTGCCGCATCATCATATAGATAATTAGTGATTTTCCTGAACCAGTAGGTGAAATTAATATGGCGCGTTTGTTCTGTACTCCGTGGACAAATGCATCAAGCTGATAATCTCTCGGCCTGATCAATTTCTCTTTCAGACTAATCACAGATTGTTCTATGAATTTTTCAAGATCTCCTCTTTCATGGAAGCTGTGATTTTTTAGTGACTCATCATGCACTAGTTTGTAACCTCTCTCCGCACAAAATTCCGCGACCCTTTTCATCAAACCATAAGGAATAGTCTGTGATCTCGAATCAAAAAGACGTATCTTACCGTCCCACAATTTGTTTCTGTAGGCTGGCATGAACTTATAACCTTCTGCATAAAAGGTAAAGTATTCGCTTAGTTCCATTAGAATGCCAGAATCGTCTGACCTAAGGACTACTTTAGTTTCGTCTTTTTTGTGTGCTGTCAGCATTACATGCCTGAGGTGAATTTCTTAAAGTCTAGTATGTTCTTTATGTGGGTATGCCTCCATCGGATATTGCTCATTATTTCTTCCAGCGTTTCAATAATGGTTTTCTGGTAATCGAGCTGAGCCTTAATTTTGACAAGATCATCATCTGTAGAGTAATACATATCCATGTCAGATTTCATCGGTTTACTCATACCATCAAACGGATCGTATTTCCATCCTCGGCTGTCCATATCATCTTTGGCCATCTTCCCGTTATAATACAGCCACTTATCCTTTTTCGTAGATCCATGCTCCATTTCCTTTTTCTTAAGCATAAGCTTTGCCATAGAAAAGAGCTCTAGGTATTTCGCGTGCAGTTTAGAAGATTTAATTGTTTCCTCATCAAGACAAATGTCATCAATAACTGCATCCTTTTTCCACATAATTAAAATATTATTCAAATCCATCATATAGTATTATTTATCGTTATTTAATAATTAGAAACTCGTCGTATCTAAAGGATACATCGGCTTGTGCATACTCGACATCATTTGATTGCACATTAAAATCTACTCCACTCAAAGAAATGGGGAAAGCATTCTTAAACTGAAATTGCTTATTAACAATGTTATGACTTGACATTACAGAAAGAATCATATCAGAGATTTCGTGCTTTTCAGTGTTGTCCTTTAGCCAATTGTATATTTCTGTATAGTTCTTCATATCCTCATCAATAGCAAACCGCAAATTCAGGCCGCCAAACTGTCTCGTTTCGCTCGTTTGATAGGAAATTCCTCCTCTGAAATTCATTTGGACTTCCCCCGAAGTTACTTCAGGCAACGCAAAGCTTGTTATAAAGTACTCTGTATTAGCGTACTTCTGCCGGTTAATCGTGAGTCTAAAACCTACTGGAGAAAGAAGATTGGTGTTAGCAGTTAAATTATTCTGAGCCATAATAATATTTATACAAAAAAGAGGGCCCCCTTTCGAGGGCCCTCTTAAATATAGCTTTTAAACTCTACTAGCTCTGTCCACCAACGTTAATATTCTTAACGCGGAAGGTACGGTAGTAAGGGTTAGTATTAGCTGCTCCGATTCCGTCAACTACTCCAGTGATTGGGTTAGCAACAAGACCGTAACGTGTCTTGAAGGCAATCTTAGGCTGGAAGCTGTTCTCTCCAATAGCGCGAACCATTGTGAGAGGGACGTATGGCGCGTAGAACATACCAGCGTCATATGGGGAAGTCCCCTTATAACCAACAGTAGCGTAGTCAGTCGAAGAATAAGGATCAATGTAGACCTTAAGACGACCATTGAGAGTACCAGCAAATGTATTACCAGTAGCATCAACAGCGAGTTCACCTTCACCTGCGAAAGTGAGCTTACCAGCAGCTGCAAGGGCAGAAGCGACGTTGCTCGAGCAGATAACGAAGTTACCTTTGCCGCGGCGTGTAGCAGTAGCAATTGCATTAGCTTCTTGCTCGATCTGGAAGATCAAGGACTGAAACTTTTCAACAGCCCAACGGCCGTCAGCATCAGCAACAAGGTCGAATGCCTCAGTTGCGCCAACTCCACCTTTCTTACCAGTAACAACGATACTGCGAATCACCTCACGGTTGATTTCACCAAGGATCTCACCGGAAAGAATGTTAGCAAGCTCGGACTCAGCGTCAAGGCCGTGAACAGCTTTGAGGTCTTGAGCAAGCTCCATAGAGTACTCAGCCTTAAGCTGACGAGTCTTAGCAGTAACAGTCGACTTTTCGATAGTGAATCCCATCTCACCGAGATCGCTTTCAATTTCGGCGGTGTTAGTAACAATACCGGTTCCGGTTGTGATACCAGCTTCGGGTGAATCAAATGGTCCACCTGCGTGAGTACCAGTACCAGAGAAATCAGTGTCAGCCTCGTTGAAGAGAGCTTCATCGTGACTAGTTCCGATTGCGGTGTGTGCGACTCCGGTAGCTCCGTTATAGCGAGCCTTCATTGCGAAGATGAGGCCGGTAGGTCCGCTCATAGGCTGGACACCTGCAACATCATATGCAATAAGGTTAGGCATTGCACGTCGAACCAATGAGATAAGCACTGGATCAGGACCGACAACAGCTGCGGTACTTTGATTGGCATCAGCCTCACTCAGTACACCGAATGAAGATGCTTGTGACTGTTCACGCATAGCAATCTCGGTATTTTCGAGAAGTTTAGCGGTAACAGCTTTACGATAGTTGTCTTTGATAGGGGCTTCGTCAGCGTGTTCAAGCACTGGGGCCCATTTTTGGATTTCTTTTTCTGCGTTTAGCATAATAGTTTGTCTTTCTTTGTTGTTTGGTTGGGTTATTTGAAGCGAGAGAGAGTTGAAACATAGCGTTTCATGTCATTCGACAGATTGCTATTTGGATCAATTTCCCCCTCGACGATTGTTTTTACGTTAGTTGAACCAGTTGATTCAGTAATGATGTTTTCTTTCGAATCAGAATTAGTGAAGAAGCCTTCTTTAATTACAGCTACCTTAGCTGCAAAGGTGTCTGCATCGACAAACTCAAT
>Ga0209383_1001754_pt1 | contig 13314 bp, 23 predicted proteins | sample CoawatmetaG02DNA_FD_187510 | JGI IMG/M metagenome (GOLD analysis project Ga0209383, IMG submission 187510) | Marine microbial communities from the West Antarctic Peninsula - Coastal water metaG029-DNA (SPAdes) (version 2) | ecosystem: Environmental > Aquatic > Marine > Coastal ... | reverse complement strand
CTTTAATACTCCCATCTTTACTTGTTATGTATTCAGGTTTAGCGGTAGAAGTAATAGCCGTTCTGTACTCATCGTTAAGTATCTTTCTGCTGTCTTCCGTCGCAAATATTATAGCAGATATTAAATTTGTTTTTAAATCATATCCGTTATAGAATGTTTGTTTTTCTTCTGTCAAAAGGTTCATTACTGTTGTACTTTTCATAACTATTTTTTTTTAGATTAGTAGCACTGCGAGAATCGAACTCGCATAAACCATTGGCGCTCTTTATTTTTAGTGATTATTAAATTAAGTTTAAATTGTACTTACTTTCTATTTCTCTTAATTCTTTTTCCTTGCAGTCGGTTCGAATTAATGCACCATACTCAATACCATTGTCTAAACAATACCTTCTTAAATTCTGACCATATTCGCAAGATATGACGTTAAATTCCGTTAACAACTTCTTTGCTTGTTCTTCGTACTGCTCACCATATCCATATTGAAACGACATTAAGTACTCTTTATCATCTACTTGAATTGTTCCTGAAAAGTAGCTGTTACCATTCATTTTGTCGAACCATTCCTTCGCTTGTATTTCTATTTTTGTAATCATAACTGTTTTTTGTTTTAGTAGGTAATATAATCATTATAACCATAGCTATGGTCGTATTTAATACTTGATGTCTTCACTATTTTATAGGTATACACATCGTACAAGAGGATATCGTCATAACACCCCCAAATCACTTCAGCTAGATTGTCCTTTATGTCAGATAGTTTAACTCTTGCATCACCTATTGTGTCAAATTCATCAAATTCAACTTGCCACATCTGACCATCTCTTTTTTTAATAATTGAACATTTCATAACTTTTTTTTATTAATTAATAATTGTTTTCACCAACAAAAGCCCGCACAGAAATTCCATGCGAGCCAGCCCCGTTGTATTGTCCTTGTCTCGTACATACTAACAGCTGTCATTCGGCTTAGTGCCTTATAGCTGCTAGTCAACAAGAAGAGTGTGACTCACCCAAGCGCAATGCCGCTTCTCAGCAGTAGTATGTAGCACCCCCATTTCTCAATGGCAAGACAATAGTAGTTTTTTGTTTATAACTGACAATACTTACTAACGACAATTTAACAACAATTTAACGTTTGTTAACATATTATGCTCTACAGCCTAGTAAACACGTTGACATCAATACAAGCTAATTAACAGACTCAATTAACCATATATACATATATATATAGTAGACAACGTAAACGCCTCTTAATAGCGCTGTAAATGGCTTATGTACACCCTATATACACTACACATAAGATATCTTAGTAACGCACAGTTAAGAGTGAATGTTTCTTTATCGGATTAAATGAAGTTGAGAAGATGTGGTGAGGTTATGCAGTAGTTCACAATAGCTAACACAATCAATTAACCTCAGCTAATACAATAAGTTAGTCACACCTAACAGTAGTAGTGAGTGATACCTAATGAATACAGTAGCTTATCATATCAAATCTTGTCACAAACTAAAGGCAAATTATTACAAATCTTGTAACAAACTAAGGGTGAATGCTAGTGTAGTTAGCTGATTGAAACAAAACACTAACATTGCTAGTAATAGTTGTAGGAAAACTTGAGGCTACTGCTGTAACCGACTGAAAACCCGCTATATATACGGGATTCTGTGGAAAATCAACGGGGGGTGGGTCATTTTGGAATGGTTTTCCTTTTGGAAATTTTTTTCTGTAATCGGGCTATAACCCCATATCACCCTATATCTGATGTCCTACCTAATTAACGCACCCCAATAAAACATATATAAAATATATGTCCTTAAGACTGGCTTAATATGTAAATTAATTAGTAGATAAAGACTGAAATCTCAAAATGTGACAATAGGGTGTAAGTTATAAAGAGTAACAGGCTATTGGCACAAAATTAAAGACCATATAAATACCTTAGGAATGTAAAATATCTATATAGTATGTAAGTATGTTATAGTATAGAATCGTGTGCGTTTTTAAGTATAGATTTTATTAAGATAAAATATAGATATGGCAAGTAAGCAGAAGTTAAGCCCTAAAGCTGCAAAGGATAAAGCTGCTAGGGATTTAAAGATAGCTCTGACACCAGACAGAAGGAACAAGAAGTCTGAGAACTACAGAAAGCGTAGGGATGCGGAGAATAAGTTTGGTAAGCTATGGCTATTAGGTAAAGATTACGACCATAAGGATGGAAAGTTTAAGTCCGTAAACGCCAACAGAGGGAATGACGGTAACGGAACTAAGAGAGAAGGTAAGAAATAACAAAAGACATGAAAGGAGTTGCACATTACAAGAAAGACGGTACGCTTTACAAGGGTAGTAACACACATAAAGACGCTAAGGGTAAGCTAATGAGTGGTAAAACACATACGGCTAGTAGTAAGTACCTATTTCACGCAAAAGAGCTGTCAAAGACAGTACAAAAGAAACTAAAAACCAAATAACATGGCAATAAATTATACATATCCATTAAAGGCTAGTCCTAAAAGGGAAGATGAATTTTTAATTATCGACAGTGTTGATGACACAACAAAAAGAGTTACGGCAGGAGCCATACTAGGACTGGGACAGGGCAATGATGTTGGAGTTTCATCACTTACAGCAACAACCCCCCTATCAAATAGTGGAACTAATTCAGATGTAGTCCTTATTTTAGGTACAGTACCTGTCGGTAAGGGTGGTACAGGATTAACATCCGTAGGAAGCGTTGGCACAGTATTAACATCAACTGGAAGTGCTGCCGTATGGTCATCAACGGTTACTAACTTCCTTCCACTTGCTGGCGGTCAAATGACTGGCAATATTACAATGTCGGGATCGCAAACTGTAGACGGAAGAGATGTGTCTGCTGATGGTACTAAGCTAGATACAATAGAAAGTAATGCTGATGTAACGGACGCTGCAAATGTAACAGCCGCTGGTGCTTTGATGGACAGTGAGATTACTAATCTTGCACAGGTTAAGGCTTTTGATACTACTGATTATGCTACTGCTACACAAGGAGCTCTTGCTACAAATGCATTACCTAAGTCTGGTGGTGCAATGACTGGGCCTATAACTACTAATAGCACGTTTGATGGCGTAAATGTTTCTGTTAGAAACGCTGTCCTTACCACGACAACCACAACAGCTAATGCAGCTTTACCTAAGTCAGGTGGAGCAATGACGGGTGCTATCACTACAAACTCTACTTTTGATGGTGTAGATGTTGCTGCTAGAAACGCTGTTCTCACAACAACAACTACAACGGCTAGTGCAGCACTTCCAAAAACTGGGGGTACAATGACTGGATCTATAGCTGGAGTGACCTTAATAACAAACCTTCTTCAGGTTGTATCACCTACTCAAGCAGGTACTATATTTAATCCTGGTAATGGTTCTTTTGCTTCTTTAAACGCTAGTGCTCCGATATCTTCTGTTACTGTAACAGTTATGCCTTCAGGTACAACTTCAAAACTATTCCTTACTAATACAACAGCCGCTACTTCTATACCTAGTTGGATAGATTCTGGTGGCGCACCTATAAAATGGGCTGGAGGAAGTTCTCCTACTATAACTAATTCAATAGGAAAGGTAGATGTCATAACATTCGAATTTCTTGCAGGAGCTGTATATGGTTCTATAATTCAAAATTACTCATAAAAAAAAACAATACAACATGTCAAGCACAAGTAAAGGAATAGGTCAAGATAGATTAGTAGGAATATTTGGTAGTAAGTACTTGGTTGCGTCTACTGCTCACACATCACTTAATGCATATGCATTTATAGTTCAAGAGGATACTGTAATAGCTTTAATAGCTGGGGGCGATGGTTCAACGGCAGCTACAGGAGTAAATTACCTTGTTGCTCAATCATTAGGAACATACACGCTTAAACAAGGAGCTTTAATAACAGCACCTCAAGGAGAGTTATTTCAAAATATAACACTTACTTCTGGTTCCGTAATAGTCTACAGATAATGCCGTTTCTATCAGCATCGGGAGTAAGCCCGTATAACAAGATAAGGGGAGGCGGTTCTGCGTTTGTAGCACCCTATAACTTTGGAAATGCGTTGGAATTTGATGGCGCAAATGATTTTCTATCTGGAGCTTCGCTAAATAGTTCTACTTCAAATAATATTATACTTTCAACTTGGTTTAAAACCTCGAATACAGGTAGTAGTCTATATGTTAAAAATCCGATATTAGGAGAGGCTGGTGGATGGTTGTGCAGTATCGGAATAAATAACGGAAAAGTAGCTGCAATGCACTACAATGGCAGCAGGGTAATGGAACAAGGCACAACAACTGTTGCAGATGGACAATGGCATCATATGTTATGCCTTATAAAGAAAGGTTCACCTAATGCGTATCAAGGAAATATTACTATATGGTTAGATGGCGTAATAGAATTAAATGAAGCAGATTATAGCGTCAGGTCAGTAGACACAGATTATAAATTTGTAAAAATTGGATCTATGAATGCAGATAGATTTGAAGGCGTTTTAGATGAATTTGGCTACAAGGCAGGAGTAGGAATAACAGCAACAACCGCAAACGCTGTTAGTCTATATAACTCTGGAAATGGAGTAGACACATCAGAAGTCATTGCATCACTAGAACAACATTACCATTTCAACGAAACAACAACAGCAACAACAGCCGTAGATTCAAGCGGCAACGGAAACAATGCAACATTAAATAACTTTACTTTACCAGGAGCTTGGGTTCCTCACACTCCCTTTGCCTTTGGAAATGCGCTAAAGTTTGATGGTGTAAATGATAATGTTACTTTTACATCAACTAGCTCTGTTGGTGATATATCACTTTCTTTTTGGATTAGAACAACAGGCGGGTCGATGTATTTTTGGGGCAAGGATATAAGTAGTTATATTCAGTTTTTAACATCCAACAGAATTAGATTGAACAATAGTGGAATAGGTGACCATTCGTTTACTAAAATTACATACGGAGATAATAACTGGCATAACATAGCCATATTGAATACAGGAACAAATATTAGGCTGTACGCAGATGGGCAATTTGAAGCATCAGCATCATCAGTAAACTACCCTAGCGATACTTTAGGAAAAAACCCAACACAAACTTCTGATTTTTATAATGGAATAGTAGACCAAGTTGTACAGGCAAACACAGCGTTTGCCTCAGACGCAGTAGCAGACGCAGCAGCAACAGCAATTTATAATAATGGGTCTGGTCAGAAGCCAGAAAATATTTTTACAGGAACAAAATTAGTTTATGAGCTAAATGAAACAGGTACAGCGACAACAGCCGTAGATTCTAGCGGTAACGGAAACAATGGAACACTTAACAACTTCGCTTTACCAGGAGCTTGGGTTCCTTTCGTTTCTGGAGGAACATCAGATTCGGCTGCTATAATAGCAAGAATGTCAACTAACGGAAGCACTCCTAGCCAAAAAAGGCAAGTAATTATAAACCAATTGGTTTTAGATTTAAAGGGAATTGGAAACACAGGAAGCGCAGATATATGGAGCATTCTAGATGTAATGCAGATTTATGCAGCAGAAGATAGTATTCAGGCAAAAACAGAATGGATAAAAGCAGATGGCTCTCTGGATGCTACAGAAGTAAATGCTCCGACATTTGCCGCTAACGTGGGTTATACAGCAACATCTACGGGTTCGATAGACACAAACTACCAACCGACAGATGATGGCGTTAATTATGCATTAAACAGTGCTAGTGTGGGCGTTTATATTATTGTGGGGGCTAATCTGTATTTTACGGGAATAGATGAAAATCCAAACAGAATATGGATAAGAAACGATGATGATGGATCTATAGATGCTGCGTTAAATTCAAGTTTCAACTCTGTTGGCTCGTTTTCTAAAGAAGAAAACTATTTAGCTACAATAACTCGCTCTAATAGTAGTCAGTTTAAGTTGTGGACAGATAATAGTTTGAGCGCAACCAAAACAGCAGCAAGTACAGCTATTCCTTCTAATTATACGGTTAGATTTTTAGGTGTTAATCGAGCCTCGCCAATTGTATCAAATGGCGCAAGGGGTTCTTTGTTTTTTGCAGGAGGTGATTTGTCTCCATACGTAACCCAGTTATCAAATTCTTTTAATGCATATTTAAATTCAATATAATGAAAGCTCTTATCGTAAAAGTTGAAGCTACAATAAAAGCTGAGGGATTCAATAAAGTTTGGCAAACTTTTTTATCGACAGATGATAAACCCTGTTTTGATATAGAAGCGGAACAAGATTTAATTAAAAATAATATTTCTTACGAAGTAGGAGATGTAGAGATTAAAATAGAAAAAATTATACTATGACGTATTACGGATATACACCAAATGTAAAAAGTGAAATTTAAACGATTAAATAACAACCAAAAACAATAACCAAATATGAGTGGTGAGATTATAGATGCATTAATGAATAGCGGTGCTGGATTAGGAGGTGGTGGAGTGCTAGGTGCTGTTCTGGCAAAATATCTTGTAAACAAAGCAGAAAGAGAAGTTAGGTATATAAAAAAAGAGTTATCTGAGAACAAGGAGCTAGACTCTGCAAGAGACACCGCAATACAACTACTCAAGCTAGATATGGAAAACAGAAAGAGTCTCTTTGAGAAATTAGAAAGACAGATGGAAAATCTATATAATAAAGTAAATAAATAATAAAATAGGTAACAATACACCTATACACATAAAACTTAAACAACAAAAACAATTTAAAAATGGGACAAGAAGTAATTAATTTAAACACGGTATTTAGTGGTTTTGATAGCGGAACAGACTTACAACCAAAGAATGCAAGAACAAATAACCAAGGAGTAAAAATCAATGACATCGCAGGATTTGCAAAAATTCAAGCGGCTGCCCCAGCTACAACAACTGGATTAAAAGGTGACATGTTATATGTTTTGGCAGACCATAAAATATACGTTTGTGAAAACTCATTTGGAACTTTAGAAGTTGGTACTGTATTAGCTGGCACTCCAAGTTCTGTATCTAGTGCAACTGCTGGAACTTATACAGGTGTAGCTTTAACAGGTGGAGCTGGAACTGGAGCTAAAGCTACTATTGTAATGGCTAACGCAACAACAGTTACATCTATAACTATCAATGTTGAAGGTAAGGGTTATAAAACAGGGGATACATTAGTTATTGCTGCTCAAACTGTAGGAGCATCATCAACTTCATTTACTATTCCTCTTGTAGCAGCAGACACAGCTTCTATTTGGTATAAAACAGCAGCTCTTTCAGTATAAAACCTCATCTCTAGGTCAAAAGAGTAACAATATAATCTAATCTAATCTAATAAAATATGTCTGACGGAATCGTTAAGAATTTAAACTTCGGAGACGAAGGTAAAAATAAAGTGTTTGAAGGTGTATCAAAATTAACACGTGCCGTTAGCTCTACATTAGGGGCTAGCGGTAAATGTGTTATGCTTGAGGATGCATCTGGCAAACCATTAATAACAAAGGATGGTGTAACTGTAGCAGATTTAATTACGCTACTAGATCCTGTAGAAAACATGGGTGCAACGCTTCTAAAGGAAGCAGCTAGGCAAACCGTAAAAGAAGCTGGCGATGGAACAACAACGGCTACGGTGCTGGCACACTCTATACTAAAGGAGGCTTTCAATACAAAGGATTATAATTCTAGAGAAATCAGGGATGGTATAAATTCCGCTGTTGAGAAGGTAATCTGTTACTTGGAGAACAAAGCAAAATCCGTAGAGGGTTCTATGCTTAACCATGTAGCCACAATATCATCCAACAATGACAAGTACTTAGGCGAGGTTATAGCCAGTACATTTGAAAAGGTTGGTGATAACGGGGTGGTTAGTATGGAGATATCTAACGATGAGAAGACAACCGCTGAAATAGTTGACGGAGCTACCTTAAACAAGGGTCTTAAAAGTATGCACTTTGTGAACAACAAAGAAAAGGGTACTTGCGAGTTAAATAATCCACTGGTACTTATAGTAGAAGATAAGATACCTAACGTAAGAAAGATACAAAGCATACTTGAGTATATTATCAAGGAAAAAAAAGAACTACTTATAATTGGTGATGCAGACGAACAAGTAATTACAGCATTGGCAATGAATGCCATGAAGGGTAATATTAAGGCTAATATAGTTGACGCACCAGATTACGGTATAAACAGAAAGCAGATACTAGAAGACTTCGCTGCATTAACTGGGGCTAAGGTTATAAATGAAGAATTAGGGGACGATATGGATCTGATTGAATCAGATTATTTAGGAACATGTTTAAAGGTAACTACAGACAATGAAGAAACTATCTTACAAACTGAAGGCGTTAATGATGACGTTGACAATCTTATTAAAAAGATTAATTTACAGCTTAAAGAAACGAATGCTCCCTTTAAAAAGATTCAACTTGAAAAAAGGCTTTCGAGGCTTGCGGGCAAAGTTGGTGTTATTAAAGTTGGTGCTAACTCAGAGGTTGAGCTAAAAGAAAAAAGTGATAGGGTTGAGGATGCAATATGTGCAACTAAGGCGGCTATCAAAGAAGGTATACTTCCAGGTGGTGGAATAGCCCTATTAAATGCTAGTGATAAAATTAAAGCTAAGGGCTTGGGTGAAGAAATATTGCTAAAAGCTCTTAGAGCACCATTCAATATTATAATGGAAAATGCAGGTATGCAAGACTTTGAAGCACCTAAAGTTGAAGGTAAGGGATACAATGTGGTTACAGGAAAAATGGTAAATATGATTAGCGCAGGAATAGTAGATCCTTTGCTGGTAACTAAAAGTGCTTTGAAGAATGCTGCCTCTGTAGCGAATACAATACTAGCTACTGATTGTGTAATTAATAACTTAAGAGCATGAGAGCAGTAGGAAAATATATACTAATAGAGCCAGTTAAAGAAGGTGAGGTATCTACCAAGGGAGGATTGTTATTAGCTGAAAATCATAGGGACGATATAAGATACAGGGAGGCTAAGGTTAAAACCATAGGCACTCTAGTTGAAGGTGTCACTGATGGTGATACCATATACTACGATAGACACGCTGGATTTGACATGGAAGTTGACAAGACTATGTATAAGGTCATCAAAGAATTTGATGTTGTTGTAGTTTTATGAGAAAGTTAGAGGCCAGCGATGTACGAGACTTACACCTATTAAAGCATTATCGGATAATACGACAATGGGCTTGCAAGAACAATGGGTTGAACAGTGCAGATTTAGAGTTATTAATATATCTAGATTGTGTTGGTCTTTTTAACAGACTTGATTTTATAGATGGTTCTTATTCCTATAGCTGGGATACTAGAAGGTGGTCTAAGCTAAAGGATAATGGCTGGATAACATTGTTTTCAGCTAGGAATAGGACTACAGTTAAATCTAATATATACAAGGTCTCGTTTAAAGGAAAGCAGCTTATAAGTAGAATATATAGAATTATGTTAGGGGATGAGGATATACCTACCAGCACTAAACGTAACTCAATTATGAAGGGTAAGAAGTACACAGACAAGGTACTTATAAAATCAATTAAAAACGTAAACAACGATAAATCATTATAAATAAATAAATAAAAATGGGTTACAAGACAAAATCAATGATATACGCAAAGTCATTAAAGGCAAACCTTAATGCTACTAGCGAAAAAGGTAATCCACAGGCTGAGGCTTTTAAATCAATAGGATTAGGATATGCGGAAACGAATACACCTGAGCGTAGTAATATAGAAAAAAAAATGACATCTAAGCCTGTGAGTTTAATAAAGAAGGCTCCAGAGACAAAAGCAGAGCCTACAAAAAGAGAAAAGCGAAAGTCAGCTAAAAAAGGTGTTGACTCTGGCGTTTTAAGTGGTCTTGCTGGGAGCAAAGGTACTCAAACAGGAACTGCTATTGGTATAATTGCAAATAAGATAGCTGGTGCTGTAAAAGGTAAGAAATCTAAAGCTGCTGATGCCGTTGCTAAAGCTAAAGCTGCTGCTGCTGCTACCAGTGCTGCTAATAAAGCAAGAGGATTTTCAGAAACACCTGGAGGAGAGCCTATAAAAAAGGCAGACAACTTCAGATTTTATGAGGATTCAGGAATGAATAAGTCAACCCCTAAGAAAAAAGTAGTTAAGGAAAAAGTAGCTAATAATCCTACTGTAGGTAAGCCAAGTAAGTCTTTTGGAATTATGAACTCTGATATCAACAAGCCTACCGTAGGTAAGCCAAGTGATTCTAAAGGAGTTATGAAGTCTGATGGCAAAACTAGTTTTCTTAAATCTGATGTTAATAAATCTATTCTTGGTACATTCATTCAGGAGGGTATTAAGAAAAGCACTGGAGTTAAAGCTAATACAAAGCCAAAGCCAAAGCCAAAGCCAAAGCCAAAGCCAAAGCCAAAGGGTTTAGGAATTACAAATGATATGATTCGAAATGCAACTAATGGCCGTCTAAATGCTGAAAGAAAAGCTGAACTAATACTTTTTAGAAAATCTCAAGGCTATAAATAAATAATAATAATTATGAAAAAAGGAAAACGATTATATGCCCCAGAGCAAGGAAGTGATGCTATCTGGGATGGCCCTTTAGATCTAGACTCTATGCCGAAAGGCAAGGGGTCTAGCAGTGGCGCAAATGGCATCAAGCTATTAGCTCATAATGCAGCGGCTTATATACCTGGCCCTATTACAAAGATAGCTAAGGGTACGGGTGGATTAGGCATGAACTAATGGACGTAACAGATTTGAAGGTATGTCTACTTAGCACTATCGTAATGTTTATGACATTAACCGATATAGAAGTAATATTAAAAATATTTTTGTTAATCTTAACAATAGCGTACACTTCATATAAGTGGACTTATTTTTATAAAAAGAAAAAGCATGAGAATAAGTAAGCATGTATCATATGAGGAAGGTGTGAGAAGTTCTACGGCAACCCGTATGAACATAGACAACAGCCCTAATGCCACTCAAATACTTAACATGTCGTTACTGTCGGAACAAGTATTTGAACCTCTTAGAGAGTTCGTAGGCGGCCCTATAAGAATTAATAGTTTTTTTAGGTGCGAAGAACTTAACAGAGCACTTAAGGGAAGTTTTACTTCTCAGCATTGTAAGGGTGAAGCTTTTGATTTAGACGATTCTTACGGACATAAGACTAATGCAGAAATGTACGAGTTTATTAAGAATAATTTATCTTTTGATCAAATGATATGGGAGTTTGGTTCAGATGAAAATCCAAGCTGGCTTCATGTATCTTATGTTTCTGAAGAAGAAAATAGAGGTATAAAGATAAGGGCTTATAAAGAAAATGGTAAGACTAAATATAAAAGTTTAGAAGTATGACTTACTTGCAACCTAATAGCCCTTTCTTAGCTAAGAGTAAGCCTCCAGCCCCTTCAAAGAAGAAGTCTTTAGGTTACTACAATAAAGCAAACCCTACAGGCACAGGTACTGACGCAGGTGGTGGAATGACTACTAAGGGTGTTAAAAAATACAGAAAGGATAATCCTGGAAGTAAGTTGAAGACGGCAGTAACTAAAGACCCATCTAAAATTAAGGCGGGTAGTAAGGATGCTGGTAGAAGAAAATCTTTTTGTGCTAGGTCAAAGAGCTGGAAAGGCGAGAGAGGATTAGCGGCAAGAAGAAGATGGAATTGTTAATAGTAAATAAATAAATAATAGATATGAATAAGTCAAGAAAAAGAATCTCACAGGATTACGCTCGTAACGCTATTGTAGACGGAAACACTAAAGAAGGTCGATATGAAAAGAAGATGGCAGTAAAGGAAGCTGCTGGAGAAGGCCCTTCTATGAAGTCTAACCTTTATATGTCAGGAACATCTATGGGTAGTGGTATTAATATGAAAGCAGGTTGTAGTATATCGAAGCATATGAAAGGTAGCGGCATGAATATGAGTGCTGATTTAAAGTATATGCCTATTGATGACCGTGCTTCAACTAAATAATTATGGCAATATATGAAAATGACGAGTTTTTAGATTCAAAATTATTTAAAACATTTGGATCTGCTCAAGACATTGATGCAGTTAATAGGATTACGGATAATAGGAATACTAGAGATTACAACCAAGGATTATCTAATGCTCAAAATGAAGCAGCATCGAGCGTAAAGACAACAGGAGGAATACCTTCTCCTGAACACCAAAAAAGAATAGACGCATCAAAAACACAATTATCTAATGATGCTAAGATTGATTATGAAAATGAAAACAGCAATAATAGAGCTAAAATTTATATGCAAAGTTCAGGAACCTCAATGGGTTCTGGTAAATCATCTACATCAAGCGGAATTAAAATGTGCGGAAGTCAAATTGGTAAACATATGAAATAACTATGGCGTTTAAACTACAATCACCTCCTTATGTAAAAGAACCAGTACCTACCTATGAATCTGATTTAGGTGAAGGTATCCTTGGGCAAAGCAATAATAATGGAACTATAGTGGTCAACAGTAAGTTAGACCCTAAGTTTCATAAGGAAGTTATTGACCATGAGATGGTGCATATTAATCAAATGTCTAGAGGTGATTTAGATTACGATGAAAACAATATATACTGGAAGGGTAAGACTTACTCTAAGAGCGATAGTAAGATAGCTATGGCTAGTCCAAAGAACTCTCCTTGGGAAAAGGAAGCTTACAGCAAATCAAAAACCAAATATAAAGATAACAAATATAATGTTTAAACCTAAGTAGTTATTATGAAAAAGAAATTTAAGGACACTAAGATAGCTGCGTTTTTAAAAAACAAAGCTCCTGGGATTTTAGATATGGTTGGTGATATATTACCTACCAACGGTGCTCTTGGTATTGTAAAGAATTTAATATCTAAAGATGAATCTATATCCGTTGAAGATAAAGAAGAAGCTTTGAGACTTATAGACCAAGACACGGTAGAAATGAAAGAGGTTAGTAAGCGTTGGGCTGCTGATATGAAATCTGATTCGTGGCTATCTAAAAATACTAGGCCAATGTCATTAATATTTTTAACCTTAATGACCGTAGCTTTAATATGGGTTGATAGTATTGAAGCCGCTAGTTTCTCTGTAGATACTGGTTGGGTTAATTTACTACAAACTTTAACTACAACAGTATACGTTGCTTACTTTGGTTCAAGAGGAGCAGAAAAATGGAAAACTTTAGGTAATAATAAATAGAGTATAATCAAATTTAATTTAATATAATGAATATAACTGAAAAAGAGTTAGAAGAAGTTAGGGAGCAACAAACTAAAATTGCAGAAATTAAGCAAGACTTAGGAACTTTAGAAATGCAGAAGCACGAAATACTTAATGTATTGGTAGGCGTAAACAA
>Ga0209383_1001747_pt1 | contig 13347 bp, 10 predicted proteins | sample CoawatmetaG02DNA_FD_187510 | JGI IMG/M metagenome (GOLD analysis project Ga0209383, IMG submission 187510) | Marine microbial communities from the West Antarctic Peninsula - Coastal water metaG029-DNA (SPAdes) (version 2) | ecosystem: Environmental > Aquatic > Marine > Coastal ... | reverse complement strand
AACGAAGGTTTTGAATGGAAAGGAACCTGGGCTAACGCTACAGAATATGATTTAGGTGATGTTGTAGGACACGGTGTTAACAGTTACATTTGTGTACTTAAACATGCTTCAGACCAAGTTACATTACAAAACAGACCAGACCAAGATGTAGACGGCAGCGAATGGAATTTAGTCAACGCTGGCGCAGAATCAGGAAACTTAACCACAGCAGGCGATATTGTTTACTATGGCGGCGCTGGCGCAACAAGATTGCCAGTTGGCACAGAGGGACAAGGCTTACGAGTAAATGCAGCAGGAAATGCTCCAGAATGGGCATACCTTGGACAACTTAATAATATATTTTATGTTGAAGGATCTGCTGGCGTCGACGGCAAAGCACCTAACCGTGGTGTAACAATTGATCGTCCTTGGAAAACCTTGCAACACGCAACACAACAAGTGCAAGCTGGAGCAATACGTTTTAACGCTAAAACATTATTGCAAAGAAACAGACACTTCATCCAAGATGAAGTAATTGAATATATTGAAGCTACTTATACCGATACTGCTACAGCTACAACTGCATCAACAGATGCTATTACTGTAACTAGTACAAGTTGGCTAGCACCAAATGTGGCAATTAAGTTTGCAGGCACTACTTTTGGAAACATTGTTGCAGGAACAGAATACTTTGTAAAAACTATTATTAACGCAACTACGTTTACAGTTTCAGAAACCAACGGCGGTGCATTATTTGCTCTAGCAGATGCTACAGGAACATCAGCAGTAAGTCTTTCTTATGTACAAGCAACATGTCGTAGAGATGCTGGACAAGTGCTTGACGCAGTTATATGGGATTTATCACATGGTGGCAATCAGCGTTCAGTACAAGCAGCAAAGGCATATTATGCAGCCGACGGCACTACTTACATTGGCGGAGTAAATGCTTCACCAGCTGCAACTGCTGCAGGACTTGCATACATTATTACACTTGCAGACGCAGTTATGTCCAATCTAGCTCCAGCAACAGTCCGAGGCAGTTTAGCTCGATTCACTGATGCTACTCTTACTGAAGAATCAGATGCAACAACAGTAGTAACTACACTAATAGGCATAGTTACTTCGGCACTTACAGCAGGAAACACAACGGCTGTACCAGCTATAGTTATGCCACAGCACACTATATTTGTTAAAACAGGAAGCTTTGCAGAAATACTTCCAATTGTTGTCCCTGAAAATACAGCAGTTGTAGGAGACGAACTACGTTCAACAAGAATAACTCCAGCTGGTAGCGTAACAGCAGTAGGAGACACAACTATCTCGTTAGATGTATATGCTAGAATGGCAGTTATTACAAGTGACATTGTTACTAACACTGCTGTAACTAAAACAACAGGAAACGCATTAACTCAAGTAACAACTTCTCCAGCAGGCAGCGCAGCAGCAGGAGCATTTGCAGCTAACCTTTGGACACAGATTTATGATTATACTGACTACCGTGTAAATGGAGTATCGGGAGATTCGACTGTTCCTGTAACTTATGGAACAAACGATGCAAACTCCACAACTGGTTATACATATGCTGTAGAAACTATTGAAGCAAACAGAGCGTTCTTAGTAGCTGAAGTTCATGCATATGTTGCAGATCAACATCCTTCTTACACTTATAGTATTGCAGCATGCTCAAGAGATGTTAATAGCTACTTAGATGCTATACAATGGGATTTAATTTACACAGGTAATTACAAGTCATTATTAGCTGCACGGTTATATGCTAACTCAGTATACGGTTCAGCACTTGAAGATATGTTCTACATGCGCAACGGAACAGGCTTACGTAACTGTACAATATCAGGACTAACAGGAACACTTGGTTCTAACAACGCATTTGGAACTAAACGTCCAAGTGCAGGAGCATTTGTAAGTTTAGACCCAGGTTGGGGAACTGCACATACAGGCGCTTGGATTGCAAACAAATCTCCATATGTACAAAACGTAACTACATTTGGTACTGGCTGTGTTGGTCTAAAGATAGACGGCGACTTACATGCCGGAGGCAACGACAGTATTGTTGCAAACGACTTTACGCAAATCATTAGTGACGGAATTGGTTGCTGGGTTACTAACTTAGGAAGAGCAGAACTTGTTAGTGTGTTCTCATACTACGGCCACATTGGCTACTTAGCAGAAAATGGCGGCAAGATTCGTGCAACAAACGGCAACAGTTCATATGGTACGTTTGGTACTGTTGCTGAAGGCGTTGATGCAACAGAAGTACCAGTAACTGGTAATGTTGATAACTTTGCTTTAGAAGCGTTCTCAACAAACGTATTAACAGACGATAATAACATTCTTATTATTGAATATACAAACGCAGGTGTTGGATATACAGCAGGCGGCACAACTATAACACCTTCAGGCGAAGGTTATAGTGCAGCTATTAACAGCGCAGTTGTTGTAAACGGCGGCGTGTTTGAAGTTAGACTTACTGATCCTGCTGCTAACAAAGGCGGAGCAGGGTATGTTAAAAACGCTAACGTTGCTCAAGAAGGCACAGCAACACAAATTACTATATCTAACACTGATGTAAAACTTAGTGCAGCATACGTAGGTATGGCAATATATATTACAAACGGCACAGGCGCAGGTCAATATGCTTACGTTGACACATACAATAGCGGCACAAAAGTTGCAACTGTTAAAAAGATGAGTGATAACAGTGCAGGCTGGGACCATGTAACTGGTGTTGCTATAGAATCAGTACTTGACGCAACTACTACATATTCAATTGAACCAAGAGTAACATTTACTGCACCTGCAGATAATTTATATGCAAGTACTGCTAAAGGCAGAGCATATGTAGAAGATGGAAAAATTGCATTGGTTACAATATGGCATCCAGGTGTAGGGTATAGCAGCGCACCTACATTGACACTTACAGATCCAAGTAACACTGTAGATGTTCCGCATACTGTTAGAATTGGTAACGGTGTATTAGCACAGCCTACTTGGACTAACAGAGGTACAGGATTTGCAACAGCAGCAGCAACAATAGTTGGTGACGGTTATGCAGACATGTTCCAACCTGGAACACTTATTAATGTAAGTGGAGTAACAGCACTTCCACAAGCGGGCGCTAACTTAACTATTGCTGGCGATAGTAATTACTATAAGCTTGTAGCTATTAGAAACACTACTGGATCAGGACCATACTCAGCGCAGTTCCAAATTAGTCCTGCAATGACTATTACAGATGCACCTGCAGATGATGCAGCTATATCAGTACGTATTAGGTATTCACAAGTACGTCTAACAGGACACGATTTCCTAGACGTTGGTACAGGTAACTTTGCAAATACTAACTATCCAGGCGCACCAGGAACAGCACCAATACCAGCAAACGAAACTGTTGTTGGAGGAGGTGGCAGAGTATTCTACACAACTACTGACCAAGATGGTAACTTTAGAGTTGGCGGATTGTTTAACGTAGAACAGGCAACTGGTGTAGCTACACTTAACGCTGATGCGTTTAACATTACTGGACTAAACGAACTACAACTAGGTGCAGTTGCACTTGGCGGTACAGGCGCAACAATTACTGAATTTAGTGTAGATGGTACATTTACTGCTAATAGTGATTCTATTGTTCCAACACAAAAAGCAATTAAAACTTACATTGCTTCACAGATTGGTGGAGGTGCAGGTGAGCTTAATGTAAACAGTATGACAGCTGGAGTCGTAAAAATATCAGGACAAGAAATAACAACAACTACTAACGCACAGATAAATATAACACAGAAAGTTAATTTTACTGGCGGTATTAAAGGTGCACCAGTTGCATTAAATTACTTTTTATCATCATAATGGAGAATAGATAACATGGCCACAGGAAGATTAGCAGCACAAGATATGAGCGCAGCAACGCTCGCAACAGTGTACTTAACCCCAGCAGCAACATATACTGTTGCTAGTGTAACAATATGCAATAGAGGCGCAGCAACGTCTAATATTAGCATAGCAATTGCAGACGCTGATACCCCACTAGTGGGAGAATATATAGAATTTGAGACAGTTTTACTAGCTAAGAACGTTTTAGAACGTACTGGTATAGTATTAGCTGCCACACAGAAAATTGTTGTGCTTTCGAGCCAAGCGTCCGTTAGTGCGGTTGTTGTTGGCATCGAAACAGCAGCATAAATATAAATATAATTAACGCATAAAAGGAAGCAACAATGGGAAGATTTATAGGATTATCAAAAAACAAAGGCAGTGGCCACCAACTGGAAGATCCAAATACGTTGAACTCCGGACTGGTACTAACAAGTAATGGCACCGGATTTGTTTTAGCTGGAGGAGCGTCTCTGGACAGAGATCCTCTTCCTGACTTTGTAAACGCTAACGAAACACTAAACACAACATTATCAGTTACTGGTGCGTTTGGTGACTCTGTTTATACATTTGCTTGGCGCGATGGAGCCCAATACGGACTGTCTATATCAAGCTCAGGCACATTAACAGGTGCAGCGTCTAGTATGATTGCACTATCAGTACTTAAATTAGATATTACTGATACAAAATATAATAAAGTATATGAAGTAGATGTTGTAATAAATGTTAGTACAACTAACGGCTATCCAGCAATTACACTGAATAACAATTCAGTAGAGATATTTGATGGTAACATTCAGTTTGCAGCAACCGGCTCACCAACTGAATGGTCTATAACAAATTTAGGTAACTTGTCAAGTGGTGCGGGTGTTACCCCAACATTAACTAACGGAGGTTTGTTAAACTGGTCAGGACCACCAAGTCCGCGAACGTTCACTGCTACCTTTACATTAGGCGTTCGTAACGCCAGCATGCCAGCAGGCGTATATAGAACCCAAGCATTTAATAAGTCAGTTCAGTTCTCTGTAGTACTAGGACAACAACAATATCAAGGTGCATATGGTCAGAACGGCGGGCAATGCTCGTATAGCTGGACTGCACCATCTGGTGTAACTAAGGTACACGTTATGGCAGGCGGCGCAGGAGGCGGCGGCGCCCGCAATTGGGCTGTTTGTGGCGGACACGGTGGCGGAAGAGTATGGGCTAATAATATTCCAGTATCTCCAGGAACCGCATATTGTATCCAAGTTGGACGCGGCGGCTGCTGGAATAGTACCACCGGCGGATGTTCATGTTGGCCAGGAATGAATGCATGTGGTGGCTGTTGTGGTTGCTACGGCGGTTGTTATACCATTGGCGCAGTAACAGACGGCACTGGCACATGTTGCGGTAGTTACGGAATGGTAGCTTTCAATAATACAGCCGGCGGAGGCGGAGGCGCAGCTGGATATTGTGGCGGTGCACCAGCAAGTTCTACCACTTCAAACTATTGCGGTTGCGGAGGCGGAGGCGGATCTGGTACAAGTCACCATAGTTCAACACACGGAACTGGCGGCGGTGGCGGAACTGGCGCATGTGGAATGTGTTGTTATGCTACAAGTCCAGCAAGTTGCGGCTACTGTGGCAACTCAGGTTACTCACACCAAACAGGCAGCGGTGGACAAGGTGGCTCAGGCGGCACATGCGGCAAGCCAGGCGAACCATGGTCAAACGGAAATCAAAACGGTCATAGTTGCGGCGGTTGCTACGGCGGCGGTGGTGGCGGCAGCGGCACTGGTAACTCAGGCGGCTGGGGCGGACCTGGCGTAGTACGCATTTTGTGGGGCGACAGCAGATGCTGGCCTTGCTGTAACACACACAACTTATAATAGATAAAGGACATATAAAACATGGATATGCAAAACATAACATATAGAAAAATAGATGAAAATGGTGCCCTAGATGCATCTGACACAGGCGTGTATGTTGCTAATAACATTATGGCAGTAATGGGAACTTGGGACTTTACTATAGAAGAACTTGCTGCTGCTGGCTATGTAGGAATTGGAGATTCTGATTTTACTTATGCTAATGGCATGTCAGGATCAGATACTGAAGAAGGCGACATTACTGACAATGGTGACGGGACATTTACACAAGAATGGGTTGTTACAGAATTATCAGATTCTGAAAAACAGGATCGATTTTTAACTTATACTAGATCAAGCTTGTTGCTGCTCAGTGATTGGACACAAATTCCTGATTCGCCGATGAGTGACGCAGACAAAGCACTTTGGGCAACTTATAGACAAGCTATTCGAGACTTACCATCTACAATAACTTGGTCCGAAGTTGACACAGTGCATGATATAGACTGGCCATTGCGCCCAGGAGTTACATTGCGCCCAGGAGTTACTGAAGCCGGACAGTCTGATTCTTCAGGACCTACTCCACGACATCCAGAAACAGGCGAACCACTGTAAAAACCACTTGACAATGCTTCCGTTTACTGTTATACTTAAATAACAGTAACGGAGGCATTTTTTATGGCATTTAATAGTATAATAGTAGTCGGTGGCGGATCAGCTGGATGGATGGCTGCTTCAACCCTTGTTAGGAAGTTTCCCAATAAAAATATTACACTAGTAGAAAGTGCCGATATTCCTAAAGTAGGTGTAGGTGAAAGTACACTAGGATTTATCCGAGATTGGACTAACTATCTCGGAATAGATGACAAAGACTTCCTCCAACATACAAACGGTACATATAAGCTTAGTATTAAATTTACTGACTTTTATGATAAAGACTATGGCGGATTTCATTATCCTTTTGGAGACCCTATAGAAACTGATGACGTTAATTATAATCATTGGTCATTAAAAAAAGTGTATTATCCCGAAACACACTCTAGTGACTTTGCTGAAAACTTTTGGCCTGTAATGGCATTAGTAAATGAAAACAAAATATCAACTAATGAAGACAATGGCCTTGATGATTTTAGGTTTGATTATAATACAGCCTTCCATTTTGATTCTTTATTGTTTGGACAGTATCTTAAAGATCATTACTGCATACCTCGAGGTGTTAAGCACGTAGTAGGAACAGTTAAAGATGCACCAACTGACGACAACGGCATATCTAAAATAATACTCGAAGACGGTACAGAGTTACAAGCAGACCTTTATGTAGACTGTACTGGATTTGAAAGTTTACTATTAGGCAAAGCATTAGAAGAACCGTTTGTATCTTATAGTGATATTTTACCAAATAACAAAGCGTGGGCTGTGCAAGTACCGTATACTGATAAAGAAAAAGAATTAGAAGTGTATACAAATTGTACTGCATTAAGTAATGGTTGGGTTTGGAATATTCCACTTTGGTCTAGGATAGGTACAGGGTATGTATATTCAGATGAGTTTATATCAGACGAAGACGCTCTACAAGAATTTAAAGATCATCTTAATTCAGATAAAATGACATTACATAACCCCAATAGGGTTACTGACGATCTTAATTTTAGAAATATTAACTTTAAAACAGGTATATACGAGCGTACATGGGTAAAGAATGTTTTAGGTATTGGATTAGCTGCTGCATTTATTGAACCTTTAGAAAGTAACGGCTTGTTAAGTGTGCATGAATTTATTTTAGAATTTTGCCGACATGCAGATCGTCCTGTAATTAACCAATTTGATCGAGATGTATATAATGCACATACAAGAAAGTTTTATCATAATTTTGCCCAATTTGTTGCATTGCATTATACATTAACTATAAGAAGCGATTCTGATTACTGGAATAAAAATAGAGCAAGAGTTTATGATCCAAACTTAGAAAACAGTTCAAGCGGATTTAATGACTTATACATGAGGAAAACAGCCACACTTAAACATTCTGGAAGAGCAGGCATTGTTTGTATAGCTAATGGCATGAACTACAACGTATATAATGAGATAGATATTTCAAAGCAAGAATTAGGCTTACAAATAAGTATGCGTGATCTATGTGACAAGTTTTTGTATGATAGACGCAACAAAATAAAACAATGGAAAGCTGCTGTAAAAACCCAGCTTAGTGCTTACGACTGGTTATCGAAGCATATATACAATAACAAGGAACATTAAATGTCAGAAAACGAAGTATCTAAAATGTCAATGAACTTTCTCGTTACTCCAGGAGTAATGCAATCAAAGTTACCATTTGAACTTTTTGAAGGATTATCAAACGCCATTAGTGAGATAACAGAAGAAAATGGTGAGAAATACAATAAAAATCTATTAGGACATATGAAAGAAGAATATTCATTAAATCATATTGTGCCTAACATGGCTCCGTTTATAGAAGCTATGGCAAAAGAATGGGATGAAGGAACTTCAGGACATATTGGTACCTTTGAAGAAGCTGCAAAGAGCGACAGATATAGACTATATCTTAGTAGTATGTGGGTTAATAAACAAAAAAAGTATGAGTTTAATCCAGTACATCATCATTCAGGTGCATTGAGCTTTGTTATATGGATTAATATTCCGTATGATTTAAAAGAAGAAGAAGCTTATTTCCCTCCAGTATCAGGGCAAGGTTTTGACCCTGACGGCGGTGATGGAGCGTCTACATCAAAATTTACCTTTTTTCATACTGATGCCTTAGGCAGCTTGCGTCCTACACCATTGCCTGTAGATAAGTCTTGGGAAGGAACTATACTAATGTTTCCTTCAACATTACATCACTGCGTGTATCCGTTTTACACTTCAGATGACTATAGAATAAGTGTATCGGGTAATATTAGAATTGATGGTATTAACGGAACTGGAGTCGAAGGTGACGCAGATCTTAATAAGTGATGATACATTGCCAGTATGGCTGCATGAACGCTGTTGTCAAGAGCTTGAATTACCAACTGTAAATTGGCATTTTCCAGGATATGGCAGTAATGATACTGATCTTAATAAAGCATCGTTGGCTCATATACCATATCAACATGACGTAAAGCAAGACTTTTCACAGTGCGGATCGCTAGTGTATGCGTTAGATTGTTGGCTTTATGATAATAGAAACTTATTTGAACTTAACTATGTTGATCGATGTTTAATAAACTTTTATACAGCTAGTCAAAATACAGGATGGCACCAAGATATACCCGAAGATAAAGATAACGATTGGTATTCATTATTGTATTATGTAAATGCCAGCGACGGCGGCACTGAGTTTAAAGACCATCCTTCTGTTAAACACAAAGAAAACAGATTTTTGTTATTTAAGTGTACAGAATGGCATTCAGCAATACGTAATACAACTCCAAGAAGACTTAGTGTAAACTGGATATTACGAGGGAAAAAGAAACAATGATAGAATACAACCCAACAAAGGCACAATCGAATACTATGTTATTGTTTGGCACTCCTGTATTTTTATATGATACGCACTATAGTGATACTAACGTACATGACACAACTAACGAGCAAACGGAAATGACGTTAAATACAGCCCAAAACTTTTCTTCAGCTAATCATAATATTTTAGAATTAGATCATTATAGTGAAATAAAAAGAAGAATACTTGATGGCTTAGATGTGTATATAAATGAAGTAATGTGTATTGATAAAAAACATAGTTTTTATCTAACACAGTCGTGGTTGAATATTAATCCACCTGGAACTGCACACCATAAGCACAATCATTCTAATTCGATAATTAGCGGAGTATATTATATAGAAACTGACGAAACCGATAGTATAACGTTTTCATCAAATAGTAATACAAACATTACTGCTAATGAGACAATAGCAATAGATGTTTTAGAGTACAACTTAGCTAACTCACGTAATTGGACTATTCCTGTTGGTACTAATGGTATTATATATTTTCCTTCTACACTACTGCACGAAGTAGCACCTAATAAATCAGATAAAACAAGAATAAGCTTAGCCTTTAATGTATTTGTTAAAGGCCTATTTGGAAAAAATGAAAATTTAAACGAGTTACATTTATGAAACAAGAAATAGTTAATCAAAGAAATACAGCATTTTATATAAATGGAGGTATAGGCAGAGTTATTTGTGCTATTCCTGCATTAGAAAAATATCATAGAAATAATCCGCAAGATGATTTTATAATATTTTCAGAATTTGCATACGAAGCATTTTGTGGGCACCCAGAATTACATGCTAGATCATATCCAGTTGGTCATGCGCATTTATTTAAAGATAAAATACAACAACGAAATTTAATAGTACCTGAGCCGTACGGTGTATGGGAATATTATAATCAACACTGTTCTATTTCTCAAGCGTTTGATATAATTATTAATGGATCATTAGATAAAGAATTATCAAATTTAGCAATACATTTAAGTAATGAAGAAAAGGTTACTGCAACTAGTATTATTACAGATATGAAAAGTAAGCGTAATAACAAACCTTTGATAATTTTTCAACCATTTGGAAAAGGCATCACACTAGGTGCTATAGAGACACCTACTGGACCTATTGACAACTCAGGAAGATCGTTTACAATAGCTGATGCTGCACGACTAATACGCTTAATTGAACATAGATATTGCATATTACTAATGAACGAATTTAACTTAGACTTTCAAAAGTTAGGAGTCAAAGAAGAAGTATTCTTTGTAGAAAATATAGATCTACGAAAATGGTTTGGCTTACTAGACGCAGCAGATGCATTTATTGGTTGTGATTCTGTAGGTCAACATGTTACACATGCAATAGATAAACCTTCGTATGTAGTATTAGGTTCAACATATCCTGAAAATGTTTCGTATCCAGAAAACAAGAATTTTAAAGTTTTTGATTTTAATAAAAGCAAACGGGTGTATAATCCTATACGTATTACTTCAGACGACCATGCTAACAGGCAAAATGAACAAGCAATGGCACTAACCGAAAACCAAATAAAGAAAATTGCAAGCGCAATAATAAACAACTGATAATTAAGGACAACGTACATGAGTAAACCAGATTTTTGGATTTTAGGCATTTCTCGAGGACACAATGCAGGAGTATGTCTTGTAAAAAACGGCGAAATAGTATTTTCAATTGAAGAAGAACGTCTCAGCAGAAATAAGTACGATGGCTCCCCGTTCGCTGCAATGACAAAGGTATTAGAATATACTGACAAAGTAGATTACATGTTTATGGCACATACTACGTCTATAGAAGCAGCTGGAAAAATTGAATTTACAGGTGATAACATATACACCGGAATGGCCCGTAAGCTAGGATTAATTGATCAACGTATAGAACCACAAAATCATCCTCAAGTAATTGATCTTAGTCATCAGCATCACAAACTGCATGCAGCATGTTCGTTTTATCGTTCAGGATTTGACAATGCAGTTTCTTTAGTCATTGACGGATGCGGATCAGTACAAGATGTAAATTACAATTATGAACCAAAACACCGTCCTGATTCAATGTGGGAAATGAGTATGTGGGAAGTAGAATCAATTATAGATTGTAGTTACCCTTCGACATTTAAAACATTATATAAGCACAGTGCATGTAAAGACACTATATTAACAAATATTGATCATAATGCATCCTCCGAATACTTAGGAGAAGAAGGAACTCATACTGCTGTTCATTCTGGTTCCGCAGGCATTACTAAAACATACGAAGCAGCAACAAAATATGCAGGCTTTCAAGAAATTGAAGCAGGCAAAACTATGGGATTATTTCCTTATGGTGAGCCTAATAAAAATATACCTCCATTTTTTGTAGAGCACGGAGACGGCGTTATGCTATCAGATAGAAATATGTTTGTTTCGTTCTATCCTAGAGGAGCATTAGTTAACGCCCAAGCATACCCTGAGTTAGATACTAACCATGATCAACAAGGCGATCTTTCTTTACTTCAAAATAGAAGAGATCTTGCATATGCTGCACAACAAGAAACACAGGAACAAGTGTATAAGCTTATACTTAAAGCGGTTAAAATGTCGGGCAAAACACAAGTAGTATTTTCAGGCGGTTATGCCCTTAACTGTGTAGCTAATTACTTTTTATTAGATCGCTTGCGTGACAAAGGTATTGAACTATTTGTTGAACCTATTTCAAATGATGGCGGTACATCTATCGGCGCTGCACTACTTGGCCATTACATGCTAACCGAAGATATTAGAAAGAATAACGGACGTGACATTTATATGGGTCCTCCACGTAGTTATTCCAGCAATGAAATTACTGAAGCAGCTAACAAGTATAACGCAACTATTGAAGACGCAGACAACCAACGTGTAATTGACTTAATGACCAACAAACATATTGTTGCATGTTTCCAAGGTCGTTCTGAAGCAGGCCCACGTGCATTAGGTAATAGGAGCTTAATGTTTGATCCTACATTTGAAGATGGAAAAGACTTTGTTAACGAAATTAAACGTAGAGAATACTTTAGACCGTTTGCAGGAAGTATACTAGCTGAAGATGCGCATGAATGGTTTGATTTACGTGGTATGGAAGACAGTCCGCATATGATGTATGCTGTTAATTGTCAACCAGGTATTGCTGAAAAGATCCCTGCTATTATTCATGTTGACGGAACTTGCCGCATACAAACAGTTACACATGAACAGAATCCGCATTACTATAATATTATTAAAGCGTTTAAAGAAAAGACAGGATGTCCAATTATTTTTAATACTAGCTTTAACTTAGGCGGCGAGCCTTTAGTTGAAACACTAACTGATGCACTACACACATTAGCATATAGTAAGATAGAGTATTTGTATTTGCCTGAGTATAATAAATTATTGACTGTAAATAACTAATGAAACAGTTTGATAATTTTTTGCCGGAGTGGCTACATAAAAAAGTTAATAATCAACTTCTAGATCCTATGGTCAACTGGAATTATCCTAGCTCTGGAGGGAAAGATGGCGCTGGAGCATTTTTCACACAACCGTTTAACATAACAAATAATACAAACAATTGGCATGGAACTGATACGCTAATATATGCACTTGATTATTGGTTAGATGCAAACAAAGATATATTTCAATTAGAGTATCTTCATAGATGCATGGTTAACTTTTATACAGCTGGGCAAAACACCGGGTGGCACCAAGATATGTATGATGAAGGATATTATAGTTTATTATATTATGTTAATGATGCTGACGGCGGAACACAATTTAAAGATGCAACATATAAACATAAAGAAAATTCAGCTTTATTTTTTGATTGTCGAATTGACCATTGTCCTATAACTAGCACAGTACCTAGGCGTGTTAGTGCAAATTGGATATTGAAAGGTAAGCTTCTTAATTGATAAATATTACAAAGATAGGGGTTTACTATGCAACGACTTACAAAGTATTTAACCGACGGGTTAAAAAATACAGTATTATTTAAAAACAATTCAGGCACAAGTCATAATGGCCCCTGGAAACAAGTATATACTGATACATTATTAGATCGATTTTATGTTGGAGAAATGTCGTCAGTTGAATATACTATATCATCAGACCTTGATACAACACACAAAGAA
>Ga0209383_1001739_pt1 | contig 13385 bp, 13 predicted proteins | sample CoawatmetaG02DNA_FD_187510 | JGI IMG/M metagenome (GOLD analysis project Ga0209383, IMG submission 187510) | Marine microbial communities from the West Antarctic Peninsula - Coastal water metaG029-DNA (SPAdes) (version 2) | ecosystem: Environmental > Aquatic > Marine > Coastal ... | reverse complement strand
ATATTCATATCAGTTATAAATTTAAGTTATGAAAAATGATTTATCATTTGAGGTAGTTGTTATTGGTGGAGGTCATGCAGGTTGTGAAGCTGCTGCAGCATCTGCACGTCTTGGAGTTAACACTGCCCTATTCACTCACAAAATTGAAACCATAGGTGAGATGTCTTGTAACCCCGCAATAGGAGGCCTTGGTAAAGGTCATCTTGTTAGAGAGATAGATGCCTTAGACGGTGTGATGGGAGAGGTTGCAGATAAATCAGGTATACAATTTAGATTATTAAATAGAAGTAGGGGGCCTGCAGTTCAAGGACCCAGAACTCAATCAGACAGATCATTATATCGTAAATATATGCAAGAAAAATTACTAAACTACTGTAATTTAAGTATTTTTTCTGATCCTGTGATAAGATTTATTTTTAATAAAAACACTATAAGTGGTTTTGAAACAAAATCAGGTAAAAAAATTTTATGTGGTAAACTAATCTTAACAACAGGTACATTTTTGAATGGTTTGATTCATATAGGTGATGAGAGAACACCAGCAGGAAGGTTTGATGAAAAGCCCTCAACAGGATTAAGTGAACAACTTGGAAAGTATGATTTCAAAATAGGAAGACTTAAGACAGGAACACCACCAAGACTCGATGCTAGAACAATTAAGTATGATAATTTGGAAGAACAGTTTGCAGATGATGACCCTTACTTTTTTTCCTTCTTAACCAAAAAAAATTTAAACAAACAAGTTTCATGTCGGATGACTTATACGAATGAAAAGGTTCATAAGATAATCCAAAAAAATCTAAAAAGAAGCGCGATGTACTCAGGAAGTATTCAAGGGGTTGGCCCAAGATACTGTCCTTCAATAGAGGATAAGATAGTAAAGTTTGCAGATAAGGACCGTCATCAAATATATTTAGAGCCTGAGGGCCTAAATGACCACACAATATACCCAAATGGAATATCCACCTCTTTACCTGAGGAGGTTCAGCAAGAAATTTGTAACAATATCAATGGTTTAGAAAATGTTAAGATAATTAGACCAGGTTATGCTATAGAATATGACTATATTGACCCTAGAGAATTATTTTTAACTCTTGAAACTAAAAAAATTCAAAATTTATACCTTGCTGGACAAATAAATGGTACGACTGGATATGAAGAAGCTGCTGCCCAAGGTTTAATAGCTGGAATTAATGCTGCGTTATCTTTTAAGAAAGAAGAGCCATTTATTTTGGATAGATCAGACGCCTATATTGGAGTTATGATAGATGATTTAGTAACTAAAGGGGTAGCCGAACCTTATAGAATGTTTACCTCAAGAGCAGAATATAGACTAAGTTTAAGAGCGGATAATGCTGACCAAAGATTAACAAATAAAGGAATTGAAATTGGATTAATATCAAAAGAAAGAGAAGATATTTTTAAAGACAAAGAACAAAAATTAGGAATAATATCTAAAATAATGTCAGAATCATCTATATCTCCAACAAAAATAAAGAACTTTGATATTAAAATTGCAAAAGATGGCATTTTAAGAAGATCTAATGAAATATTAACCCAAAAAGGTGTTGATATGAAAAAAATAAGAGAAATTTGGCCTAAAATTCCTTTTTTTGATAAAAAAATAGATGAGCAAATTGAAATAAATGCTCATTACAGAGGCTACCTTAAAAAACAAAAAGCAGATATATTAGCATTCAAAAGAGATGAAAATTTAGTTATACCTGAAAAAGTTAATTATGATGATCTTTCCGGACTATCAAATGAGGTAAAAGATAAATTTAAAAAAATAAAACCAAAAACTATGGGACAAGCACTGCGAATTGATGGAATAACTCCAGCTGCCGCATATATTTTGTTGTCACATGTAAAAAGAAAGTCTATTAAGCTGATAGCTTAATGGAAGAAATTATTAAAAAATATCCACTTCTAAAAAACCAAAATGTTCCACGTGAAACATTAATCGAGTTTGAACTATTTATATCTATGTTACAGCAAATAAATGGGGAAATTAATATAATAAGCAAAGAAACAGCCAAAAATGAGGTTATTAGAGAACGTCATATAATTGATTCAGCACAAATCATTGAATTTGTTGATTTAAATAGTAATATAATAACAGATATAGGTTCAGGTGGAGGTATGCCAGGTATAATTATATCAATTATGGTTAAAAATCAGAAAAATTCAATCAAATTTCATTTATATGAAAAAAGTCATCATAAAAGCTCTTTTTTAAGAAAAGTATCTAGAGATTTAAAATTAAATACCGAAGTCATGCAAGAAAATATTTTTGAGTCACGAAATTTAGACTCGGGCACAATAATGGCAAGAGCTTTTAAGCCTTTACCAATAATTTTAGATTTAGTTTATAAAAATTTTAGAAGTTACAAAAATTTAATTGTCTTTATGGGAAAAAATGGAGAAAAAGTTTTAGAAGAAACTTTAATAAATTGGGATTTTGATTTTGAAAAGAAAAAAAGTATTACAAGTGAAGGTTCATTTTTATTAAATATAAAAAATATTAAAAAAAAAAATTAAAAAATTAAATGCAAATTATTTCTGTAATAAATCAAAAGGGTGGGGTTGGAAAAACAACGACTGTAATTAATCTTGCAGCAGGTTTAGCTCAACAAGAGAAAAAAGTTTTAGTGATTGATCTTGATCCACAGGGAAATGCTACTACAGGACTTGGTCTATCCAATTTAGAAAGTTCGACAGACACTATTTATGGAGTGCTGAATGGAACAAAGACGATTTCTGATGTGATTAGAAAAACAGAGTTCAAAAATTTAGATATTATTACTTCGAATGTAGATCTATCTGGGCTCGAGGTCGAGACAGCAGATGATAGCATGAGAGCCTTCATTTTAAAACGCGAATTAACCGCTTATTTAAATAATTCTGGAGCTAACTACGATTATGTGCTTATAGACTGTCCACCATCACTAAGTCTACTAACAGTGATGGCTCTAGTGTCTTCACACTCTTTATTGGTGCCACTACAGACTGAATTTTTTGCTTTAGAAGGGTTAACTCAATTAATGAAAACCATAGAGAGAATAAAAGTTAATTTAAATCCTGAATTAAAAATTAGAGGCATACTTTTAACAATGTTTGATAAAAGAAACAGGCTATCTACACAAGTGGAAAAAGAAGCAAGAGACTATTTTAATGAAAAAGTTTATCTAACGGTCATCCCAAGAAACGTCAGATTGTCGGAGGCTCCATCTCACGGTATGCCAGTTTTAATGTATGACAAATCTTGTCCTGGCAGTAAATCATACTTTAATTTTACAGACGAATTTATTAATCAAGAACAAAAAATAGGGAGCGCTGCATAATGGATACAAACAAAATAAAAAAGGGTCTAGGTAGAGGTTTGTCGTCTTTAATTGGTGAAACAAAAAAAGAAATAAATATTAATAAAGTTTCAATATCTGATCTTGTAAGAAATAAATTTCAGCCAAGGAAAAAATTTGATGAGGAAAAATTACAAGATTTAACAAACTCAATAAAAGAGAGGGGCATTATTCAGCCAATCATTGTTAGAAAATTTAGTGGTGATAGCTCAAAGTTTGAGATAATTGCAGGAGAGAGAAGGTGGCTATCAGCACAAAAGGCTGGGCTACACGAAGTTCCAGTTGTTGTTGTTGATGTAGATGATTTAAAATCTTTAGAGTTTGCTATTGTCGAGAATGTTCAAAGAAGTGACTTAAATGCAGTAGAAGAAGCACGCGGCTATCAACGTCTTATTGATGAGTTTTCTTATGACCAGGAAAAAGTGGCACAATTTATTGGAAAAAGTAGAAGTCATATTGCTAATTTCTTAAGGGTACTAAGCTTACCTGAAGTAGTTTTAATATTAATTGAAACGCAAAAATTAACAATAGGACATGCAAAAATTTTAGTTGGGTTGGGTAATGCAGAATTTGTAGCAAATAAAATAATTGAAAAGAAGCTGTCTGTTAGACAATCAGAAAATTTTGTTAAAATGTTTAAGATTAAAAAACACACTCATAAACCTTCTAAGGATGCAAATTTACAAGCCTTAGAAATTTCAATTAGAGAAAAAATTGGTCTTAATGTTTTAATTAAAAATAAAAAAAATAATTCAGGTTCTTTATTATTAGAATATAAAGATTTAGATCAGTTAAATAAAATAATTGAAATAATAAAATCTAATTATTAGTTTTTTTTGAATTATTAATTATGAAATCTGATAATATGTTTTTCGCAACACTAGAGTTTTTTTTAATTAAAAGCTCAATTTCATTTGTTTTATAAATTAAATCTTTTAAATGATCTTTATTCCAAGACCTTATTTGTTGAGTAACAAGTGGCTTGTCTTTCCAAAAAATTGGTGGTTTACACGCAGAAATAGCTTCCTCAATATTATTTTTGTCTTCAACTAATTCGTAAATTTTTACCAATCTTTTCAGTTTAGCCAATAATGTTCTAATAATTATAATGTTATCTTCATCAGAATAGTTGTTTTCATTTAAAATAGTGAAGGTTTTCCTAGTATTTTTAGCAAGAGAATGGTCCACAAGTTCAGAGGTACTATAGTTATCTGCTAGGTTGGTTAGTTTTATTATTTCTTCAAGATTTAGTTTTTTTTTACCCAACGAGAAGTTTTCAATTTTTTCCAACTCATTATTTAAGTTTTTTCTATCGCCTCTACTTCTTTCTACTAGGGTATTTATTAGTTGTTGTGATATTGGAATTTTTTTATCTCTAAAAAAAAGACTAATTATCGAACTTAATGTTTGATTATTATCTTCATAAAATGGGACACATATAATTGATCTTTCTTTTTCAAATATTTTTCTTAAAGTAGATTTTTTTTCAAGATTTTTTGAATTTATAATTACTGTTATATCTTCTGGTCCTTTTTCAATTAGTTTCTCTATAATTTCTTTGATTTTGTCTGTAGCTCTATTAATGACTATAAGTTTTTCGTTATCAAAAAAAGATTTGGTAAGAATGCTATTAAAAAAATCATTAACACCATCTAATATTTCTTTTTCTTCATATCTATAAATTTTATCTAGGTAATTTTTTTCAAATAAATTTTTAATAATCTCTTCTTTAAGACCCTCATTGCCACCATAAAAAAGATAAAAAGTATAATCATTTAATTTTAATTTATTTAATTCAAATGATTTTAGTATCATTAAATATTTGATAGTTTAAAAACTAATTCTTCAGCAATTGTTTCAGCTAAATTTACTTTTAATTTTCTCTCATAATTTCCAAGATCATACTTATTAGCAATGTTTTCATAATTAAAGCTTTTTTCTATTTCTATTTTTTTTTTAAGATTGCCCCCAATAAAAACATTGATTTTAACATTTATAGTACTTTCAAAATTTGTTGCATCTCCTGAAACATCTTTTGCTAGAATTATTTTTTCTTCTGTTGTGTTTATGTCAAGATCAAATTTTTTATTCTTCTCAATTAAAATATAATTGTTTAGTTTTTGTTTAATTCTTAAATTGACATCTCTATCTCCTTCGAAATTTATACTAGAAATTGAAAAGTCATAATTTATAGAGTTTTGCTTTGAGTGGATTGCTTCATAGCCACAAGACGTGGTAAGTAAGAAAAAGATAATTAGGATACTTTTCTTTAACATCCTCATATTATAATATTTATTAATCTATTTGATACAAAAATTATTTTTTTTATTTCTTGATCTTTTATTAATTTTTTTGTTTCTTTGTTTTTTTCAATTTCTTTTAATATATCTTTTTCAACAATATTATTTTTTACTTTTAAAAGAGCTTTCTTTTTTCCATTTACCTGGATAACAAAATTTATATTTTCTTCTTCTAGTTCTCCAACTACAATGATTGGCCATTTTACACTACTCTGATTTATATCTTCCAAGCATTCGTTTGAAAAATGAGGAATTAAAGGATTCATGATTGTTAAAATCTTTGTATAATTTTCAATTAAAATACTTGATTTTGTTGGGCTTTCTACCTCTTTAATTAAAAAATTATACATTTCATGAAGGTTTGCGATAATCACATTGTAGTGAAACTTTTCTAAGTTTTGAGTAATTTTGTAAACTAATTTATTGGTAAATTTGGTTAACTTTTCATTGTTATAATCTGATTTATTTTCTTTAATTTTATTTAAAATTTTAGAATGAAGTGTCCATAATTTTTGCAAAAATTTATATGATGCTATCATTCCTTGATCTGACCATTGTACATCTTTTTCTGGTGGACTATCTGACAAAATAAATAATCTTACAGAATCTGCTCCATAATTTTCTATAATACTTTCTGGGTCAACTGTATTTTTTTTTGACTTTGACATAGATTCTGTTGGACCTACAATTATTTTTTCTTCTGGATTTTTTTTATTATAAAATTTTTTTGCACTATCTGAAAAAACTTCTTCTGGACTAAGCCAATTATTTTTTTGATCTTTATAAGTTTCGTGACAAACCATGCCTTGTGTAAATAAGCCGTCAAAGGGTTCTTTTAGATTAAATTTTTCTTTTTTATATGAAAGGGCTTGCATAAAAAATCTAGAGTATAAAAGGTGCAAGATTGCGTGTTCAACCCCCCCAATGTACTGATCAACTGGCATCCAATAATCCACCTCTTCTTGAGTAAACCCATAATCAGAATTATTTGCAGAACAAAATCTCAAAAAATACCAAGATGAATCAACAAATGTATCCAAGGTATCAGTTTCTCTCCTGTATTTTTTACCATTAAGAATGAAATACTTCCATTCATCAGCTGAATCTAGAGGGTTACCAGTATTTTCTAATTTCTCTATTTTAGGTAATTCAACAGGAAGCATATTCGTAGGAATTTTAATTGGTTGATCATTTTCGTCGTAGGCAATTGGTATAGGACAACCCCAGTATCGCTGTCTTGATATTCCCCAATCTTTTAATCTATAATTTGTTTTTTTTTGTCCTAGATTATTTTTTTCAAGAAATTCTATTGCCTTAGTTATGGATTCATTTGGTACTTTTAAGCCATCCAAAAACTTTGAGTTATAAAGATATCCGTCTCCAGTATAAGCTTCATTATTAATTTCAAAATCTTTATCTTTTTCAGGTTTTACAACTGGCATAACTTTTAAATTATATTTTTTTGCGAAATCCAAATCTCTTTGATCATGGGCAGGACATCCAAACACAGCACCCAGTCCGTAATCCATCAAAACAAAGTTAGCAAAATAAACAGGAACTTTCATTTTTTGATCCAGTGGGTTTACTGCCACTAAGTCAGTTTTAAACCCTAGCTTATCAGCAGAAGCAATAGACTCTTCAGTTGTACCAGTTTTTGAGCATTCTTTTTTAAAATTTTTAAACTCTTCGTCCTGTTCATAAAATTTAGATAAAGGGTGATCAACTGACAATGCAAGAAAAGAAAAACCGAATAAAGTATCTGGCCTAGTTGTATAACACTTAATGCTATCAATAGGTTTTTCACTTTCAATTTTAAATTCAACTTCACAACCAAAAGATTTTCCTATCCAATTTTTTTGCATCACCTTAACTTTATTTGGCCAATTATCTAAAGAATCTAGGCCTTTTAAAAGGTCCTCTGAAAATTTTGATATGTTAAAAAACCATTGATTTAATTTTTTTCTCTCCACAACGGCGCCTGATCTCCAACCCTTTCCATCAATTACCTGTTCATTTGCCAAAACAGTTTCATCAATTGGATCCCAGTTTACATAATTTTCTTTTCTATAGACCAACCCTTTATCATAAAGCTCTAAAAAAAATTCTTGTTGGTGTTTATAATAATTTGGTGAGCAGGTTGAGATTTCCCGGCTCCAATCAATTGATAAGCCAAGCTTCTTGAGTTGAGACTTCATTGTCTCGATATTTGACTCAGTCCAAGTTTTGGGATCAAGGTTGTTTTGTCTCGCTGCATTCTCTGCTGGCATGCCAAAGGAGTCCCATCCCATAGGATGTAAAACATTGTATCCTTGTAACGTCTTAAATCTTGCTAGAACATCACCAATTGTATAATTTCTTACATGGCCCATGTGTATCTTACCCGATGGGTAAGGAAACATTTCCAAGCAATAAAATTTTTTTTTATTTTTATCTAATTGGGCTGCAAATGTTTTGTTATTATCCCAATAATTTTGCCATTTTTTTTCAACAGTTTTGAAATTGTATCTTTCCATCTTAAAGAAGTATATTTTAAATTATAATTATTTGGTACCGAAGTCTGGTCCTTTATAATCTGGTCTTTTTATTAATTCATTATTTTCAATTAATGCAGCCTCTTTTAAAATAGCTAATTTTATTTCACTAGCTAAAGATGATTCTACTTTAGATGTTTTGCATTTATTAAGCTCATCACAAACTTTTTTATATATAAGCACATTAACCCCATCAGCTCTCACTTCATTTGAAAAAAACCTCACAGTAATTTTTGTATATATATTTTCTGCTTTTTCATCTGAAAACCAATCTGTAATTATCATTCCCCCAGAATAATCTACGTTGCTTAGTGGTGTAAATTCTAACAATTTAATTGAAGCTCTCCACATTGGGTTAGATGAAGCAAACTCAAAAACTCCACTATTTTTTTTATCACCACCCAATATTCTATATCCTTTTCCTTGTTTTATATTTTCTTTAACTCTATCGTTTACATTGGCGGGAACTTTTCTGGCATCAACTGGTTTGTATATTCCACAACCAGAGATGTTTAAAAGTATTGCAGTAAAAAGAGCTATTTTTATAAATTTCATTATTTTATCTATTATCATTAAAAAAGAGCCTAATTAACACACATATTGTTTTTATTAAAAAGAATTATACTGTGATATTTTTACAACAGTTATTAATAAAATAGTCTTTAATCTCTTATATCGTAAAAAATTAAAAAAACTTTGATATTTATACCACATTATTAATTAATAATAATTAACAAACAAATAGGAGACAAATATGACAAACCTAAAAAAATTAGGTCTTTCAGCTCTAGCAGGTTCGCTTGTAGCATTCTCAGCGCAAGCTGGTTCGCTAGACGTGAGCGGTGGAGCTAAATTTACTTATACTGGAGACACAGGAAAATCTGATGCTGAAGCTGATGGTAACAGATTTGGTATGCAACAACTATTATCTTTCACTGGTGGTGGAGAATTAGATAACGGTCACAGCATATCTTTAGCTCACTACATGCAAGCTGACGGTGGAGGAAAAAGTTCTTCATTGTTAACTTATGACATGGGTGAATTGGGTGCATTATCTTATCAACAAGATTCAGGTGATCTTGGTATTGGTAAAATTGATGACATTATGCCAACTGCTGATGAAGAAGTATGGAATGGTCTAAACGCTGATTCAATATCTGATGGTACTGAGTCTCTAAACGGTAGAGTTGATAGTGGAACTACTGGTTTCAACTATGCTTACTCTATGGGTATGACTAGCATTAACGTTGGTTACGGTGTAAAAACTAGTGATAACTCAAATGATGATGGTGAAAACTCAGGAGCTGGTGCTTTAGAATCTGCTACTTCAATTGCAGTATCTATGAAACCTATCGACGGTTTAAGAATCGTTGCTGGTACAGGTGAAAAAGGTGCAACTGATGCAACATCAAATGATCACACTACATATGGTTTCACATATGCGTTTGGTCCATTAACAGTTGGTGCACAACAATCAGAAGTTGATTATGCTGCTGCTGCAACTAAAGATCTTGAAACTGATATGTATGGAGTATCATTCGCAGTGAATGATGATCTTTCAATATCTTACGGTTCGCAAGAAACTACTGCAGATGGCGACGATGATAAACAAAAAGTAACTGGTGTTTCTGTTGGTTACTCTATGGGATCAATGACGATCAAAGCACACCAAAACAAAGCTGAGAATATTCAACAAGTAGCGAATATTGAGTCTGAGCACACTGAAGTTGCTATATCTTTTGCGTTCTAATTAGATAAAGAAATATATTTAAAAGGCCCCTTTATGGGGCCTTTTTTTTTACTCTTCAATATTATTGAGGAAATGTAAATAATTTTTATAATTTTCATTAAGATTTACAGAGCTCTTGTAAATTGGTTTTCTCGCCTGAACAATACTTACAGTTTTTATTGGGGAACCTTTTTTTGTGAAATTCAGACAATCATCCTCCCAGTCAAGGTTACAAAAATTAATAATTTTACGTGTCTCAGCCTCTTGATTGTTAACTAATTCTTCATATTCACAGTCATAAATGTAATTAGGTATTTTGGTATGCCAAAAGGTCATTATATCTTTATAAAGACTTATATAGTCCAATAAATTTTCTTGATTATAGCTCCAAGGCAAGGAAGAACCATCATAAACATTTTTATAGATAGATAGAGCAGTATCTTTTAAGTTTCTCTTACAATGAATTATTTTTGCATGAGGAAATAGTAATTTAATAAAACCAATCCATTGAAAATTTAATGGCGATTTGTCTAGAATAATTAAATTCTGATCAAATTGTTTAAATAAGGCAAGGATTTCATTGGATAAATTATTAATATAATTTTCGTCAAGCTTTACATTGTCAAAAATTTTCTTTGATAATACAGAATTTAGTATTGATAACTCCCCAGCACCATATACTTTAGAATGGGAGGATATAATTTGATGTGTGAGTGTAGTTCCAGATCTAGGTAATCCAACAATAAATATTAAGTTTGGTATTTTTTGAGATTTAGTAGGATTAAAAACTTGGTTAGTAAATTTTTGTTTAATTGTATTAAAAAAGCTTAATTCTTTGTTAAAATTATAATTTTTAAATATTTTAGATTGTTCGTCATTGCCTTTAATAAAATATTCTGATGATTTTTTATAGTTTTTTTGGTCAGAATAAGATTTAGCTATTGCAAAGTACAGTGGAATTTTATTTTCAGTTGTAAAAACAGGATTACTAACTTTTTTTAACATTAGTTTTTGATGATTATCATCTGCATTATAAAAATTAATATTACTAAATATTTTATCGGCAATTATATTATTAGGAAATTTTGAATGAAGTTTTTGTAAAACTTCTTTAGATTTTTGAAAATTACCAACTACTTGATAAGTTCCAGCTAAGTTTATTAATAGGATTTCAATGCCATCATCTAATAGAAGTGCTTGTTCATATAATTTTATACATTCATCAAATTTATTTAAATCTCTTTTTAAATTAGCAAAGTTAATTAAAACACTAGTATCTTTAGAATTAACTTGTAGAGCTCTATCAAAAATTTTTTCAGCATCAGAAAATAATTCCATTTGTCTATAAACTGCGCCTAAGTTGCAAAGTAAACTTGTGGCCCTAGGATGTAATAAGAGGCCTTTTTTAAAAATTTGTTTTGCTTTTATTAGTTCACCTAACTGTCTATGAGAAAGACCAATATAATTATAAAAAGTAACTTGTGTTGGGTCTTTTTTAAGTAATGAAGTTGCTTTTTCTATTACTATCTCAAAATTCCTAGATACAAAAAGATTGTTAATTTTATTAAATTCTTTTTGGAGATGTTCTTGGCTTATGTTTTTAGTCATGTTTAAACTACAACTCTTTTATTTTGAAATAATGAAATAGCAGCAATTCCATATGGATTTATATTTTTAATTTGATTTAAATTCTTTTTATTAATACCACCTAGGCATATAATTTTTTTTTTTGTTTTTTTCATTAAATTTAGAAATTTATATAATCCTAAACAATTTTTATTTTTTTTTGTACTAAATAAAGGCGACAAAAAAATATAATCAACATTTTGTCTTTCCTTTTCTTTAATTTCAGTAAGATTATGCGCAGATCCCAATAGCCTGAATTTTTTTTTGAAATTATAAGCAGTAAATATTTGATTTTTATTAAAAGAAGGCACATAAGCCCCATCTAAATCAAGTTTTATTGCCAACTTTACATCATTGCTCAGGTAAAATTTTAATCCTCTTTTTTTACAAGCATCTTTTATACTAATAATGGTGTCTAGATTATTTTTAGATTTATAATTTCTATATATTACGGAAGTATTATTTGATAGTTTACTTATTATATTATTATCAAACTTATCAATGTAACAAAAAAATTTAAAATTTCTAAAATGCATAACTCACTTAATAACTTAATTAATATTGAAAACCAATTGAAAGATTTAAATTTAGATAATAAAAAAAATAAATATGAAATTATTGCAGTTAGTAAAACACACCCAGTAAAAGATATTTTGCCTTTAATAAATTATGGGCATATAAATTTTGGTGAAAATAAAATACAGGAAGCTGTAGAAAAATGGAGTGAAATTAAAACTGATTTTCCAAGATTAAAATTACACATGCTGGGTAAAGTTCAGACCAATAAGGTTAAGTTTTTAATACCATTATTTGATTACATTCATTCATTGGACAACTTAAAACTTGCTCAGAAAATTTCACAGGAGCAAATAAAAAAAAATAAGAAAATAAAAATTTTTATTCAGATAAATATCGGTAAGGAAGAACAAAAAAATGGTGTTGATATAGAAAATTTAGAAAATTTTTATAGAGAATGCTCATTCAACCTAGGATTAGATATAATTGGTTTAATGTGTTTACCACCAAAATCTGCAACGCCTTCAAAGTTTTTTTTAAAAATGAAACAACTATCAAAACAATTAAATATAGCAGATCTAAGTATGGGTATGTCCAATGATTTCGTTGAAGCTGCTCAACATGGAGCAACTTATTTAAGAATAGGATCCAAGATATTTGGTGATAGGGTTTAGTTTATTTTAATATATGTTTTTTTTTTCAAAATTTTTAATAGTATTTCAAAATGATTCTTTTTAATTGCAATGCAACCAGCCGTAGGTTTGTAATCTTTAGTTAGGTGGATAAATATAGCACTTCCTTTATTGGTAGTTGTTTTCTTAATATTGTAATCTAAAATAATTATATAATCGTACTTGTGATCTTTACGATATAGTTTTTCGTGTCTTATATTTTTATTGACAATAATTTGTTTATTATAAAACTTACTTGAAGCGTCATCGCACCAACCCATATTTTTCGTGATTTTAGTTTTTTTAATAATACAACTATTGAGTAAAACTCGATCAGCTCTGTAAAAAATTTTTAATAGTTTGAATAATCCTTTGGGCGTACCTTTGTCACCTTCACTTTTATTTTTTATAACGCCATTTTTACCTATAGAACATCTAAATTGAAATTCATCAACTTGAAGTGTATGTTTATTCTTAAGATTAATAATCATAATAAAAAACTATGTTAAAACAAAATGTTTATATTCTAAATTTTGATGAATTATATGAAATTTTTAATGAAGTTAAAAATATATTAAACTTCAATGTTAGTAAAGTTAGTAATCTAGAATTACAAAAACTAAATGAAGCGAATAATTTAAATTTAAAAG
>Ga0209383_1001732_pt1 | contig 13405 bp, 14 predicted proteins | sample CoawatmetaG02DNA_FD_187510 | JGI IMG/M metagenome (GOLD analysis project Ga0209383, IMG submission 187510) | Marine microbial communities from the West Antarctic Peninsula - Coastal water metaG029-DNA (SPAdes) (version 2) | ecosystem: Environmental > Aquatic > Marine > Coastal ... | reverse complement strand
AAAACTTTGATGAAGCTAAATCAATATTTGAAGTTTTAAAAAGAGCCTCTCTTGAACCAATAGATTTAACTCATAATACAATGGCAAAGCTTCATCTGAGACATCTAGTCGGAGGGCATGCCCCAGAGGCAAATAATGAAGTTATTTATAGGTTCCAGTTTCCTGAGAAGCCCGGAGCACTTTTAAATTTTCTAGAAAAAATGGGCCATTGGAATATTAGTTTATTTCATTATCGGAACCATGGTTCCGATATTGGAAGAGTTTTGGTTGGTATGCAAGTTGATGAAGAAAGCAAAGAAGAATCCAAAGAATTTTTAAAGAATCTTGGATATACCTATGTCAATGAGACTGATAATGAAGCTTATAAAATATTTCTTGGCAAAAATCACGAAAATAGTTAGTCAATTACTAGCTTAATGTATTAAAATCTAAAAAATTATAATAACGTAAACAAGGATATAAAATGCACTTATTAAAAATATTATTATTAACACTTTTTTTATTTGGATGTGGCGAATCAGATAAAGGCAGAGCTTATGTTACGTCGCAAAAAGGTGGCGTTTCGGTGCTTGACTTAAACTCAATGGAAATAATTGAGGAAATTAATGTGGGGGCAGATTTCCCAAGGGGAATTGGCATTACTGATGATGGGAAATTTTTAATTACAGCAAATAAAGCTGATGCTAATTTATCTATCATTAACTTACAAACTAAGGAAGTTAAAAACATAGATGTTGGAATTAACCCAGAGTTCGTTAGAGTAAATAAAGGGCAAGTATTTGTATCAACAGAACCATCATCAAAGGGTAAGCCGCCTGAAAAAGGAGAGATGCTGCACGAGGAAGAAGATGACGACGAAGATAAAATCCCCGCTAAAGTTGCTGTAGTTGATCTTGCAAAAGGCAAAAAAGTTAGAGAAATAACTGCAGGTCCAGAAACTGAGGGAATTGAATTTAGTAAGGATGGTAAGCAAATTATAGTGACAAATGAGGCAGATAATTCTATTACAATCCATGACTATGAATCTGGTGCGCTATTAAAAACTTTTTCAACAGAGCCTTATGGCCTTAGACCAAGAGGTATAAAAGTTTCTCCTGACGGTAACTTTTATGTATCTACGTTAGAATTTAGTAATAATTTTATCGTGTTAGATAAAGAATTTAATCATGTGAAAACAGTAAAGACAGGAAAGTCACCCTATGGAATAAGTTTTAATTCTAAAGGCGATAAGCTTTATGTGGCAGCTGGAAGAGCTAAAACTTTAGAAGTCTTCGACGGGAAAGATTTTACTAAAATTAAGGAGCTTAAGACTGAGGGGAAAAGATGTTGGCACTTTACTTTTACGCCTGACAATAAAAACATTATGTTGGCTTGCGGAAGGTCGGATGAGGTTCTCTTAATAGATGCAGAAACATTAAATATTAAAAAACGTATCCCAGTTGCTGGAATACCTTGGGGAATAATTACTTATCCAAAAGCAATAGGAAGTTTAGACCAGGTAAAATAAGACTATAGTCATTAGATTTTATTAATTAATGCCCATTCATCGTGGGTAACTGGGGTAATCGATAATCGATTACCCTTTCTTAATATCATCATGTCTTCTAATTCAGAGTAGTTTCTTAATTTTTTTAATTCAATCAACGGCAATTTTTTTACTAAAGTTACATCTACGTTAAGCCATCTTGGATTTTCAAGTGTAGATTTAGGATCATAATATTTATTATCTTTTAAGAATTGAAGTGGGTCAGGATATGCAAGTTTTGAAATTTCCATTATCCCCACAATTCCTGGTGAGTCACAGTTTGATTGATAAAAAAAAGCTAGATCACCTAATGACATGTCATCCCTCATGAAATTCCTAGCTTGGTAATTTCTTATTCCTTTAGTGGGAATCCAATCAACAGTTTTTGTTGGAGTATTTTCTAACTCTTCAATTGTAAAAACTGATGGTTCTGATTTCATTAGCCAGTAACGCATATAAAAATATTCCTTAATTAATATATCATTGTTATGTTATTAGAAGTTTAATACAAGAGGAAATTATGGAAAAGAAAAATGTATTAGGAACTGCTTTAAAATTATGTAGTTTAGAGCCATTAACAGGATATTTTAGAAATGGCGAATGTGACCATTGTCAATCAGATACTGGAAATCATACTGTTTGTGCTGAGGTAAATGATGAATTCTTATTATTTTCAAAGGCAAAAGGAAATGATTTGAGCACGCCACGTCCAGAGTATAATTTTTTAGGCTTAAAAGCTGGAGATCGTTGGTGCTTATGCGCAAATCGATGGCTAGAAGCAGCTGAAGCTGGGTGTGCCCCTCCCGTCATTTTAGAGTCTACGCATGAAAAAGCTTTAGAGATTATTACATTAAGTGACTTAAAATATCATAGCTTAAGATAAATTTACTTTGATGTTGCCTAGACCAGCATCCAGAACCAAAGGTTCAAGTGGTAATAATCTAAGATGTTTTAGGTTCGCTCGCCAAGAGCCCTTATAAGGTTACCCAATCGTGAGCGATCTCACCACATTCTGATTGATTAAAACCGACGCTATAGACTAGTTCAAAGAATAATTAGCCTAAGCAACATCAAAATAAACTTATTAATTAATGATTTTGTAATGCTTTATCAATTAACAAATTAAAATTTGTGATTTTATTTTGGTAATCAAGAGTATGTAAATCTTTACTATCACCTTGATTTAAAAATTCATGAGTAATATCTAGAGCGGCTTTAATAATAGTTTTATCAACTCCTATTGTTGAGCCAGACTGTTGAATCTCATCTACTTTGTGCTTTAAATAGCTAATTGATTTTTGAAGATTTTCTTCCTCACTCTCTGGACAAGATATAGTAAAATCTCTTCCCAATATTTTAACTTCAATTTGTTTTGTCATATTTTCAACTAGGTAATTGTGCTAATAAGTTTTCAACTTTTAATGTCGCTTCGTTCATTTTCGTTTTTAAAGCCTGGATTTCTTCCTTGGCGAGATGAAGGTTAGGTTTTAATTCGTCATTTTCTTTTTTTAATACTTCTATTCTATCAATAAGTTTATTGAGTTTGCTTTCTAATATATTTAGTTCATCTAACATTCATTTACTATAATTTAAATTCTTCATACCATCAATAGAGAATTTACTTTCTTTATTATTTTTTCTTTGCTCGTGGATGGGTTTTATCATATATTTTTGAAAGATGTTGAAAGTCTAAATGTGTATAAATCTGAGTCGTACTAATATTTTCATGACCTAATAGCTCTTGAACGGCTCTTAAATCTTGACTTGATTGAAGGAGGTGCGATGCAAAACTATGCCTTAGAAGATGGGGGTGAATATTTTCAGGAATACCTTGTTTAATTGCCCAAAATTTTAATCTATATTGAATTGCTCTAGGGCTTAATTTTTTCCCATCTTTCCTTAAAAAAAGTGTGTCAGTTTCACATGCCAATTGACTAATATTTTCCCTTAGTCCCAACCATTTCTTTATAGCATTAGAAGCAAATGAGCCCAAGGGAACGATTCGCTCTTTGTTACCTTTACCTATGATATTAATTAATCCATCCTCAAAATTAATATCATTTTGAGTTATATTTACGAGCTCAGACAACCGAAGCCCAGAGGAATAAAACAATTCTAAAATAGCATGATCACGAACACCCAAGAAAGAATCGTCATTGATCTCAACAAGCTTTAATACTTGGTCGACTGACAATGTTTGAGGAAGTAATTTTTTACTTTTTGGGGCTTTAATACCCAAAGTAGGGTTTTTTTTAAACTTATATTGATGAATTAAAAAATTAAACAGACCTCTCCAAGAAGAAATCAATCTTGATAATGAATTTCCCCCTAAACCCTTAGAGTGAAGCGTAGCAATATTTTTTCTAATATCTTCGAGTGTATAGCTCTCTAACCCTTTATTTTTATCAAGTTTTAATAATTGATTAATATCGCGAAGGTAATTTTTAATTGAAGATGGACTTAATCTTTTTTCAAAACTTATAAATTTTTTATATTCCTCAATTAATTCAAGATTATTCATATTTTTTTATCAAGCTTAAGTCAAATACTCCTTCAAATACAATTTCAGCAGGACCAGATAGAATTATTGAATTTAAACCATCCCAATCAATTATTAGTTTACCCCCATCCATATGGACCGTAACAGGAGTCTTTACTATACCTTTTAAAATAGCTGCAGCACTTGCTGCACAAGCTCCAGTCCCACAAGCAAGAGTAATACCACTCCCCCTTTCTAAAACTTTAAGCCTTAAATTATTGACATCTATTATTTTCATAAAGCCAACATTTACACCATCAGGAAAGAGGGTTTTATTACCTTGTATTTCTTTACCAAGCTTGATTGCACTTTCCCATTCTTGATTTTTATCAAGTGGCTCAAGAACAGCATGGGGGTTACCAATAGAGATAGATGTAAATAGATTACTAATTTTATTCTTAAAAATAGGTTTTCCCATATCAACAGAAATTAAATTTTCAGAGCGCTCTGAAAGAACAATTAAGCCTGATTTTGTTTCAACAGTAATTTTTGAATTTTTGGAAAGGTTTTTATTTCTTATGAAGCGGTAAAAGCATCGAGCACCATTGCCACATTGTTCGACTTCACTCCCATCAGAATTGAAAATCCGATATTTAAATTCCGCCTTTGGGTTTAAGCTTGACTCTATAATTAGAAGTTGATCAAATCCAATACCAAATTGACGATGCGATAGTGACTTAATTAGTTTTGAACTTAAATTATATTGATTTTCTAATTGATTTAAAATTATAAAATCATTTCCAATGCCATGCATTTTTGTAAAAGGGATTTTCATTTATCTCTATTTTTTATCCATGTTATTTGCTATTGTATCGACTTAACAATACTTAATATATAAGGTTTTAATGAAAAATTATTTATTTACTTCTGAATCTGTTTCAGAAGGGCATCCTGATAAAGTTTCTGATTTAATTTCTGATGCAGTTTTAGATGCAATTTTATCTGAAGATCCTAATTCTAGAGTTGCTGCAGAAACTCTAACAAATACCAATTTGGTAGTTCTTGCTGGAGAAATTACAACTAATGCAAAAATTGATTATGAAAAAGTAGCAAGGGATACATTAAAATCAATCGGTTACGATAATGTTGATTATGGTATTGATTACAAAACATGTGAAGTTTTAGTTAAGTATGATACTCAATCACCAGACATTGCTCAGGGTGTTGACGGAGCTATGGATGACCCATTAGATCAAGGAGCAGGGGATCAGGGTTTGATGTTTGGTTATGCTTGTGATGAAACAAATGAATTAATGCCTTTACCAATTCATTTGTCACATAGACTAGTAGAGCGTCAGGCATTGCTGAGAAAGAATGGAAAACTTTCATGGCTAAGGCCAGATGCAAAATCTCAAGTAACAATTGAATATGATGGAAATAAGCCAATTAGGGTGGATACAGTTGTTTTATCTACTCAACATTCCCCAGATATTAAATTAAATGATCTTCGCGAAGGGGTGATAGAAGAAATTATTAAACCTATTATTCCTAAAGAACTAATAAAGGGGGATATTAAATTTTTAATTAATCCTACAGGGAGATTTGTAATTGGTGGCCCACAGGGAGATTGTGGTTTAACAGGTAGAAAAATTATTGTAGATACTTATGGGGGAGCTGCACCTCACGGAGGAGGTGCATTTTCAGGAAAAGACCCTAGCAAGGTAGATCGGTCTGCTGCATACGGTGCACGTTATGTGGCAAAAAATATAGTTGCTGCCGGTTTGGCTAGTAAATGCCTTGTTCAAATTTCATATGCAATAGGAGTGGCAAAGCCAACTTCTGTAATGGTAGATAGCTATGGAACTGGAATAGTGTCCGATGAAAAATTATCTCAATTAGTCGCAGAAGAATTCGATTTAAGGCCCAAAGGGATTGTGCAAACCTTAGATTTATTAAGGCCGATATATAAGAAAACGGCCGCTTATGGTCATTTTGGCCGTGATGAACCTGAATTCACCTGGGAAATGATAGATAAAAAATCTACTCTTCAAATTTAGTAAATTCTATTATGTACTTGATTTTGATTAGCTTTTAAATTAATATTGCACTTGTTCGAGGGACGCTGCAAGAATTTTCCCAGGCTCGAACTGCAAATTTAATTTGTAACTGCGTTCACCATTATTAAACCGTACCAGTTACGGGATGATTGGTGAAGCACTCATCTCACTGGTCACTTTTATTTTAGGGAAAAAAAATGAACACAGTGACTGACTCAGATTTAAATATTAAAGATTACCTTATAGCAGATATTAGTTTGTCAGATTTTGGTAGAAAAGAAATCGCGATAGCTGAAACAGAAATGCCTGGATTAATGGCAATTCGTAAAGAATATGCAAGTAAAAAACCATTAAAAGGCGCTCGAATTTCTGGCTCTCTTCATATGACCATTCAAACAGCCGTTCTAATTGAAACACTAAATGAATTAGGCGCTGATGTTCGATGGGCTTCTTGTAACATTTATTCAACTCAAGATCATGCTGCTGCGGCGATTGCCGATGGCGGAACACCAGTTTTTGCTTTCAAGGATGAGAGTTTAGACGAATATTGGGAATTTACTCATCGTATTTTTGAGTGGCCAGGTGAAAAATATACAAATATGATTCTTGATGATGGAGGTGATGCAACTCTTCTACTTCATCTTGGAGTTAAAGCAGAAAAAGATATCTCAGTTCTGGATAAGCCATCTACTGAAGAAGAAATTTGTTTATTTAATGCTATTAAAAATAAGCTAAAAATGAATTCATCTTGGTATTCTGATAGATTACCTCATGTTCAAGGAGTTACAGAAGAGACTACGACCGGGGTTATGCGTCTTTATCAAATGTTTAGAGATAACGAGTTAGCATTTCCTGCAATTAATGTAAATGATTCAGTAACTAAGTCAAAATTTGATAATTTATATGGATGCAGAGAGTCACTGGTAGATGCTATTAAGAGAGCAACGGATGTAATGATTGCAGGCAAGGTTGCTGTAGTTTGTGGCTATGGTGACGTAGGGAAAGGTTCTGCCCAAGCTTTAAGAGCTTTATCTGCTCAAGTTTGGGTAACTGAAGTTGATCCAATATGTGCACTTCAAGCAGCGATGGAAGGCTATCGTGTGGTGACCATGGAATATGCGGCTCAACATGCTGATATTTTTGTATCTGCAACAGGAAATTATAATGTGATTAATCATGACCATATGAAAGCAATGAAAAATCAAGCTATCGTATGTAATATTGGACACTTTGACAATGAAATTGATGTTGCCTCATTGTCAGAATACAAATGGGAAGAAATAAAACCACAAGTTGACCATGTAATTTTTCCAGACAATAAACGAATTATTCTTTTAGCAAAAGGTCGCTTAGTTAACCTTGGATGTGGAACAGGACATCCTAGTTACGTTATGGGGTCTTCTTTTGCCAATCAAGTGATTGCTCAAATAGAATTATTCTCTGAAAAAGATAAATATCCACTAGGTGTCCACGTGTTACCTAAACATTTAGATGAAAAAGTAGCGAGATTACAGCTGACTACACTAAATGCAGACTTAACTACATTAACTCAAGAGCAAGCTAAATATATTGATGTAGATATTAATGGGCCATTTAAGACGGATACTTATCGGTATTAGAATATGTCCAATACTTCATCAGTAAGTTTTGAATTTTTCCCTCCTCGAACCGAGGAGGGAATTCTTAAGCTTGATAAAACAATAAAAACTTTATCAGAATTTAACCCAGAATTCTTCTCGGTTACTTTTGGCGCTGGCGGTTCTACGAAAACTAAAACATTAGAAACAGTTTTAAGTATTAAATCATCAAACAATAATGGAGTACCTCATTTATCTTGTATTAGCGCTTCAAAAGAAGATATAAGAAACCTCTTAAATGAATATAAGAGCCACGAAATCAGCCATTTAATTGCCCTAAGAGGAGATAATCCGTCAGGAACAATAAGTCATGGAGATTTTAAATATGCTAATGAGTTAATTTCTTTCATAAGGGAGGAAACAGGAGAATATTTCCATATTCAAGTCGGTGCATATCCTGAATATCACCCAGAAGCAGATTCTGCAACTGATGATTTAAACAATTTTAAAAGAAAAATAGAAGCTGGAGCAGATTCGGCAATCACACAGTTTTTTTTCAATGCGGATGCCTATTTTAGATTTATAGAGGAATGCCAGAAAAAATCTATTTCTGTACCCATTATTCCTGGAATTATGCCCATTTATAATATTAAGCAACTATCGAGATTTGCATCAAATTGTGGGGCTGAAATTCCAAGGTGGTTAAGGTTGAAGCTTGAAAGTTATGATGATGATATTCAATCACTAAGAGATTACGGTGTTGATGTTATATCAGAATTATGTGAAACATTAGTCCAATACGGAGTACCTGGGATCCACTTTTACACTTTAAACGAATCAAAAATTGTTTCAAAAATAATTAAAAATATAAGTAATTAATGAAGAATTAGCTGCTCTGTCCTATATAAAGAATCCTCAACAAAAAGATAATCATTTTCTCGACCATTATTCCATAAAGTCATCATTACAATCCAGCGTACTTCATCAATATTAATTATGGCCTGATTAAGAGCCATTGCACGATCAATAATAATTTCACGTTCAACTGAGTTCAGGACATGAGCTTGTTCAAGAAATAGAATAAAACCTAAACCATCAAAAGAAAACTTTTCTTTTTCTTTGGATGTATAAATTCTTAATTTATCATTTAATTTTAATGAATGAGATTGAGGAATCTTTTCTGACATCTCTTTAAGCTCTGTAAACCAGTCAAGGGCACTTTCAATATCTTTATTATTGAATCCAGCAGCTTCAAGCTCTAAAGACATATTAGCAAAGTCTAAATTATTTTTAGAACTTATATATTTTTCAAACATATAAACAAGTAAATCAAACATTAAAGACCCTTATTTTAAAAGAATTAATAAAAGAAAAATTACAAAATTTTGCAATGAAAAAAAGAAAATGAGACTCTAAGCAGTATAATTGATGTATTGAATTTTTTTTTGTAATTCACTATAAATAATTTAACAGTTAATAATTAAATAATCAATACAATATGGTAATTTTGAACATATTAAATTTTACAGCTCTTTTTTTCATAAAGTTGATGGCTTAAAAGGTATAAACTTTAAAAATAAAAACATAAATGATAAATAAAAAAATAAAGATTGTTTTTGCTGGAACTCCAGAATTTTCTGTCCCATCTTTAAAAGCACTTCATAGGCAGGGCTATCACATATCATTAGTGCTAACTCAGCCAGATAGAAAATCTGGTAGAGGGATGAATATAAAATCAAGCCCAGTGAAACAAAAAGCTCAAGAGCTTAACATTCCTATTTTTCAACCAGAAAACTTAAATGATATTGAGGTATTTAAAAAACTAACAAAATTAAATGCAGATATATTAGTAGTTGCCGCATATGGGTTGATTATACCAAGTAAAATTTTAGAAATTTTTATAAAGGGATCATATAATGTTCATGCATCACTTCTTCCTAAGTGGAGAGGAGCAGCACCGATTCATAGGGCAATTGAAAATGGAGATGCAAAAATTGGGGTCACTATAATGTCAGTAATTCCAAAATTAGATGCAGGTGATATGATCTTAAAAGAGTCTATAAATTTGAATAAAGATGCTAATACGGGTGAAATGACAAATTTTCTATCTGAAATAGGCGCTGATTTAATGGTTAATGTAATTAATGACATTAATATTAATAAAGCTCTTAAATTAACGAAGCAAAATGAAATAGAAGCAACCTATGCAAATAAAATTAAGAAATCAGAGGCTAAAGTTATATGGAGTGAAATAACATCTATGGAGATGATACGCAAGGTGAACGCTTTTAATCCGTTTCCAGGAGTAATTTGTAATTTTAGAGGTAAAGTTCTAAAAATATGGAAAGCTACTAAAGGGGAGAATATTAAAGTAAATAAATCGGGTAGTTTATGTGTAAACCAAGAAAGAAGTAGTCTTTTTATAGGGACAGTTGATGGAGTTATCGAGGCGAAAGAAATTCAACTAGAAGGCAAGAGAAAAATGACAGCAAAGGAATTTATTATTGCAAATGAAATTAATAATGGTGAGCTTCTTTCATGATGAATCATTCTCAATGGTTAGCAGCAATGATAATGGAGCAAGTTCTTTTAGGGAAAAATCTAGATAAAAGCTTCCAGCTTGTTTTAACAAAATATAATAATGAGGCTGAAAATTTACCACAAATAAAGGATATGACTTACGGGGCAATAAGAGATTTAGGGAAATCTACGTTTTATATTAATAAATTGGTTAAAAACAAAATTGAAAATCTATGTATTGAGTCGCTTTTGCATATAGTTTTATTTCAAATTAATCATGCAAGATCAAATGATTTTACTTTAGTTAATCAGGCAGTTGATGCAGCAAAGAAGATTGACCATAAAAAAAGTTCATTTATCAATGCAGTATTGAGGAATTTTCTAAGAAATAAAGATAGCTTACAAAAACAATTAAAAGAAAATGAAACTGCAGTCTATAGCTATCCAAAGTGGTGGATTGAAAAAGTAAAAAAACAATACCCAAAGAATTGGGAAGATATCCTTAATATTGGGAACCAGCGTCCACCTCTAGCGTTAAGAATTAATTTACAAAAACTTACAATTAAAGAGTATTCCAATACTTTAGATGAGCAGGGAATAGACAATACTTTAGTCAGTGATGAATGTCTTATTATTAAAAAACCTTTAGATGTTAACAAAATACCAGGGTTTTTAGATGGAAAGGTGTCGGTTCAAGATTTAGGAGCACAATTAGCAGCTCACATAATTGGTTTAAAAAAAGACCAAAAAGTTTTAGATGCATGTTCAGCTCCAGGTGGGAAGGCATGTCATATGTTGGAGTTAGAGGAAATAAAGCTAACAGCAATTGAAAGTGATAAGCAAAGAACATTAAAGATTGTTGATAATATTAAGCGCCAAGGATTCCAAGCAAATATTCTAAATAAAAAATTAGACAATCAAAATGACTGGTGGGATAAGCAGTATTTTGATCGAATACTACTGGATGCCCCTTGCTCTGCATCAGGAATAGTTAGAAGGCACGTTGATATAAAGTGGTTAAGAAGAATTAATGATTTTCAAAATTTTGCAGCCAACCAGTTATTGTTATTAAGGGCATCGTGGCCAATGTTAAAAAAAGACGGTAAATTATTATATGTAACTTGCTCCATATTTGAAGAAGAAAATAGGGAGGTTATTGAAGAGTTTAAAAAAGGCTTAACTAATGTTTCTGAAATAGATATAAAATTTCCTTCAAATATAAAGCATATAAAAAACCAAGTTCTACCTTCTGATAACCATGATGGATTATTCTATGCACTACTCCAAAAAAATTAGCATCATTCTAATTATTATTATTGGGGCATTGCTAATAACAGATAGCCTTCATGATACTGAAGAGAATGAGATATTAATTAAAGATGTAGTAATTAACAGTACTGAAGGCTTAAAAAAAATAAATTTTAATCAAGAAATAAATTTTAATCCAATTGTAATGAAGGCAATTGACAGGGGAATACCTCTATCATTCAAGGTAACATTGAGGGTGGTTGAAATAAGTGATATTTGGCCAAATAAAACGCGTTTAAATAAAGTAGGGTATTATCAAATTGAATATAAATCATTAAGAAAAGTATATAAAATCAGAGATATAAATGGAAATAGTTATGAATATAAATATATTGATGAAGCGGTACAAAAAATTTTAAAAGTAGAAAACTTTGAGTTTACATTCATTAATGATTATGAGAATTATGAATTATGGTTAAACGTTGCCCTAGACAGAAAAAAATTACCTAAACCTTTACAAGTTAATTACTTCGATACAACCTGGTATATGACTTCTAATAAAAGTATCCATAAACTTTGAAAATTAAATTAAAATATATAATAACAACTGCAGCATTTATCGGTGTTGCATTACTTATTTTATTAGCAAAATCAATTTCAAATTCAGATTTTATTTCAAGTGATTCTTTTAGAATTCTACTTGGGCTCAACATATTCTTTATTTGCTCTTTGATTATTTTGATAGCAGTCCAGATTTTCCGTCTACTTCAAAGTGTTAAAAAAGAGATTACAGGTAGTCGGCTTACATTAAGGCTAGTAATGTCATTTGCGCTAATGGGAATAGTTCCAGTTTTAATTGTATATTTGGTATCAGTAAATTTTTTAACAAAGTCGATTGAGTCATGGTTTGACGTAAAGGTAGAATCAGCTTTAGAAGGTGGATTAACTTTAGGACAAAAAACAATCGATATTTTAATGAGTGATATAGAGTTAAAAGGAAAAAGTATTGCTTACTCAATAGGTAACGCAGATATAGAACAAAGAAATAATATATTGACAGATCTCAGGGCAAAGTTTGGGATTCAGGATGCTGTTATTTTTGATCAAGATTCAAAAATTATAGAATTATCAAGTGAAAAAAATAATTTAATCCCTTTAATTCCCGATGTAAGAGATTTAGAAAGGGGGGGAGAAGGTTTCTTTGGAAGAATTGAAGAAGTAACGGGGGAAGAAATATACTTAAAAGCATTTATACCAATTATTTCAAAAAATTTAATGTCGAAAAAATTAATTCTTCAATTATCACAACCAATACCGCCCTCAATATCTAATTTGGCATTATCTGTTGAATCTGTATATGACGAATACCAACAGCTGACATATAGTCGAAATTCATTAAAAATTATTTATATTTTGACATTAACATTAGTATTATTATTGGCATTATTATCATCAGTAGCAGCTTCTTTTGTTATTAGTAGAAAGTTCTCTTCACCGTTAGCTATGCTTGCAGATGCAACAAGGCAAATCTCAAAAGGAAATTATAAAAAAATTATATCGGAACAGGGAAAAGATGAGATAGGGATGTTAATTGGCTCATTTAATAGTATGACATCACAATTGGAAGAGGCTACAAAAAATTCAGAGAAAGACAGGGAAAGGGTAGAGATTGCAAGAACATTCCTTGAAACAATACTAGCTCATTTAACAACAGGTGTAATTGTAATTGATGATAAAAAAATAATTCAATTAAATAATGTGTCAGCATCAAAAATGCTACAAAATAAAGAGAATAAAATGAATAATATAAATATAGAAAAAATAATAACGAATAATTCACTTTTTGAGCCTTTATTTAAATTTGTTGAGACATACATTGATAATAATAAAAAAAATAAAATAGAAATCAGCAAAGAATTTAGATTAAAAAAAGACAAGAAAGAGAGAACAGTAATGCTACAAATAACCCCATTAAGAGATAAAAAAAATACACAATACG
>Ga0209383_1001730_pt1 | contig 13415 bp, 16 predicted proteins | sample CoawatmetaG02DNA_FD_187510 | JGI IMG/M metagenome (GOLD analysis project Ga0209383, IMG submission 187510) | Marine microbial communities from the West Antarctic Peninsula - Coastal water metaG029-DNA (SPAdes) (version 2) | ecosystem: Environmental > Aquatic > Marine > Coastal ... | reverse complement strand
TGACCCTAAAACTTTTGAAAAGATTGATAATGGGAGCGAAAATATTTACATGTAAAATATTTATAAATTTGAATATAAATATATATTAAAAATAAAAATATAAGAAAGTTAATAAATGAGTAATAGTAGTCAAAAAGTAAATATGTCTAGATATACTCTTAAAAATGTTTTATCTTCTGAATGGGATACAACATTTATGCAAGATTATTCAGATACAGAAATCGGTAAGATGTACTCTCTAACAAAGGGAAACCTTTCACCATTCCCCGGCGTTGCTGGAGCATGTAATTTTAAAGTCCCACATTTAAAAATACCTTCCCATAATTTACATGTTATTTATTATAATTTTCCAGAAAATGGACGGAAAAGTACAAAGGTTACAAAATCAGCGTGTGAAAAAATTTATGAATATTATAATGATGAAGAGGTAAATTTCGAAGATAGTCTGTTTATCATTATTAATGATGTTATTTCTGAATCTCTTGAAAAAAGTTTTGATGAACTTAATATTAGACTGCAAGGAGAACTTGAAACAACTGACTTAAATGAAACTATTATCAATGAAATGTCAGAAAATGATATTCAACTTGATAAAAAACATTTTCGTAATGTTTATGTTTTTGATATTAATAATTTCACAAATAACATTCTTGAACATCGGTTAGTTCCACCACACAGAGCAATCCGAGAAAAAAAAGAAATTGAAAGTATTCTTGAAAAATGCAATTGTACAATGAATCAATTTCCAATTATAATGAAAAATGATATTATGAGTAAGATGATACGTCTTGTAAATGGTGATATTTGTGAAATAGTTAGAAAGAGTGATAAAGCCGGTACATATCTATTTTATCGTATTTGTAGATGATTTATTCAGAATAAGGTTTTGATTCCTCTAATTGATCGTAAACATTGATGGGTAGGTATTTAACTTCAATCCCTTTTTCACACGAAGGTTTTAATTGTTGAGCATATCCAGCAGTTATTAACAGAACCCCTACAACAAATATAATTAATGTTAGTTTCATTTATATATTTATGTTTTTTTTTAATTTTTTTTATTCTTGACGTGGTAAATAGTATATTTTACACCGTTTTAATTTCCTTCTTTCATAATGGTTTACAAAACCAAATGTAAATATCATCGCTAATGCTAAAGCAAGAGAAGTAATTATTGATTGCATATATTATTGTTTGGATATTATTGTTTGGATATTATTGTTTGGATATTATTGTTTGGATATTATTGTTTCAACTTATTCGCCATCCATGGATCTACATCATTTAAACTATTCTGTAAATCTTCATCTAATTTACCTCCTCCAAGTTCAGATGATGTTTCCCCATCTACCTTTTTCTCTATATCGCAATTATCTGTTACGTTTTTCACATCTTCTTCGCGATCAGCCATCATTTCTTCCAACCGTTCATTTTGAAGATTATCTGAATCTTCTTCAGCAGATTTTTCACCAACGACTTCGGTGATTACTTCAACATTTTCTTCTTCTGGTTCGATCGCATATTTATTTTCTTCTTCTTCGTCTTTTACATCATCTAATGCTTTTTGTTTACTTTCTTCCTCCATTTTTTCTTTCTTTTTACGCAATGCTTCTTCTTTTGCAGCCTTTACCTTTTCTCTTTTTTGTTCTTCATAGAAAATATCCTTATTAATATTATTATCTTTATATTTTTCCATCATATCATTTAGTTGCGAATTAATAAATGATTCATCCTCAATACTATCTGCATTTGGATCCCATGGCAACCAATATCCAACTTGTCCAACAAATACATGGAAATCACTATCTAATCCTTGTAGTTTTTTAGCACGTTTTTCAGCTTCATCGCGTGTGGTGTATGTCCCCCGCACCTTTAATCCCCGAATATTCGTTTTAAAATCATTTTGTTCGTCAAAATCTTTCTGTAAATTATCCGAAAACTTATAACAGAAGTCCTTATACTTTTCCATGGTTGACTTAAAATCCATATCTTTATCTTTGCAGACAGACTGCAAAAATTTAGAAACCTTGAAAGCTTCTTTTGAATCAATTAAATCTTCCGGTGAAACAAATGATAAACATACGTAACTCTGTCCTGGTATTGGATCATCAACTTCAAGGTAATCTACTTTTTCTTCATTTTCACCCATTTTATATTATATTATATTCATTTTTTTTTAAATATTTTAACTTATTATATTAATGTATAAAAAACTAACAAGAGAAGGTTTAAAGTGGGTTAGAGCTGCATCCAAAGATATGAAATATAGAACTAGTAATGCTAAAAAGAAATCTACTAAAAATAAATCTACCAAAAAGAAATCTACCAAAAAGAAATCTGCTAAAAAGAAATCTGCTAAAAAGGGTGGTTCTAAACTCCCTAAAAAATATACGGCTCGTTTATCTAGAAAAGATAAAAAAAAACAAAAAAAATCAATCAAAAAATCAATCCGCAGTTATAAAAAAGGGGAATATATTGATCGTCCAAAGTTAAAAAGCTACAAATCTAAAAAAAGCAGTTGGGTTGTTAAGTTTGAAAAAAAATATGGAGGAAATGTTAAATCTTATAAAGAAATAGAAAAAGCAACGGGTATCCCAGTGAAAGCTTTAAAATCAGTGGTGAAAAAGGGGAAAGGTGCATATTATAGTAGTGGTAGTCGTCCCAATCAAACAGCCGAATCTTGGGGTAAAGCGCGTATGTATTCTTATATTATGGGTGGACCGACAAGGAAATATGACAAACATATTACTGACAAATATAATGTAAAATTACCTTAATGATTACATCTTTTTATACATTGTTTCAAATGCATCAAGTTCTTCTCTCCAAATACCTTTGATATCTTTCGATTCAAGGGCAGTATATTCTACCTTTTTATCCATAATACACTGATTTAATTCTTCAACTTTTTCCAATGTAAAATTATAAATCGATAGATTCAATAGATAGTTATATTCATTCGTAGTGGTTCTACTATCAAAATCTTCGATTATATGGTTATCATAATAAGGGAACTCATATTTTTCAAGAGATTCTATAATGGTACTTTTTGATTTTTTATAAACTTCGATTTTTTCATCAATTACATATTCAATAAATCTCATTTTAGCTTCTTGGAGCTTAATAATTTGTAAAATACTATCTAATTCATACACCTTTCTCCTTTGATACATTTCCAACCGGGTGTAATAATGTTCGTCAAGAATCTTGTAAATATCATCGTATTTCTTGATCATACCATCCTTTGTATATAAATGAATATTGCTTGTTGTTTTTGGAGTCGTTAGTTTAAACTTTTCTTCAAAAACATCTTTTACTTTGTAAGTATTATCGAATAGTGATTCATCATTTACTTTTACAATAAATTTCACTTTTTCATCGGTAGAATGGTTTTCATAATCAAGAATCCATGAATTTTCTTCTTGAATTACCTTTTCAAGAAATTCTTTAAAATCATGTGTCCATTTACCAATAGGGAGTTCACTAATAATTACCGTATCATCTTCAATATGATATTTACCCCGCGTGATATATTTAGTTACTCCTTTATCGACAAATTTTTCAATCTTCCCCTTAAATCCACGATAATATGGCTTCATTGCAGAATATGGCATATTATCCATTTTCCTTCGGATATTTTTACAACAATCGGAAGGATTAAATTGGGGGATTGTTGTACTAAATCCTGTCCCGATACCAACCATACCATTTACAAGAACCAGTGGGATAATAGGACAGTACCATTTCGGTTCAACCATCAAACCATCATCATTAATATAATCTAGAAGAGGAAAATCAGCGGATGGAAAGAGTGTATCAACAATAGGATTTAATTGTGTATGGATATACCTCGCACTCGCTGAATCACCCCCACCCATAATTCTCGTCCCAAATTGACCATTGGGTTGCAATAGATTAATATTATTCGTCCCGACAAAATCTTGGGCCATACCCACAATAGCACCTTGGAGGGATGCTTCACCATGGTGATATGCTGCTTGTTCACTGACGTACCCTGAAAGCTGTGCGACCCTAATTTCTTGGTATAGCTTTCTCTTAAAGCACGCAAATAAGATCTTACGCTGTGATACTTTCAAACCGTCAATACAAGAACCAATTGATCTCATATTATCTGAATTTGAAAAATGCTTGAATTCTTTGTGAATAAATTCATCAATGTGTGTTTCTTTACAATTATAATCGAGGATTTCATCTTCATTATACGTTTTTAACCAACCCTTCCTTTGATCTGCTTCTGTCTTTTTAAAAGCTAAAACCATTGTATCATTTGTTTTCTCACTCGTAATGTATTGGTTTACTTTCAATTCCTTAAAATATTCCTTTGCTTCATTTGAAGTCGATGTTCCCAACCCCTTATAATATTTTATTTTCCATTTATTATTTTCTTTTTTAGTTTTCCATTTTCCATAATCTGTAAGAGTATAAAATGATTTGATTTTCTTTCCATGTGTCGCTTTAATAATAGGAGTAACCATGCAATTTACAAAATTCAATTCAAGTAGTTCTGGCCACAAACTGTGGAACATATTCAATACAAGACCTTTAATATGAGATCCGTCGTGGTCTTGATCTGTCATAATCATCACTTTTCCATATCTTAAAGATTTAATGTTCTTGTATTGTTTTCCAGATTCCAAACCCAAAATTTTTTTAATATTTGTTATTTCAGCATTTGATGTAATTTGTTTCGGATTTGCATCTCGCACATTTAGAACCTTTCCCTTTAAAGGAAATACTCCATATTTGTCTCGTCCAACCACGGATAGACCTGCGATAGCCATCGATTTTGCCGAATCCCCCTCTGTTAGAATCAATGTGCACTGTTCTGAACGCCTTGTTCCAGCCCAATTAGCATCATCTAATTTTGGAATATCTCTCAATTTACTTGTCTTTTTCCCATCTGTTTTCTTTGTTAAACTTTTATCCTTAAAATCAGAAAACTGCATAACCTTTTCGGACAAACCCGAATCACACGCATGTTTAATCATTTTTTCAGATATTTCAGGCTTCGAACCAAACTTTGACTTTGGGGTAATCAATCTTTCTTTTGCCTGCGAATCAAAAGATGGATTTTCAATTACACAATTCAAATAAACAGATAAATAATTTTTAACATATTTTTCTTGGACATCTTTTTTATGTTTCTTTTTAATGTATTCTACCACCATGGACGAAATAATCTTTGTTACCACATCGACATGTATTCCTCCATTTGGGGTTGAAATACCATTTACAAATGATATCTGTTCAAACTTATCATTTGTTGATACCGTAAATCCAAGATCCCATCTTTCAGATAGTTTCTCGTATGTTTTTGGTGTCGCAGTTGGATATAATTCAATGTAATCTTTGAATGATTTAATATTTAACTTTTTACCATTGTAAGAAACAGATACCTTATTATCTGTTACTCCTGCTATATCATATACTCGTCGCTTCATTAGTGCGATCATATCATCTGTAAATCCATCAATACCAAATCTCTTAAAATCAGTTTTCCATGTGATCTTTGTATATGGTTTTGAGGTTGATTTTGTAATCTTTGGTTCCGTAAACTTTTGCATATTTTCGCTGAATGTTTGAATATATTTTTGTTTTGTAAAACGATCCACAATTTCAACATTAAACTCATGCGAAAAGATATTTACAATTTTCGCGCCATATCCATTCTTTCCTCCAACCGTCCTTTTTTCACCCTTTTTATAATTTCCAGATGTTAGCAATCGTCCAAAAATCAAATGGGGATTATAAACACCGCTACTATGTTTTTCAATACGAATACTATCTCCATTATTATAAATACTTACAACACCGGTTTCTTTACTAATATCGACCTTAATCTCTGTAAGGTGGATCGCACCTTTACGATCTTTTAGTCTTTCTCTCTGATCTCTCGCATTAACAATAATTTCATCAAACATTTTATATATCACAGGGATATACTTTACGTCCGTATTTTGAATCGTGTTTTCTTTTTCTTTCATCATTGATAAAGGAGCATCAATAATTTGATCCGAACCAGCATATGTATCGGTTGTTTCATAGATATGCGTCCTCAAGTCTTTCTCTTCATATTCATCTTTTTGTTGTTTCGCCATCTTTCAATAATATTATTTCCAGTTATTTTTTTAAGTAAGGAAATAAAACTTTCAAATTTAATATATACTATATACATAATACTTTTTTTATGATATTTTTATCATTCATATTACATGTGCTTATTAAATCGTAAAAACATCTATAAAATATTAATAAAAAAGGAATCAAGATATATATATTCTTTGATTAGTATAATCTGTATTTTCCATAATATTATATATATATATATAATATGCGACGTTATGATGAAATTGATATCTTAAAAGGGGTAGCCGTTATTTGTATGATGGTTTTTCACTTTTATTATTTTCCAAATCAATATGGTTTTAAGGAAATTAAATATGATACAGTTACTCTCAAAACAATTGCAAAAGTTGCACAAATTATATTTATTACATGTGTTGGGATAAACCTTGTATTTGCAAAACATAAAAATAGCGATCCAAAAGTACACTTACAAAGAGTAATAAAATTATCACTTTATGCAATGTTAATGAGTTTATTCACATACCATGTATTTGGTGACAAATACGTTAAGTTTGGAATTTTACATTTTGTGGCTTTTTCGTCCCTTGTATTATTCCATTTTGTAGATGATTTTAATAAAATGAAAATTATCACAGCAACCATATTTATTATCTATATACTCAATACGATGTTCCCAGAATTATTTAGAATTATTCCACAACCATTCGCTTTCATTGGCGGATTTTATAATGATAGATATAGTGCGGTAGATCATTTTCCAATAATCCCCTGGATTTTGCTAATATGTTTAGGCACATTTATAGGTCATAATTTATTACAAAATGAATATAAATCATATGATGTATTTGTAAAAAATCCATTATCTGATATTTTAAAAAATATTGGTAAAAAATCACTTGAAATTTATGCTGTTCATTGGATTATACTATATATTGTATATTGTATCATTTATGAAAAAATTAGAAAAAATTAACGTTTAGATTTCTTCTTTTTAGATTTCTTCTTTTTAGATTTCTTCTTTTTAGATTTCTTCTTTTTAGATTTCTTCTTTTTAGATTTCTTCTTTTTAGATTTCTTCTTTTTAGATTTCTTCTTTTTAGATTTCTTCTTTTTAGATCCACCTTTTTTACGTTTTGATCTTCGTAATGGTACATCTTCTTTTATTTCTATACCCCTACTACGTTTTTGTGCCAACGTCCTTTGAGCAACTCTTTCAGGTGAATAACGATCAATAAAATTACCAATATTTACATCCCCAGCTATTTTACCAATTATTCCAATCATTTCTGGTCCCCACTATCATCTACATACCTATAATCAACGCTATAATATAAATTCTTACTTCGTTTTATTTTTTTTATATCATCCGGAAGGTGTTCTATATTATTCACATATACATCACTATCATCATCTAATTTACTAAACTTAACACTAGGAGAAAAAATACTACAATATTTATTACTCAAAAGTAATAAATATTTTGCTAATCCTTTTCCTCTTCCTTCTTCTTTTGTTTTAAGCCACTTAATAGTTAATTCATTTTCTCATCATCAATATTGTTATAATCAATATGTGTTTGAACTTGAGATATAGATTCATGTATATTTTTTTTTATATCTTTACCATGAAATTCTCCGTTAGATAAATAAAAAGCAACACCTACAGATGTTTCACTATATACTTGTATGTGAAATCGTAATTGATATCCCAAAATACGTTGTGGGACCTTTGTAAATATATCAATCAAAAAATCTTCGGGTAAATATTTTCTCATTTCTGTACCATCGAGTATATCTCCTTCGCGACTATAAAATGTCAATGGACCGATCGTTCCGTAAAATACATTTTTATATGACATATATATATATATAATATCAATATTATTATGGTGAAGGCTCTGCACCAATTCTTCTTGTATTATACCCTCCACAAGGCAAACACTTAATACCAATTATATGAAATATATTTTCGCTTTCTTCATGACAATCACTACATAATATTTTTACCTTCCAATTTCGATAACTTTCGGGCATTACGGTATGTTCCACCAACATATCCATATGTTCCCATTGATCTTTCATATCAATCATACTTTCATTACATTGAGGACACTTCATAATATTATTTTTCAATAATTCTCTTTGACATTCAGTATGTAATGTATGTCCGCATTTTAGAATAGTTGATGTTTTTGTACTGTCCATCAAATATTCCATACATACAGGACAATTTATCTTTAATGATTCATTTAAACATTTATGTGAATCTTTCATTGATAATGGTAAACATGCAACACATTTGTCACAATGAAAAAAATTCTCTTTACCACCCTGTCTACATATCCCACAACCGTCGCAATGAAATTGACCGTTGTCTGTATTATCATAAAATCTACATTTTCCACAATAATATTCTCCGAATTTTAATCCACATTCGATACATTCATTCGATATCCCTTGTTTTTTATCACATTTTCCACAAACTATTTCCTTAATATCTTTCCTTTCTAACCGATGTGCTAGAAGTGGATCATATTGTTCATCGTATTCTGTTTTATTATGACAATGTCTACACCAATATTCTTTATTACAACACGGTGCTATAAATTTGCAACCGCGATTATAATGTTCGCATCCTAACATTTTATTTATATTAGTGATATCTTATTTTAAACTTAAATTTGATTCTGAATAATTATATTTATTAGATTTTAAATACAATAATGGATAAATTATCTCAAAATGAATTAATAGGATTAGTAACCTCGATAAGAGATAAAAAAAAATATCAAGAATTAATTACATTATATGATTTAACGGATGAATTACATCAAATCGTTCATCATTCTCAATCAGATAAAAATAAATATCATGGAAACTGGTCTTATGAAACAAGAAATAGAGTTGTACACCAAGTATTAAATAAAATAATTAAAAAAGAAGAAAGAGAAGATATTTTAAATAATCACCCATTACTTGTGAAAATATCCGAAATAAAAAAGATTCTAAAAGAAAGTTCGAGTCTTAATGATAAATATGTAATACAATCAACTGGTAATAATAGAAAAATTGAGAAACTTAAAAAACGTATAAAAACAATCGAAAATGTAAAAAAAGAAAAGATAAAAACTGAACAAACGAAGGAACTTAAAAAACGTATTGAAAAAGAAAAAGATTATATTGAAAAAGAAAAAGATTATATTGAAAAAGAAAAAGATTATATTGAAAAAGAAAAAGATTATATTGAAAAAGAAAAAGATTATAGTTGTATAATATCACATTATGAACACAATTTTGTAATTCCACTTCTACAATGTGGGTGGATAAATGAATATGATACGGTCCCTATAACTTTTAATAAATCAATTCCTGAAAATATCCGTAAACAGCATAGAGATAATGGTTATATGGAATTTATACAATGGACCTTACCACATATTTCTTATGTTATAAACCTTGAAAAAATATCAATTCAAAGGGACGAAATGAATATTAAATATATTAATAAAATAAAAGAATTAATAAAGGAAATAGAGGAATACAAAAAATTATTGAATAATTAATTAGTGATAACCATTTATTTTTAAAAAACAAGTGCGACAATATTTATAATTACTCGGAGAACTTGCGATAGATTCTGAACATTTCAAACATATACGATCTTTAGGAACTAATAATTCCTTATATTCTAATTCTCCTCCAAATTGATGGACCCAATCAACCACTTTATCCGCTTTGCAATTTCCTATAAAATGATCGTTTGACCCGCATTTACGACAATATCCATGTAATTCACAATATAGTTGTGTAGCCATTATCTTTTCAAAACGATCTAATGGAAACGGTTTTGTAAATAGTCCCCCCCGAACATTATCGATGCCATATACCCTCATCATTTCTAATGTCTGAGCTAATTCATATAAATTATCAGAAACATCTAATTTATCTATTTGTTCAATCACATTATACTTCTTTGTCCAGGCAGAACCATTGTCGTTTTTATGAGACCATATTCGTCTTTTAACGTCACTTGATTCGCCCACATAATATTTATCATCCTTTAATTTTAAAACATACACATCTGTTTTAAGATCTTTCTCCTTTACAAAACAACATAATGTTCTTTTTAAACAACGGAACATTTCTTATATTGTATGGTGGACTTTTTAAATATTAACTAATCATTACTTGAAAATATCGTTTATTTCTATCCAATTGCTACCATGTAACTTAAACATAATATCATCCATTTTATATTTTCCCGTTAAAAAAAGGTTATCATAATTAATAGATACAATTATATTATCATCTAAAATACCTTCATATTCAAAATATACCGCGTTTAAATCGCAAACCCTCTTTTGCAATATTTCATTTTTGATACTGTCTATTTGTCTTTTTAATAATTTTTGTCCAATTATAATTAATTGATATTGTCCATCCATATTTTTTATACTTGTAAACAAACCATCTTCGGACGGGAATAATTCTTTACCACTATAACTTATTGAGGGGATAATATGATAAAAAATATCTTCACATGAATTACTTTTCAAAATGATAATAATATCATTATTAGATATCTTTATATTATCCATTCTATTTTTACTATTCATTTTATGTTTAATACAAAAAAAAAACTCATTTTATTTTTTTCTCTTTTCTTATTTCTATCTCACTATACACACTTATACACGTCTAACGTCATATCAACTACTTTTAGGTAAACACCTTCGGGAACGATGTCTCTTACTGAATGATCCACATACTCTTGTAGTTCCTTCAATTTTTCAACTACATCCTTTAATTTTTGATCAGATGCATTGGTGTTTTCTTCTATCTCACCGGATTCATACTCACCAGTATAATTATCTTCATCATCTGTTTCTCCATAGTTACCGATAAGACCGACTCTCCGCTGCGCGGTGGTCGTCTCTTCGTTTCGCACCGCCCTCATCGCCGAGGCCCTCAATTCTTCTTCTTCTGAATCTGTTTCTCCATAGTTACCGATAAGACCGACTCCCCGCTGTGCGGTAGTCGTCTCTTCGTTTTGCTCATTTTCTTCGTCGTCCTCACCGAAATCAAGTCTTCTTGGATTTAATGAATTTGCGGTCACATCCTCACTCGGAGTATCATCTTCTTCGGTATTCCTGACTCCTGGAGGCCATTCACATTCAATACTTTCCAAATATGATCTGAAACATTCTTCGTTTGTGTAATCGCTATCAATATGATCATCGCTCACTCTTTGGATATCCTCCCAAACTTCGGTTGATTCATATGCAATCAATTCCTGAACATCTTCTTGAAGATTCATAATTGTATCTTCTTCATAATTTCGCCGCGCTACGACAATGTCCGTCGAAGTCCAAAGAGATTCCTGAAGTGCGGCAATACTTGGATTCCATAACTCAATTTGCCACCCGACTGGTCTGCGGTCTTCTCCATTCGCATCGATGATGTTTGGTGTTGGGTAGAAAATGTCTGTTCTCCTATTCCACGATCGTTCCATCCCCCAATCATATTCAATCACATCGTCAAGATAACATCCAAACACATCACGATCAAGGATCTTTATCACTTTCATTTTTTTTCTCATTGGATGATCTTCGGGAACATCGTGATTGATCTGTTTGTAAAACATAAATTGAACGGACGAAGATGGATTAATGTTCTCTAACACCCAACGGTAGTCGTCGCGCCCGAAATTTTCGATAGTATCTTCTTGAGAAAGTGTCATAAGTCCGTGTTCAACCTCGTCATCATATTCTAACACTTTTTTCATGGTGTGCATGAAGATATGGGCGACCTGTGCTGGCTCCACATAGGTTGCGAAAAAGTCTGTCCAGATATCATCAGAAAGAGGTTCAGATAATCTTTGTCGTGTTTTTGGAACACAACCATCGTGTTGAGCATCGGGATACTCAACCAAGATTTGAATAAGTTTCCTCAATAGACGCTCCGGGAGAACTACACCTTTAGGTATCCTCTTCCACCAATACCACGTTTTGTCTGTCTCCGTGGTGCGCCTCCAAGGGTTGTTCATGCCGACTGGCGCAATTTGTTGGTATTTGCTAAAATATGCCAGATCAGAGATATTTTCTTCTTGTGAAACATCAATGATGTCGCTCCACTTAAGATGGTTGTAGACCGCGTATTGAGAAAACCCAAGGATGATTTGTTCGTTCAAGGTTCTCTTCAAGTGATGAAAGGTGATGCCACTATCGTCTATTTCACCAGCAGAAAGTCCCACCTGATTCAATGCGTCTATAACACCGCAGTGTCCAGGCAGTGAACCATTTTCTTCTTGAAGAAACTCCTTCTCCCCAAAATGTCCTTCTTCCCATCCCCACTTACCACCATTATCCATTGCACAGATTGTACATGGACGCGTGTACCCGAAGTTCTCGATATCGCCGTAATATCTACATTTCAGACAATCAATTCTCCCGAAGTCTCGTTCCCCGGTAGCAGGATCCTGTGTGAAAGATGGATATGTTGTATCAGTGATCATTCTCAATCGTTCGTTGTTTGTTTACTATTCATAAAAAAAATAATTCAAATTTAAGGTAAATGATAATGTTTTTATATTCTTTTTCTTCCCCAACCGATTCATTCATCTTTGATAATTTGATACATTTCGCGTTCAAGGACACTTACCCTTGCTTCTAAAATCATAAGACGTTCTTTTGAAGTCTTTTCGTTAAGGATAACGCTGACGATCGTAGGGACCATCAACATAAAGTAAAACAACCACATGAATACCAACATCGCTTCAAATGCTTTATCTTCCATCGTATGCTGTTCACCCATAATTGTTTGTTTGAATTCATTATTATCAAAAATTCAAATTTAATCATTATGATAAAAAAAATAGTTATGTTTTAGTCTTTTCTTTATTGAATTTTTGTTTCTTTTCTTTTGTTTTTAGGATGATACTACATAATGGGGTTTCATAAGATTCATCATCTGGAGATACAAACCGTCTCCCAGATCTTCTTGGACATCATCAAAGGTTTCCTGAAGCTTCCTCAATGCATCATTTTTTTTTTTTTGGTGTTCTGTGAGTTCTGTTGTAGCTACTACCTGTCGATTTGACTGTTGTACGGCTTCCTCGGGTTCTTCATCTGAATCATCTTCTTCTCCACGTTCCATACCCGAAAGCATCGCTAAAATATTATCTGTCAAATGTTCTCTGACCCAATAAGCCCATGATCTGGAAAGCTCGTTCAGCCCATCCCGGGGTGAATATCCATGAAATCTCTGATTTGAGACGCTCCAGTCCCAAACCTTGTCGCCGGTGATGTA
>Ga0209383_1001729_pt1 | contig 13415 bp, 11 predicted proteins | sample CoawatmetaG02DNA_FD_187510 | JGI IMG/M metagenome (GOLD analysis project Ga0209383, IMG submission 187510) | Marine microbial communities from the West Antarctic Peninsula - Coastal water metaG029-DNA (SPAdes) (version 2) | ecosystem: Environmental > Aquatic > Marine > Coastal ... | reverse complement strand
ACCTTTTGCAAAGCTTATTATTGTTCCGCCATCTACACCTTGTATTTTACCAAGAGCTTCTATAGATGGATCTATTGCTGGACCTAATAATTTAGCTGCTATTGCTCCAAGCGCTATAGGTAGAGCTAAAAGTCCCATTGCCGCGACAGCAATTGCTATTAAACCTAGACCTAATGCGAAGGATAGAATTGCACCACCATCTACTCCTTTTAGAGAGCCCAATGCTATTGATGCTGGAATTAACGCTAAACCTAATACTGCTAATGCAAGAGAACCTAGCATTACCATAGGAAATATCATTCCCAATCCAGCGGCTGCCAAACCTAATATTGCTAGTGATCCTGCAAATGCTAACATCGATAGTGGATCTACATCTGCTATTAATTTGAATGCAAATGCTGCAGGTATCATAGCTACACCTAATAATCCTAATATTAATAAACCTTTCAATATACTTGAAAATCCTTTACCTAAGCCTTTTAATCCTTGAGCCAAAAACTTAAAGTTAGAAGCTAACATTACCAATGGTAAAAGTCCCATAAACGTTAAGAACGGAATCGCTAAGGTTGCTAGCGCCAATGCAGGTCCAGCCAATGCCATTGCCAATACGCCTTTAAGTCCTTTGCTCATGTGCTGTAATCCTTTTCCTAGCCCTTTAAAGTTTGAAGCCAACGAACCTAATTTTACTTTACCCATAAATAACAAGAACGGAATTGATGGAAGAGCTACTACTAATGCTGGACCTGCTATAGCCATATTAGCTATTCCTTGTAGTACACCTTTTCCACCCATCTTTTTAAGACCGGCAGCTAAATCTGACAACTTATCTTTTATACCTTTTTTAGGTCCTTCTGCAATTTCATCTGAACTAGATGCAGCATCGCTAACTTTATCAGATATACTTTCTTGAATATCTCCTCCTTTGTCACCACCTGGAGCTTCAGGAGTTTTACCTAAGAATTTATCTTTAATTCCACCAAGTCCTGCTTTAATTTTATCTAGAGGTCCACCTGCTCCTTCTGCTGCTGCACCGAATGCGCCCATATTAGATCCTAGCGACTTAAACAAATTCATTGAAGTTAATATTGTTCCACTATTATCTTTAAGAACACCATAATAATCTGAAGCTCCTTCTGTTATTTTTGCCCAACCTGCTGCTTCTTTTTCTCCTGTTTCTGTAAGACCAGCCGCCATGTTTAATTGTTTTTCTAAATCGGCAGTAGTTACTCCCATCATGTCAGCAGCACGTTTCTTTTGGAAGTAATCCATATCGTTAAATGCTGATATACCACCAAGTTGTTTTAACATTTCCTTGTTAGCTTCAGCACCTTTGCCTTCATATATCAACTGTTGAACTTTATCTATGTTAACTTGTTTTCCAAGTAATACACTTAATTCCATTGCGTCATTTCTAGCATTGTCAACATCCATCATCTTGTCGCCCATAGCAGAAATGTTACTTAATGTGGTTCCCATCTTCGCAGCTTCAACCGCCATCTTACCAAGTTCGTCTACAGATATATTACCAAACTTAGAAGTTAATTGCATATTATCTGCAACGTCTTGCATAGTTTTTCCTATTGGTACGCCAGCACCTCTTGCTAAATTGGCTGTAAGTTCTAGAGATTTTTTAGCAGATTCTACAGTATGGCCTTCTACTAACATCATTCGTCCAACAATTTCTCCTGTAGCTTTTGCACCGATTCCTAATTGTTTTGAAAGTTTTGCTGTTTGTGCTATTTGCTTACCTGTTAAATTTCCTACGGTTCCCATAGCAGAAGACATTCCTTCCATAGCAGCTTGTGTTTTTTCAGAACTAACTCCCATAAGCGCTCCTTGTATATTTGCGCTAGCAAGTGTTGGTCCTAACTCTATTGCTTGAGACCTAGATAGTCCCATATTACCTTCCATTTCAACAAGGCTTTTATTTAGTTTTTTTAGTTCGTTACCCCAAGCGACCAAGAACAATCCTGTTGCTACCTTAGGATCTTGTATTACTTCGAATATATCGTCTTTAAAGTCTTTGAATTTTTGTTGAGTTTTATTTAACTCGTCACTTCTTTCTACTTGGCGTTCTAGTATTCTTAGCGCTTCCTTTTCTGCCTTTAATCCTTTATCTTGTTTAATTGCTTTTTCTACAGCTAAATCCGCAATAGCTTGTTGCGTTGTCAATCTACCTGCTAATATTCCTTGGTCAACCTTAGCTGTCTGCAGATCTTTGTTGTGTAAAAGCACTAACTCCTTATCTAGTTTTAAAATGTCTGTTAGAGTTTTATGTGCTGCTTCATCTAACGTTGCTTTCTTTTCTAAACGTGTAAATCCTTCGTCTAGTAATTCGTCTATTTCTTCTGTATTTTTTAAAGCTAACTTAGCTAAATCGTGCGCTTTAGTATCTAATTTGTTTTGTGCTTGTAGCTGTTGATATCTTTCGTCAGATTTTAGATTTAATTCTTCTTTGTTACTTAGTAGAGCAAGCGCATTATCGTGAACTTGTTGCTCCATTGCAGTTTGCTTAATTACGTTTTTATAAGCCTCGTTGCTTTGTAAAGATAATTCTTTTTTATTAGCTAGTATTTTGTCTGTAAGCTCTAGTTCTTTTCCTTGTATTGCTACATATTGTTTTGCAGCAGCGTAAGATGTTTGCATTCCTTTGGCAATATCTCTAGTAGCTTTAACTCTACTTATATCTTCTTCGGTAATAAGTTTTGAAGTTTTAAGAATAGAGTCAGCTAAACTCTTTATAGAGCGATCAGAAGTTTCAATATCCTGCTTAGCTTTCGCTTCCTTCATCGTCCACGCAGCACCCTTCTTCTTATTATCTAGTTCGTCAGCCATTTAAAGTTACGCGTATTTAAGATTATATTTTTTACGCAAAGCAGCCATTCTTTGTTCTGAACCTTCTCCGGCTTTTTGAGTAGATTGTATTAAATCAATAGCGTTATCTACAGCCTTTTTACCTTCTGGACTTGAATTTGCTAGACTTTTAAGAGCTGCTACAGATCGCTTATCGTTTGATTTGCGTAGTATATTGAATACGTGTCCAACTACTTTATCTATTAATCCTTCAGATAATTGTTTTGTTTTGCAGTATTCTATTATAGATAATTCTAATACTAATTTCATTTTTACATCTCACCGTTTAGTTTAATATAAATATCATGAAACTACTTATTTAGTGTACGAAGGAGGTCTACTTACTTTACTTGATTTTCCCGATGCTTTGTCGTGAGCTGCTTTTTCGTCCTTCTTGGCTTTAACTAATAAAGAGTAATAATAGTTTCTAAGGTATACTGGCATTGAATATACGTCACCGTGAGTAAATCCACTTGAATAATTAAGTAATTCAAATATCTGTTTGTGTAGAATAGGTCGGTATTCAGACCCTAGGCCAAAAAAAGTCCACAGTCATAGGAATTGTTATATCCCCTTCATGTTCGCAGCTTTCACATTCAAAGAATATTGTCATATCTACGTCTGGAGAAACAGTGTCTAGATATTTTCTAAACGCTAGCGAATCTCTTGAAACAAAAGAGTTTTCAACAAAATCGTCAATAGCTAATTTAGTATCTTCTCCATCTACAGCTGTTATTATCGTTTTCAATCTACTTGTTAGATCATAAGATATTTGAGTAGATTTTGTTTTCTTTTTCATTCTTTTACTTTCTGCTTCAATTTTCTTTTCGTCAGCATGAGTTAATATTTTAAATGAAATTGTTTTTTTGCTTAAAGGTAATATAAAAGTGAAGTTGTTACCATCATCTCCTAGCTCTACTTCTTTATTTTCTAACGCAGCTAGATCTACAACTTCTTTGACCTTTCCTTGACATTTAGGACAAGATACTTCTACAGGATAATCTTTACCATAACCTAATACTCTTGCTGCAATCATAACAGCGTTTTTATCGCCTATAGTTAAATCATCGTAATCTACTACTGCTCCTTCTCCATTACTTACTAACAAAGATCTTAACAACATATCTATAACAACACCTTTTTGAATTAAGTTTTGAGATGTAAGAATATCTTCTTCTTTAGCTGTCATATACTTCATTTCAACTTTTCCTGATGTTAGCGGGTGTCCTTCTGGATATAACTTACCTTGTGAAGGTAAATCAATAATTTCTGTAGGGAATTTAGATTCTTTTATCTTTACAATTTTGGTTTCTGCAACTAACTTTTGCTTTAGTTCTTCTACAGATAATTCTTTTCCTGGGTATTCTTCTGAGATCTTTGTCATTTGTAACTCTTTATTTGGTTTATAACGTTTTGTTTATATAAATATACACGCATAAAAAAAAGAGTGGCAATTAAGCCACTCCTTTAAATTTGTAATATATTATAATATTATTAGTATTGTAATACGCAGTAATCTACTTTACACGTTAAAGCTATTTCCAATGCTGCATCAGGAGTATCCCAAGCAAGATCACCGAACGAAGCTTCTGTAATGAATGCACCTTTAAGTGTCCATTCTTCAACTTTGTCACCTACAGGACCAAGTACATTGATTGTTAAATCTTTTTTGTAAAAGTCTGCATATCCATCTCTACCTGTTACTGATTCGTGGTGTAAACGTACCCACTCCATTACAGATTGAGCACCAGAAGGTACGATAGGATCGTGAAGAACCATAGATATATCACCCCAAACCGACTTACCTTTTACGTGTCTTGTTGTGTTAATATGATTAAGTGGTACAATACCTTGAGTTATTGAAGGTCTGTTTACTTTTTTAATTAAGTATGATGGAACACCGTCCATATACATTATAAACCTGTTTGCTTGCTTCGGCTCAAATGCCGTGAACATTGCTTCAGTTGGGTCTATTAAATTTGCCATTTATATTATCTCTTTATTTGTATATAAATATACCGTTAATCATTAAACGTAGCGCCTGTTGGCATTACATTGAAATCAATTACAATAAATTCTGCAGCCTTTGCAGGTTGTAGAAAGATATCGCCCTTAAGGATATTTGCATCGATAATATCTGGAGTATTGTTAGTAGCATCCATCACTACTTTAAATGCATACAGACCTTGTCTTTGTTGAACAGATTCCATGTAAGGGTTAACAGTTGAAAGAAATCTATTTCTTGTTGCATCAGTATTGTTTTCGAATACTAAGTACTTCGATGTAGAGGCAATAAATTTCTTAAGGTTAATTAATAGTCTTCTTACATTTACTCTATCTAATGCTGAAGCTTTCTTTTGCAGTGTTTTCTGACCCCATACAACAACACCTTCACCTGGGAATGTAGCTACCGGGTTTAAGTTTTTTTCGTACATAGTGTCTCTGTGAGCGTGAGTTAATTTAACTTGAGCTTGGATCACAGTTTCTTGACCACCTCTGTTTAAACCAGCTGGAGCAAACCATTCTGCAGATACTTTATCGTTGAATGCATAGATTCCAGGCATTACAGTAGCTTGAGGAACCCAAACGTATTTTCCTGTAGCAGGATCAGCAACTTGTACCCAAGGCCAATACATTGCAGCGTATGAACTATCAAGTCCAGCAGCAACAGCTGCAGCATCTGCAACGGTAGCAGCAGTATAACCAATAGGATCTACAATACACATTGCATCACCTCTATTTTCACACATTGTAATTAATGCATTAGAAATAGCTGGATGGTTTGTATGATTAATTCCTGGAGCAAATACTAAGTTAACATCGTATTCGTCTTGATTAGATAATAAATTGATAGCGTTAATGTATTCTTTCCCACCATCAGCTGATCCATTTAAACAATTTAAACCTTGCATGTTAGTTGCAGTAATTGTATCGTACATGTTTTGCGGATGAGTGAAATCGTTAGTTCCGTTTGTTCCTCCAGCAAATGTTCCTTGAGAAACTTGAGGAAGACTTGCAGTTAAAGCTGTATTAGTAATAATTCCATTATCGTCTAAGTAATCTACTGTTTGCTGAATTGCAGAAAGTCCTGATACTAATTTTTCTGTAATGTAAATGTATTTAGATCTGTTTGGGAAAGTACCTGTACTAGTAACTATTTTGTTAACTGGATCAAACTTGTTGTAAGAAGTACCTACCTTTTTACCTATATAGTTAGATGCTTGTGGATCTAATGAAAGATTACCAAAAGATTCTAATACTACTTTTCTTTTATCTGAATCATCACCTCTTCTAATTGTTAATGTAAATGTACCTTTTAGTTCGTTGATGTTTGATATTTCCCATCTAAGATTATCTTTAGTACCATATTTTACTCCACCTGCAGTAAGAATATTGTTAGACCCTGTTCCGTGTGCAGCTGTTGGTCTACTGTTCATTCCTTCACCGTCTGCAAAAGTTTCGATGAAAAACGAAGGAGTAAATGAAGCAACAGTTGAACCTGAGTTTGGAACTCCTTGGCTTGTTGCGTGGAAAGAAGAAGTACTATTAACTGCGTTTTGGAAATTAGAGTTTGCTGACGCTGCTAAAGTAATCGCTATATTATCTGGGTCATCATCTTTTGTCGAGTTGATTGAACCAGTAAGCGAAATAGCTGATACACCAGAACCATTTGATGCTGAAAAAGCAGTATCGCCTGTTCCTGCTGTAGCAGTTGCCCAAATGTTTAAAAAGTTTGTTTTTGTATTATTTAAATCTACTGCCGGTGTTCCACCAGATGCTGATAAAAAGTACCATGTTCCACTTAATCCTGCATTTGGATATGGCAAAGGTGCATCCATTGCTCTAAATTGGTATGCTGAAGCGTTTGACGCAGTATAAGTAATATACTTACCGTCAGCTACATCACCTGCAACAAATGGAACCTCACCGCTTGAAGCTGTTCCATCACCAGTTACTGTAGCCATGTGAGCAAAAGCGTCTGCATTTGAAAAACCTGCGTTAAGTATTCTTGTTACTGTTAATGGTCCTCCATGCTTAAGATAATCTTTAGCCGCCATTGATGTTAAATATTGGTAGTAATCACTACCTGATTTGAATGAATCCCCAAATAGTTCTTGATACTCTCCGTATGTAAAAACTTTTGTTGGAACCATTGCTGGACCTTTTACAGTTGGGCCAATGACTGCTGCTCCTATCGCTCCAACTCCCGATTGAACGAATGACATATCATTTTCTTTTGTAAAAACTCCGGGGCTTACGATTTTTTCAGCCATTGTTTTTTCTCCTAATTAATTTAATTTAAACGTAATTTGATTTACCTATAAATATCTATAGCGAAGTTGAAAAGTTTATTGTTCTGGAATGAAAACACCTGTGTCTAAGTTAAGTTGGCCTTTGCCATACTTGTCTGATAAGCTGTTAGCGAATTCTTTTTCTTTAGTTCTAATGGTTGAAAAAGAATCTTTAAGATTTTCTCTTGATTCGTTTAATACAAACTCTTCTACATTAAGCTGACCTAATTGCACTGTCAATTCGTCGTACGACTTCTTAATAAACTCTATTGTTTCCATCTCTTCTTTTGTAAACTTTTGTTCTTTAGATTGTTCTGTTTTTTCTGTACTCATTGTAACCTCTCTTTTTTAATTATCTATTTAGCCCTTCTACATCTTCAGCAGACGATTGGACCTTGTCATTTGCTTGTCTTTGTCCTGGTAATGGTCTAGCAGGTGGATTAAACACCGTTTCGTTTATATTGCTAAAACTTGGATTATCTGTTTCGGTTTCAGATCCTATTGTAACTACTACTTTACCATAATCTTTTGAGCTATAATTGCTCATTGCTTTTTGTATATTATCAGGTATAATAAAGCCGTTCATTGTTAACGTAAACGTAGCTTTTGATACTCTATCTTGTCCTGATTCTGCTGCTGATTCTATAGCATAAGAATCTATGTTTGATAAGAATTGAAATTTCTTGTCCTGCCCCCAATACTGTCCAGCTGCATAATTTACATCTTCTATTATTTTGTTTAGCTGTTCTAGATATTCTGTAAATATAATACAATCGTACGACAGTTTAACATAATCTGGAATTACTATGTTATGATGTTGAGTTTGTGGCTGTCTTCCATTTAACACAGAAAAGTTATCGTATTTGTTTCTAGAAGTATATGTTTTTCTATATGAAGCATATAATGGATTTGTAGCATCTACTTTGTTTATTAGTCCTATATTTTTTTCTACGCTTGTTCTTTTATAAACTATGGCTGGAAATTGAGCTTTGCCAGAACTATCTCTATATATTCCAGATTTCTGAACAGACTTCCATCTTTCGGGTGAACCATATACAACAGGAACTATTATTTGTTCATCGCCTTCCATTACAGTAGGTTGTATTATGTTATCGAAATAATACTTAATTACAGAATCTATGTCGTATAGATTTATTTTTAAATCTTTTACTTTATCGTCGCGTCTTATTTGATTGGATCTGTCTACTATTTTCTTATCCATACAATCCTCCTCTTTGAGTATCTGGTTTATTTCCGCTTATGTATTCGTCGTAACCTGCTCTTACGTTTTCAAGAGTATTAATTTTAGATTTTCTCATTTGATGTGTATCTGCTATTACACTCCAATTTGCGCCAAAGTTTGCATCATCTATATCGCTTTCTGGGTTTCTACCAAACAAATATTGACCAGAACCTACAGTATCTACTTCGTTATAATGTCCGTCCCAATATATAATATCTCCTACTTCTAAATATATGTCTGCGTCTTGAGCATTTGCATTAGGATTTAAAGTATTTTGAGCGCTGCCTATTTCTAACGAAGCTAAATCGTCTCTTAAAAAAGAAAACTTAACTGTTCTACTGTAATCTGATCCAAGTTCATCTGAGCTCCAATCTTTTTCTCCTTTTTCTATAAGACCTGCAACTCTAACTCCTGTTTTAAATACTTTGTTTAACGCTTCGCCATAAAGATTTTCTTTGCTATCAAATATAGAATGCTTAAAAATATCACAGCGAGTATCTATAATTTCATTTAGCAATTCTCTATTAACTTTTCTAAAGAAAGATATGTCTCTTGACGAACCAAATAGTGCCATGTTTTTATCCTATATAAATGTTTAATGGGTTTTTGTTTAGCATTTCTTGTTGAAACGTTGTAATTTCGTTTTCGCGTTCCATACCGTTTCTTCTAGAAGTTTGTTCTAAATCTTCTCTTAAACTAGCTATTAAAATTTCAGCTTCAGCAGCTCCTTCGCTTCTTAGCGTATCGCCGTCCATAGATGTTTCAGAACCGGGAATTGGAATACTTCCAAATTTACTTCGTATAGAACCTAATACTGTTTTAACTAGAGCTAATGTATATTTCTTTATCCACTGTTTTCCAGGAGCATTTATAGAAGTATACGTCATATGTCCATAACCTATATTAGAAAAATCAGATACTGCATTGTTTACAATTAAATTGTCTCTTTGTGTCGTTTCTATATATTGGAAATAATATTTAAATGTTCTCGTTGGCACTGGATGTATTCTTAATTTGTTGTTTATCAATTCAAAAGAATACATAGATTTTCTAACTGTGTCGTTAAATTCTACTTGTTGTATTTTTAACATATCATCGTATAATGGTAACGATAAATAAGATACACCTGCTAAAGATCCTCCCCACCCAAAGCTGTTTAAAGCTACATTAGAACCAAATTGAGGATCGTAATGTCTATTTGCTGCAGGAGTTCCTTCGTGAAATATTCGTTTAATTTCTATGTCTGTACCTGCAACTGATTGACTGAATACGCCTTGGACGTTTAAATCGTATTCTTGATTATATCCTCCTGTTGAACCTGTGGTTGTAGTAATATATCCTGTTTTCCAATCTACATTTCCACCACTTCCAGCTTCTGTACCATATTGTTTTGACAAAGCTATTAGTTTACCTTGATTAGGAATTATGTTTTTGTGAGTAAGATTTGTTGATGTAGATTCTCCTTTAACGTTGAACAAGTTGTCTCTAATATTAAATCTGTTTACTTGCGACGAATATTCGCTAACTGCTTCTTCGAAACAAGCAAAAAACTGAGAGTCTTGCAGTTCTACATCCATTATAGGAAAACCTAACCTAGTAGCGCACCAATCTGCAACTTGAGGTCCGTGAGTTTGAAACTGACCATCTGAATCGTATATGCCGAAAGGCGTATTGTTTAATATAGATCCTGCTGATCCGTCATATATTATTATGTTTGCCATGTTTATGCTCCGTATGCTCGTAAACTATATGAAGTAGCACCACCTTGTGATCCTGCTTTTATTCCAAATATATCTTTGTAATTTACATTACCTATACCCTGAGCATTTCCGTTGTAAGAACCTTTGTGACGCGTTATTATAAAACTGTCGCCTGGATATAATGAATGAGCTGATGTTCCACCAGCAAAAGCTGTCAAGTTAAGTCTAAGTACAGATTGGTTAAAGCTTCCAGTAAAAGAACCTGAATTATACACAGATCCCGTAGCAGCTAAACTACCTGTTGTTGTATTTGTTATTCTTACATATTTTATATTATCAGATGCCAGCGAATTACCGAACCAAGTATTACTACCTGTTGTTGTGTATAAAATACAAGATTGTCCAACCGGTAACGTTCCTTGATTTGTATATACATTCTGTACGTCGTTATATTGTTTTACTAGTGTTTGATTAAACGATTGCGAGTTTAAAAGCAACGTTTCTATAATTTGCACGGTTAATGTTGGCATGTTTTGATTCTCATATTAGTTTAATATAAATATCAAACAATACTATTAGAACTTCTTTTCTTCTCTACTTTGTGTATAAGCTAGCATAATATCTTCTAATATAGGATGTCTATGATTTTCTAGCAGTTTTATTATTTCTAATCTGTCTACGTTCATCTTTGATAAGAAATCTAAACCTGTATCGTGTCTTCTGTTTAAATCTATTTGATCTGTGTCTCCGCAAAACATCATTTTACTGTTTAAACCTATTCTTTGTAATATCATTAGAGTTTGGTTGTGTTCTAGATTTTGACATTCGTCTACTATAATTGCAGAATTTACAAAAGTTCTTCCTCTCATGTATGATACAGGTACAACTTCTATTTGATCATCGCTAATCATTTTGTCTACCCGCTCTCTTCTTAACAATTGATACATGTTAGAATATATTGGTGCTACCCAAGGTCCCATCTTTTCTTCTAGGTTGCCTGGCAAAAACCCAATATCTTCTTTGCTTACTGTAGGTCTTGTTATTATTATTTTTGTTACATGTTTTTCTAATAACATTTGAAGTGCAATTTGGCAAGCTAATAATGTTTTACCAGAACCTGCCTTGCCTAGTATAACAGATACGTCTGAATGAAGTATTTTGGCTTTAGCTTTCTTTTGTTCTTCGTTTAGCGATAGTAAAAATCTGTAACCTTTTTTATTGTTCTTCTGTCCATTGACAAAATTGTTTTGTGTCATCTTTATCTCTTTATAACTTTATTATAAATATATGTACAAAAAAAAAGAGAGCTAAATTAATAGCTCTCCTTAATAGTAATATAGTTAATTTTCTAATTATATATTAGAAATTATCAGTTGCATCGCCTCCAGTTGTAATGTTATCATCACTAACAGTTACTGTACCATAGTAATCCTTTCTTACAACTTTCTTAGCATAACGAGTCATTACGCCTTTACGTGGAGTAAAGTTCGTAGGATCGTAAACCAGTGGAGTCATAATTAACGGAATATAAGGAGCAAATACTGCACCTGTTTCAAGGAATTGATTTCCTCTATATCCAGCTAGCAAAGTTTTTCCTGTCCAATAAGGATTTTTGTAAATAGTATATCTATTTTTAAAAGATCCAACAGCAGAAACGCCCATTGCAAAAGTTTTTTGAGTACCGTCAGTATCAACAGAATATCCAGGAATATTTTCTAAGTAAGTTGCTATTGCTGGCGAACATACTACGAAATTAGCTCCTCCTCTCATTGTAGATTGGTGGATAGTGTTAGATAATCTTTGTAAAGTGTGACCGATTGTTGAAAACTGATCAGTGTAAGTCATACCACCAGATAATGTTGGGAAAGTATGAGTTGTTTTAAATTCAGCAGCTTCCTGCAACATTGAAAGGATTTCCATATCGATTTCCATTGTAATGTATTCAGATAACATAGAAGTTAATTCAGCTTCTGCATCGATAGAATGATAAGCATTCAAATCTTGAGCAAATTCTGGAGACCATTTAACTTTTAACTTTCTAGTCTTAGCAACTAAAGCTTCTTGTTCTAATTGAACTTCGATTTCTGGAATTCCAATATTGTTATTAACACTTCCTTGAGCAGTTGTTCCAAAGTCAGATGGAGTTTTATCTTCAAAATCACCTCTTCTATCGGCTATTAAAGTGTTTTTGTAGTAATACATTATACCAGATGAAGTTGCAGTTAAACCACCAGTAATATCAAAAGTAACTGTTGTTGCATCGTGAACTGTTGCTTTAAAAATTTGGCCAGAATTTAATACCTCTTCTCCCGCAGTTGGAATAAAGAAAAATGCGTTAGCTAAGTCTTTATCTGGGTCAACAGAAGCAGTAAAGTTTATTGCACTACCGATCAACGCAGTTACAGCAGTTGGTACAGCATTTAAAGAATATCCAGCATTGTGTCCATTTTCACCATAAAGTGCTGAAGATGTAACGGCTCTACCATCCTTAGCAGTGTTACCGTATAAAGAACCACCTTTTGCTACGTTCTTGTCAGTACCATATTTGAAGTCCATCCAGAAAACTAGTCCTGAAGGAAGATTCATTGGTTGTACAGAAACAAATTCTTTTGCAGATAATTCACCAAAGATTCTACGTACTAAAGGTAAAGCTACCCCGTTCCAATCTTCTTGTGCAGTTCCTGCAGATATCGCATTTGCTTCTGAGATTAATTGTTTTGCTTGGTTTTCTAAAAGAATAGAAGTGTTATGTTTATCATACTCACTTTTAATTCCTTCTAAAAGACCTGTTGATTCCCATTTTGTAACAAGACTTTTTGTCTCGTTTCTTTGCGCACGAAATTGTGCTTGGGAGTCATTTAATAAGTCGTTTATTTGTGACATTATTTTTTCTCTCTTAAGTTAATTTAAAATTATTTTAGTCCAGCTAACTTTTGCATTCTTCCTGCAAAGTTATTGGATTCTACTATTACATTTTTAGATGGTTTAGTAGATCTTGTTGTTTTTGAAGCGAATCCTTCTGATACAGTTCTCTTTCTAGATGTTGCAGGTACTAAAGATTCTGCTAAAGTAGTATATACTAATTTAACTTCTCTTACTGATATTGCTCTATCGAATGTTTCGATAACGTTCATCTTTTGAGATTCTGATAAGCTATGCATTCTGAATAGTTTATTAGAGAAAAGTAATTTAGAATTTAACAAGTTAACTTCGTTGATAGTGTTTTTCAAAGATTTAATAGTACTGTAAGCTTCTTCAAGCTCTTGTTCTACGTCTTCTTCTCCTTCCACTACTTCTTCTTCGTCTTCTTCTGTTAAACTTTTAATT
>Ga0209383_1001726_pt1 | contig 13421 bp, 15 predicted proteins | sample CoawatmetaG02DNA_FD_187510 | JGI IMG/M metagenome (GOLD analysis project Ga0209383, IMG submission 187510) | Marine microbial communities from the West Antarctic Peninsula - Coastal water metaG029-DNA (SPAdes) (version 2) | ecosystem: Environmental > Aquatic > Marine > Coastal ... | reverse complement strand
AGGGAGATTAATTTTCGGAAACGAATCTGATGGTGCACTTGTGCCTTATGCTAAATACTGGAGAACTGGAGCTAATGCTGCTACGACATTTTCAACTAGTGAAGACGTTAGTTTTGGAGGAGAGCTAGTAAAGGCAGGGAAATACAGTCTTTATACAATTCCAGGTAAAGATTCGTGGATTATTGCCCTTAATTCTGTTAATGATACTTTTTTTGCTATAGCTGAAGCTGACCAGGCTAATGATGTGTTAAGAGTAACTCAAAACAGTTCTGAGGTTACAGATGTTGTTGAGCAATTTACTATTGACTTTAGTAATGATTCTATCTCAAGTTATATGAACTTAAAGTGGGACAAAACACTTGTTTCTATCCCATTAAAATAAAAAAATCTATATGTTAACTTGGCCAACCTTTAAAAACTTTTTAAAAGTTATTTTATTTGTACTTTTCACGACAGCTGTTGTTTATTTTTCTATTGATCTAGTTCAGGAAAAAAATAATTTAATGGATATAGAGGAGTATTCTCCAAACTCTTCATTAGTGGTTGAACAAAACCCTAAATCAAGAGCTAAGTTTCCTTTTGTTGATGTTCATAGTCATCAGTGGAAAATGCCAATTATGGACTTTACTGAACTTGTTGCTGAAATGGATAGTCTTAACATGGGCTATATGATTAACCTTAGCGGCTCTGGTTTTGGCACTTTTGCGGGGAGTCAAGACCTTATGGATATCTCACTAACAAAATCAATAGAAAATGTGGAGAGTCAAGGCCTCTCTAATAGGTTTGGGGTTTTCGTAAACGTTGATTTCAACAAAATTGATAATATAGATTTTGCTGAAAATAATGTTCGTATAATTAAAGACGCTGTTAAACAAGGAGCTATCGGTCTAAAAGTTTACAAAAATCTTGGTTTGAATTTAAAAGACGCTAGTGGAAACAGAGTTAAGGTAGATGATCCAAGATTAAACCCTATTTGGGAAGTATGTGGAGAGCTTAAAATTCCAGTATTAATTCACAGCGGGGAGCCTTCTCCGTTTTTTGACCCAATTGACAAATACAACGAAAGGTGGTTACACGCCAGGCAAAAACCTGCTAGCTTTAGAAGCCCTGACAAATACCCTTCCTTTGATGTTGTTATGCAGGAGCAATACAATATGTTTGAAAACAATCCTAATACAATTTTTATCAATGCACACCTTGGTTGGTACGGAAATGATCTAGATAAATTAAGCGAACAGCTCAATAATCTTTCAAATGTTTATACAGAAATTGGCGCAGTGATAGCAGAGCTTGGGCGCCAACCAATAAGAGCTAAAAAGTTTTTTTTAGATCATCAGGATAGAGTGTTATTTGGAAAAGATACTTACAAAAAAAGTGAGTATAATGTTTACTTTAGAATATTAGAAACTGATGATGAATATTTTGATTATTATAGAAAGAGGCATGCTCATTGGAAAATGTATGGGTTAAATCTTCCTGACTCCATTTTAAAAAAATTATATTATAAGAACGCTTTAACGTTGTTTCCAAGTATCCCCTCGGATTTATTTGATGTGAAAAATTAAATGAAAGATACGGTTGTCATATTTCTATGCTTAACTCTTAGCTTAAGTGCAAGTTCTCAAAATTTTGAAGACATAGAGTTCCTTTTGCTAGCCTCTAAAGAAGACCAAAACTTAATTTTTAAAGAATACTTTGGTCCGGTTGTTAGCAGTGTTAATTACGGAATGGCTAGCGGCTGGTATAATACCGCAAAAACCCATAAGAAGTTAGGCTTTGACATTACCTTATCATTAAACTCTTCTTTTATTCCTACTTCTGCAGAAACCTATTCAACCTCAGGGCTTACTAGCATTAGCTCTTCTTCAGAACAACTGCCTACTGTGCTTGGCGGCAGCACAAACGAAACAATGTCTATCAGCTTGTTTGGCCAAGGTTCTGTCCCAGAACTAAATGCTTCTTTCATAGCTCCATCAGGAATTAAAGATGACTTGCCATTAAGCATCATTGCAACCCCTAGTGTTCAAATAGCGCTCGGGCTTCCATACAAAACAGACCTAATAGTTAGGTATATCCCTGTAAGATCAAATAAAAATACGTCCGTTGGCTTAAAAGGAATTGGCATAAAACACAATCTACTTCAGCACTTTGGTCCTGCCGACAAGATACCAGTTATTGACCTATCGTTATTGGCCGCATACAGTACGTATTCGATTGATTACAATATTCAGAAAACCTCTAATTTAGATGGGGCTAACCAGCAGGCACTAATCAGTATGGATAGTTATGTAATTAAACTAATTTCTTCCATTGATATTAAGTTATTGAATCTGTATGCTGGCTTGGGATACTCAAGATCTATTTCAGATTTAAAAATTCTAGGATCATACAACTTGCCATATACTATTGCTGATACATCAGAGCAAATCATCGTTAACGTAAGTGATCCTTTAATTGTTAATTGGGACAAAGAATCTATTAGCGGGAATGCGGGTATTAGCTTTAAATTACCTGGGATAAAAATCTTTGCAGACTACACTGTTCAAAAATACAATTCTGTTTCGGTTGGAATATCTTTAAGTGTTCGGTAGAATATTAAGATTTATTTATTTCTTTTTTTAGCTCTTTAATTCTACTTATTCTCATTGATGTTTTAAGGTCAGGGTTATGCCCTTCATTTTTAAAATCTCTACTAACTCTTTTTTGAAGCTGATGTAACTTGTGTGCTAATTTTCCTTTTAAAGTCATGCTGAAAGATTTATAGTTATATAATAATAACTACAAGATCAGCTTAATTATTGCCTTTTAATTTAAACAAGCTTGACAATAATATAATTGGCTCCCAATTCTTGGTTGATGAGGAGTAAAATATATGTCTTGTGCTTTTTGGCGTAAGTAGGTTGTTCGTTTCTCCGTGTTTAACAATTTGATTTTTAGTTATTTTCTCTTCATAGTCGGTCTTAATTTGATCTGAACTATAATCTAAAAGTGTAACGGGGATTTGCTTGTACCCAAGTTTCTTCAAAGCAAAGTATCTGTGGTGTCCGTCAATAATTACAAATGACTTACTACAGCACAAAATTGAAGAAATAATGATGTCATTATTATTAAAAGATTCAATATATTTTATAAGCTTATTTGCTTTTGGTTCAATTATTTGCTCGTGAGTGATTAACTTTTCAACATTGATTAATTTAACTCCGGTTATAATTTTCTTGTCAAATTCTACAGAATGCATAGCTTTTAATTTTATTTGTTATTGCGGCATCAAATCTAGTTCTTTATCTGGAATTCTCAAATAACTTTTTTGTTTTATTTTTTCCATTTGATCGAGCTGGTCTTGACCAAATTCTGACTTATTGGCGTTAAAAATCACTCTCCATATTTTTCCTTTTTTAGACTCTGAGATATACAAAGAGCCATCAGGTCCTTGCGCTAGGCCCATGGGTCTATATTTAGAATCTTCCATTTGCGTAACAAGGTCAGTTCCGGTAAACCCATCTGCAAAAACTTCCCAATTCCCTTTAGGTTTACCATTTTCAAATGGAATAAAAGCTACGATATAACCTGCTTGAGGATATGGTGACCTATTGGTTGAGCCGTGAAAGGCAATAAAGGCTCCGTTTTTATACCTTTCAGGAAACTGATTTCCTGTATAAAACATCAAATCGTTAGGCGCCCAATGTGCGGGGAGACCCATGATCGGGTCTGTATAACCTTTAGCCTCTTGGTTGCCTTTACCACCATACTCTGGGGCCAACATTCTTTTATTTTTAAAATGGTCGTAGTAAGTGTAGGGCCATCCAAAATCATCGCCTTCTTTAATAAGCATAAACTCTTCAGATGGTAAAACACTGTTTTGCCATTTACTGTAGTAGTCTGGAGCGTGGCCATGAAGGTAGTCCCTTCCGTGATTTACAGCATAAAGGTTGTCTTCTTTTTCGTTCCAGGAGATCCCTACAATACTTCTAAGACCTGTAGCGAATCTTACTCCGTCAGACTGTCTTTGGTCTAATTTATTTTCATCAAATTTCCATACTCCACCAAGAATATTTAGTTGTGAGCAAGGGAACTCTCCTTTTACAACAGCATCTGGATCGCCTGCCGTTAATCTTAAATCTTCACACGAGTTTGTTGGAGCGCTAAATGTAACATACATGCCTCCTTTATTATCAAAAGCTAATGACTTTGCATTGTGCCACCTAATAGGGTATTCGTCAACCATGATAACCTCTGGCTTCCCTTTTGGAATAAGATTTCCTTCATCTAGTTTTTGTCTATAAACAACTAATTCAGAGCTATAATATAAATATCCATTATGGATTTTCATTTCTGTTGCAAACCTTCCGTCATTTGGATAATCACCAAACCTCTGATAAATATCTGCTTTGCCGTCACCATTAGTGTCTCTAAGGGCCATATTTCCTTTATCTCCAGTATCGATTCTAAGTTTAATATAAATATCTCCATTAGAATTTACCGCAAGGTGTCTTGCAGGACCGACGCTGTCAGCAACAACTAAAGCTCCAAAACCTTCAGGAAGAAGTAGTCCACCATTGTCTGGGTCTGTGTTTGGAACTTCTAGAGTAACAACCTCATTAGAGCAAGAAAATAATAGTCCGATTGATATAATAATTAATCTAATGTTCATGGTTTAAAGATAGTATATATTGGCAATACTCTTTACTTTTGTAAAATTAATAACATCTTGAACTATTAGTATGCATAATTATTAAATTTGTAAAATGAAGAATGTTTTTTTTAAATACTTGTTGGAATTTCTAGTAATTTTTTTAGGAATACTCTTGTCATTTTATATTGATGGTAGAGTGAAATTGAATGCAGAAACTGAAAATAAAAATCAACTACTAGTTCAGCTGTCAGAGGTGATAAGTGAGGATTTAAAGCAATTGCAAATTATAGATAGCACGCTGTTTTCTGTGGAAGAATCTTTAAGTTACTTAATAGATGATCTTTTAAGTAAGTCTAAGGCAAGTTCCAAAGAGCTAGCGCTCAATCACCTAAATGTTAGTGGCAGAATGTCGTTGTCTTTTTTTCCAAACAGTGGAATTTATAAGCAGATTTTGAGTGATGGAGCTATGAAGCTAATAGATGCAAAAGAGTTAAGGTCCACAATATCTTTAATATATGAGCATAACTCAAAAAGAAGTCAGGCAGTTAACAGAAGTCTTGATGATTTTAATGAACTATTTAATGGGTATTTTTATCCCTATGTTCAAACTAGGACAGCTAATGAAAAAAGTAAAACTATTTATGCTGATACAAGATTAGTTTACCATAGTATAAGTCCAGACTATTACAAAGCAACTTCTGCATTTGGTTATTATTATGGAGCAAGCAACTTAGTTTCCAACTATCGTAGTTTATTAGACGTCTTTAAAGAAGAGTATAAAAATGTATTACAGCTCATACAAATAGAGCTTAACCAGCCTTAAATCCAAAGCATTGAATTATTTAAACGTAGAAAATATTTCTAAGTCTTACGGAGAAGTGACTCTGTTTGAAAACATCTCTTTTAGTATTCACAAAGGTCAAAAAATAGCTTTTATTGCTAAAAATGGAACAGGAAAAACATCTATTCTAAAAATTATTTCTGGTGAAGACACTAGTGATTCTGGAGAAATTACTTGCCGAAAAAACATTGTGATTTCTTTTCTTTCCCAAGACCCAAAACTAGATGAGAATTTAACAATTGAAGAGTCGATTTTTAATAGTAACAACCCTATTCTTAAAGTCATAGAAAATTATGAGAAAGCACTTTTAAACTCTGAAGACGCAGAGAATTATCAAAAGGCTTTTGAAGAAATGGAGCTATTTCAAGCATGGGATTTTGAGACTCAATACAAACAAATTTTATCTAAACTAAAGCTTGACAAAATAAATCAAAAGGTAAGTGAATTATCTGGTGGTCAAAAAAAACGACTCTCTTTAGCAAATGCCCTAATTAACAGGCCAGATTTATTGATCTTAGATGAACCTACTAATCATTTAGATCTAGAGATGATTGAATGGCTTGAGTCCTTTTTTGCTAAAGAAAACATAACACTATTTATGGTTACGCATGACAGGTACTTTTTGGAGCGAGTGTGTAATGAAATTATTGAGTTAGATCAAGGAGAATTACATAATTACAAAGGAAATTATTCTTATTATTTAGAGAAAAGAAAAGACAGAATTGAAAGGCAGGCAATAGAACAAGGAAAGGTCAAGCAACTTTTTAAAAAAGAGCTTACTTGGATGCGCAGACAGCCAAAAGCTAGAACCACAAAGTCTAAGTCTAGAATAGAAGATTTTAAAGAAATTAAGCACCGTTCTCAACAAAGAAGAAATGATCATGAAGTACAGTTAGAGCTAAACATGGAAAGGCTGGGGACTAAAATCGTAGAGTTTTTTAAAGTTTCTAAGTCTTACGAGGACAAAACTATTTTAGATAAATACAACTACGTATTCCAGCGTGGAGAAAGGGTTGGTGTTATTGGTAAAAACGGAACGGGGAAAAGTACTTTTTTAGATATTTTAACGGAAAAAACAAAGCCTGATTCGGGAAAAATTATTATCGGCGAAACAATAAAATTTGGATACTATACTCAAAATGGTATTAAGGTCAAAAATTCTCAAAAAGTAATTGACGTCGTTAGAGATTTTGGTGATTATATCCCTTTGAAAAAAGGAAAACAAATCAGCGCCCAACAACTTCTTGAAAGGTTTTTGTTCAGTAGACAAAAACAATATGACTTTGTTGAAAAATTAAGTGGAGGAGAACGAAAAAGACTTTATTTATGTACGGTTTTAATTCAAAACCCAAACTTTTTAATATTAGATGAGCCAACAAATGATTTAGATATTGTAACTCTAAACGTATTAGAAAGCTTCTTGTTAGACTTCCCGGGCTGTGTTATAGTAGTTTCTCACGATAGGTATTTTATGGACAAAGTAATTGATCATTTATTGGTCTTTAAAGGTGAGGGGTTGATTGAGGACTTTCCAGGAAATTATTCAGATTACAGGTCTTATGAAGATAGCAAGCCGCATGTTTCTAAAAAAGAAATCGCCGAAAACAAGTCATGGAAGGAGCCTGCAAAAAACAAGCTTAGTTATAACGAAGAAAAGGAGTTAAAAAACATAGAAAGCAAGATAAAATCTCTTGTTTACGAAAAAAAAGAGCTTGAAAAAGACTTTTTAAAAGAAGGTTTGTCTCAGGAAAAAATACTATTGATGTCTGGTGAGTTAGAAAAAATTATTAGCTCAATCAATAATAAAGAAGAAAGGTGGCTAGAGCTATCTTCAAAATTAGAATAAAAAAAACGCCCTAATAAAGGGCGTTTTTTTATTTATTTGTGTGTGAACCATCACAATATCCATTAGGGGTGGGCAGTGTTTCCACATCTGCATTTTGGTCTATCTGATTTATTTAAGTTTTAGTTGTGCTGATAGTTCAATTTCATCTAAAATTAACTTGTCTCCTAAATTTTTGAAAAAATTACCTGAAGCGTACTTAACATTGTATTTAGTCCTGTCAAAAACTAAATCTGCTTTATATCCTTCTTTTGTTTTAACAAGCATAAAGTCAATCGGGTGTGAGATGTCTTTAATAGTAAGAACACCTGTAGCGTTATTATTTTCTACAGATGAAATTGTTAATGTTGCTGTATTGAATTTCTCAACGGAAAAAAAATCGTCAGACTTTAAATGACCTTCTAAGTTAGCTTTTCCACTATCTGCCGTTAAATCATCACAGCTTAATGTTGTCATATCAACTGTAAAAACTCCACTGATAATATTTCCATCATCTCCTATTTTAATTTCACTATCAGAAAATGTTAGAGAACCATTATGTCCACTTCCTGTTATTTTTTTCCCTTCCCATTTAAGAGAAGACTCTAAAGTGTTTAATGTGTTTTGTGACGCTAAGGTCATGCTAAACATTAAGCTAAAAGCTAAAAATGCTGAGTTTAAATTTACTTTCATATTTTATTTTATTTATATTGGTTACTCAAAGTTACTAAAACTAATTTTATAATTCTATGAGTAACTTTATAGTAACCACAAAAAAACTGGTAACCCGTTAGTAACTAAATAACTAAAATGGAAAAAATAAACACCTGCCCTGTTTCGAACTTCACAATAATTCTTGGTGGAAAATGGAAACTTCCAATAATAAACACTGTTAGAAAAGCAGATAAAATTCGGTTTGGAAAGTTACATGCTTCAATTCATGGTATTTCTAGAAAAGTGTTGACTGATCAGTTAAGGGAGTTAGCAAAAGGCGGTTTGATAATAAGAACTCCTTATTCAGAGACTCCACCTAGAGTGGAGTACTCTTTAACAAGCGCCTCTAAAAACTTATGTTCTGTTTTTAAAGAAATTGAATTCTGGTCAAACACCTTTATTAAAAACAATTAAGAACTTTATGTTTAAAAAAAATAAAAAGAAATCTAGCAACCCTTGGGTGTTGATTCTATTGTTATCTTTGCTTTTTTTAATTTATTATTACCTATAATTATAACATCTTTTTTTATGAAAAATATTGATTCTATAAATATTATGGAAAAATTCTCTCTCTTCAATGAGCAGTGGACTCCCAAAATTATAGGAGAACTAAATGGGCAGTATGTGAAAATCTGCAAACTTAAAGATGCTTTTGTGTGGCACAGTCATGAAAATGAAGATGAGTTATTTATGGTTTTTAAAGGAACCCTTTTAATGGATTTTAGGGACGGAAGAACGGTAAGGGTTAGTGAAGGAGAGGTTTTGATAGTTCCTAAAGGGGTTGAGCACAGGCCTCACACAAATGGAGAAATCGTTTTTAATCTTCTTTTTGAGCCAAAATCTACGCTCCACACTGGGAATGTAGAAATTCCCTTGACAGTCAAAAAATTAAACTGGATTTAAAAAAACATTATGAAACGTATAAATGAATACAAGAAACTCTTTGGGGTTGAAAATGAAATTGAATTAAAAACCTTAAAAAAGAGTTACCGTAATTTAGTTAAAGAGTGGCATCCCGATAAATTTCAAGATGGAGATGTCTTGAGAGAAGAGGCAGAGGTAAAGAGTCGAAAAATTATTGATGGGTATCATTTTTTAGTAAGTATGGCTCCTGAAACAAAAGCATTAAATTTAGACAACTACAATGATACTATAACTAATTCTTCTATCGCTGAATATGTCCATAAAGGTCTACTTCTTGAAATCTCCTATACGGACGGCTCTGCTTATGAGTATTTTGGAGTAACCAAACAGGTCTATGTTAAAATGTACAATAGCCCTAAACTAAGTCGTTTTGCTAAGCGCTCTATTTATGCAAAGTTTCCTTACAGAATGACAAAAAGAAAAAGTGAATAACTTAATAAAAATTATTCTAACTTTTATTTGTTGTCAAACATCTAGCTTCTCTTAAATAGCCTATTCCAATAGTTGTTTGTTCGGCTATGGCTATCCTGAAAACTAAACTGCCTTATTTATGTTAATCTCAAGCAGAAGGCTCGTGGTTTTCTCTATTATTACGCTGACTATCAAACTCTAATAGTCGATAGGCTTGTTTATAAAAAAGACTGGCTGTAGAAATTCTAGCAGTAAAACAAAAAATTAGATTAAAGGCAAAAAACAAAAAAAACTGATACCTTAGTCTTAGACAGGAAAATGAATAAAAAAATGCTCTTAAAAAAACTAGATGATTTAAGAAAGAAAGTAATGCCAAAATTAACAAAACACATTGGCAAAACTCACATAATAAAAAACAGGTCAGAAGAGGTTAAGATCAAGACAGTTTTAATATGTAGACCAAATCAACGGCTAGGGAACCTGCTATTGCTAACCCCGCTATTACAGCAAATAATCGGGTCATTTCCTGGGTGTAAAATAGATATAGTCGTCAAGGGAAAGCTAGCGGGTCAGGTGTTTAGTGAGTATAAAAACATTGACAATATAATAGTGTTACCAAGAAAGCCATTCAAGGAACTTTTAAAATATTTAAATGTCTTTTTTTCAGTTAAGGCTAAAAAATATGATTTAGCTATAAACGGAGCTAAAGGATCTTCATCGGGAAAAATACTAACTTATTTATCGAATTCTGATTATAAAATTTATGGTGAAATTATTCCCCACACAGAAAAAGATTATGAGCATATGGGGAAAAATAACATCTACAATTTAAAATACTATTTTCAGCAGCTTGGTTATTTAATAGAAACGAAAACACTTCCGGTGCTAGATTTGAAACTTACCAAAACTGAGCTTTTAAAGGGTAAAGAAATTTTATCTTCTTGTGTTTCTGATTCGAATAAAAAAACAATTTTAATTTTCACCTTTGCTACTGGTGCAAAATGCCATTCAAAAGAGTGGTGGAACGGGTTTTATAAAAAGTTAGAAAATAATTTTGGGGCTTCCTATAATTTTTTAGAGGTACTGCCAATGGAAAACGTATCACAAATTGATTTTAAGGCAAGTTCTTTTTATTCTAAAAGCATTAGGGAGATAGCCGCTGTAACCGCAAACGCTAGTGTTTTTATTGGTGCTGATAGTGGTATAATGCATCTGGCTAGCGCCTCAAAAGTAGCCACTATAGGCCTTTTTTCAGTGACAAGAGAAGACATGTACCGCCCTTATGGCAATGGTAGCTTTTCTTTTAAAACCAACAATAAAACAACTACAAATTTAATTGAGGAATTAACAAATTTATTGTCGTCGCAATAAAAGCTAACTTACTACATTTCCATATAATCAGCAACTAGGTTAACCATCGCATTTACGCCTAAAATAAAGCCGCTTTCGTCAAGAAAAAAGTCTGGAGTGTGGTGAGATGCTGTTGTTTTTGGATCCTGACCTTTAGGCATACCTCCAATATAAAAATATAGTCCAGGAACCTCATTTGCGAAAAATGAAAAATCCTCTGCTCCTGTTTCAGCTGGCACTAGTAAAACATTAGATTCACCTGCGGTCTTTTTTAAAGACGGAAGCATTTTAGCCGTTAAGTCTATATTATTAAAAGTAACTGGATAGTGGGATGAGTAAGGGAGTTCTACGATAGCCTCTGCTCCGTTTGCTTCGGCTGTTTTTGTTACAATTTGGCGAATACGTTCAAAAATTAGTTCTTCATCAGATTCACTTAAGGTTCTTACCGTGCCTAACATTTCTACCTGTTCAGGAATTATATTGGAACGGTTTCCTCCGTGAATTGCTCCAATAGTAACAACTGCAGCGTTTCTTGTAATGTTTACATTACGGCTGATTATCGTTTGAAGGCTGTTTATAATTTGGGCAGAAGTCACAATTGGGTCAACTGAAGACCATGGGTCTGCTCCATGAGAAGACTTCCCTTTTACCGTGATTTTAAGGTCCCCAACTCCAGCGAACATGCCGCCTGGTCGATAAGTAATCTTTCCTGCCTCTACTTGCGAGTTAATATGAAGCCCAAAAATAACATCTACATTTGGGTTTTTTAATGCTCCTTCTTTAACCATAAGTTCTGCTCCTCCTTCTTCTCCTTTGGGAGCTCCTTCTTCAGCGGGCTGAAAGATAAATTTAACCGTTCCTTTTAACTCTTTTTGCTTGGCTGATAAAACCTCAGCAACACCCATTAAAATCGCTACATGAGAATCATGACCACATGCGTGCATAACACTAGTTTCGCTGCCGTTGTAAATAGTTTTAACTTTCGAGGCAAACGAAACTGGAGTTCGTTCCAGCACAGGTAAAGCGTCCATGTCTGCTCGTAATGCAATTACTGGCCCGGGCAGACCACCCTTAAGAATGCCTATTACGCCTGTTACGCCTACATTAGTTTGAACGTCCATTCCAAGTAGTTTTAAATGCTTTGCTACAAGTGCTGCAGTTCGGACTTCGCGATTACCTAGCTCTGGGTTTTCGTGGATATCTCTTCTCCAATCAATCACTTTTTGTTCAATTCCCTCAACTATATCTTCGCTTTGAAAAGTATTTGATTGAGAGCTAAGGTTTTGTAAACTTAAAAATGTTAGAATTAGGAAAAACAGGTCTGTAGTTTTCATGTCGATATGTTTATTGGGTTATAGCTAAATATACAAAAATATGAATAGGACTTAAGTTTTCTGTTTTCCAAGACCAACTCTTTTCGTGTAGCAAAAAAAACCCACTAAAGAACTTTAGTGAGTTTTTTTATAAAATAAGTTTTCTGTTGTTCTATTGGTTAAATTTCCAGTAAATAATTGTAAGAATACTTAAAACTAGTACAATCAGTGTAATTAATATGGTAGCCAAATGTAAGACAACCCATAATTGTTCGTTTGAAGTGTCTTTAGCATTATTTATTAGCGGGGTTATTATGTAACAAATGGTCATTAAAATAAAACTTGCTAGCGAAAAGTATTTTGCCAAGTTTTGATTATTGTTTTGATAAATTATTGTCAAAAAAGACAGCAGGCTTAATAGGGCTATAATAAGAAAAAATTTTGGCCAAATATACCTTAGGAACACACTTGCTTCTTTAGAGTTTATAAGCTTGTTTACCGCTGGGGCAACAAGCATGGACTGAAATAAGATTAGCCCTGAAACAATAGCAGAAATTAATAGAGGAATATTTTTAATCATGTCTAATATATATGGCAACAAAAGTAATAAAAACGATTGATTATAATTCAACAATATTTAGCTCAGTTATTAAAATTAGAGAGTGAAATGTTTTATTACTTAAATAATGAGCTCTTAATAAAACAGCAAACACGTACATGTTATATATTGAAGTTGCGATCTTCTTGAACAAGCCTACATAAAGGTTGAATTATTAAGTCGTTTACACGTTTTATTTTTTTACATTTATTATCTAATTTAAAAAATTATGAAAAAAATACTGCTACTTTTTCTTTTAGCTCCCTTGCTTGCTTTTTCACAATCAGCTAAAAAGAAAAACAAGTTCAATGCTGAAGTTGTGCTAAACGATAAATGGCAAGAATACAGTAAGGCATTTGAATATTCAGACTATGAAAAAGTTTCTTCATTTTTTACCTATCCGGCAACAATGAATTTCATAGAGAAACCAATGATAGTTAACAATAAAGAAGAGTTGATTAAAGCCTATAAAGAGATAAGGTCTAACGTGCAAGATGGTTATTTATATAGCTTAATGGATAAGTCAAAAGTAATTTGGATTTCTAAATCATTAGTAATGATTGACGCCACATATTCAAGGTATAACTCTAACTACGAAAGGATTTTTAAAGGAAGAGGGGTTTATATGTATAAAAAAGTTGACAACGAATGGAAAATATTTTCTATTTCAGCTGTTCCATTGGAAAAAAAACGTAAAGATTAAGACAGAACCTGCGACATGTTGAAAAAAAATCTCATACTACTTTTAATAATTCTAGGGTTTCAATTTAACGTTGTTGCGCAATCAAACAACGAAACATTTACAATATATTTAG